>Ga0224496_10000494_pt1 | contig 27318 bp, 25 predicted proteins | sample SF_Jul11_sed_USG_2_FD_168127 | JGI IMG/M metagenome (GOLD analysis project Ga0224496, IMG submission 168127) | Sediment microbial communities from San Francisco Bay, California, United States - SF_Jul11_sed_USGS_8_1 | ecosystem: Environmental > Aquatic > Marine > Sediment | place: USA...
CGGGGCTGAGCCGCGCACGTTAAGCGAGCTGTACGCTGAGTCGGATTTCATCAGCCTGCATTTGCCGCTGTCGCCGGAAACGCGCGGCATGGTGGACGGGCAGGCGTTATCGGGGATGAAGCGCGGCGTGTACTTGATCTGCGCGGCGCGCGGCGGGCTGATCGACGAGACGGCGTTGCTGGCGCGGTTGGAAAGCGGGCAGGTGGCGGGGGCGGCGCTGGATGTCTTCAGCACGGAACCGCCCGGGCTGACGGCGCTGGTGGCGCACCGCAACGTGGTGGCGACGCCGCATATTGGGGCGCAGACCGGTGAGGCGCAGGCACGCGCGGCGGTGGATATCGCCAACGAGGTGCTGGCGGCATTGGGTGGTGAACCTTTGCGCTCGAGGGTTGTATAGTATATGATCGTTGGCGGTCCGATGGTACAGCGTAGATTGACGCTTTTTAATAACCAGCCTTTCGAAGGTTTAATTACTATTTGAACCAAATTAGCAATTTGCAATTTAGCATATGGACACACAAGAATACGATTGAAACCTTCGCAAGGTTTTAGCAATTGACCAAATAAGAATGGGAGCTTTATATGAAAGAGAAAATGAGTGAATTGAAAAGCATCCTGGCAACAGTGGACGACCTGGGACGCACCAGCGCGGTGCTGGGTTGGGACCAGCAAGCCTTTATGCCGCCGGGCGGAGCGCCCACACGCGGCAACCTGCTGGCAACGATTGGGCGCATCTCGCATGAGATGTTCACCTCGGAGAGGGTGGGCAAACTGCTGGAGGACCTGAGCGCGGCGAGCGCCGACCTGGACCCGGATTCGGATGACGCCCGCCTGGTCAAGGTCACCCAACGGCAGTACGAAAAATCCACCAAAGTGCCCAGCGAGATGGTGGCCGAACAAGCCGAACTCTCGGCGGTGGGCGGGCAAGCGTGGCAGGAGGCGCGCGCCAAGGCAGACTTTGCGCACTTCGAGCCTCATTTGGTGAAGATCGTAGATTGGAACCGGCGCTATGCAGCCTTATTCGCACCATACGAGCATATTTACGACACGGTGCTGGACAATTACGAACCGGGGATGACGACGGCAGATGTGCAGCAAATCTTCAACACGATCCGCCCGCAGCAGGTGGCGCTGATCGCCGCGATCGCGGATAAACCGCAGGTGGAGGATGCTTTCCTGCACATGAATTATGATGAGCAGAAGCAGTGGGATTTTGGCGTTGAGGTGATCAGCCAATACGGCTATGACTGGAACACCGGGCGGCAGGACAAGGTCACCCACCCATTCATGACCTCGTTTGGCTATGGGGATGTGCGCATCACCACGCGGGTGAGCGACAACTTCTTTAATTCTCACTTATTTGCGACGATGCACGAAGCCGGGCATGCGCTGTACGAGCAGGGCTTCCCGGAGAAGTTTGCGCGCTCGCCGCTGCTCAACGGGGCCTCGCTGGCGGTGCACGAATCGCAGTCACGCATGTGGGAGAACCTGGTGGGACGCTCGCGCCAGTTCTGGACGCACTTTTACCCACGGCTGAAGGAGTCCTTCCCCAGCCAGTTGGGCAATGTCAACGTGGATACGTTTTATAAAGGGATCAACAAAGTGGCGCCGTCATTCATCCGCGTGGAAGCGGACGAGGCGACCTACAACCTGCATATCATGCTGCGGATGGAGATCGAGATCGCTCTGCTGGAAGGCAGTTTAGAGGTCAAAGACCTGCCGGATGCATGGAACACGCGCATGGAAGAGTACCTGGGGATCACGCCGCCGGATGATGCGCTGGGCGTGCTGCAGGATGTGCACTGGTCGATGGGTTTGCTGGGTTATTTTTCGACCTATGCGCTGGGCAACCTGGTTTCGGCGCAGTTGTGGGAAAAGATCCTGGAGGACATCCCCGACTTGTATGCACAGATCGAGCAGGCGAAATTTGCGCCGCTGCTGGGTTGGCTGCGCGAGAAGGTGCACGTGCACGGCGCCAAGTTCGAGCCGCAGGAGCTGGTGGAAAGTGTGACCGGTTCCAAGATCGATGGCGGCGCGTATATCAAATACCTGGAAAAGAAATTCGGCGATATCTACGAACTGTAAGCCACGCGGCAGATATCGGACGAACAAACGACCCCCGGCGATGGGTAAACCCCACTGCCGGGGGTTTGCATATATACGATGTACTCGGTTAAAACCTTGCGAAGGTTTAAGTGACGGAGCAAATATAAAGTAAACTGCATTTCCAAGATAGAATAAATCAAACAGCGATTAACAACCTTCGCAAGGTTATGTAGTAGGCCACACTCGCACTTGAAGTACAAAAATTCTTCGTTTAATTAACTATGGCAATACCGCCGTGTGGTAAAATGCGCAACGCAAGCAAAAATAACCAAAACAGAGGCATACCTTGTCTGAAAAAGAAAAGAAAAACCAAGAAACCCACTGCATCGCGGTGATGCATGGAGACCAAACCGGAGAAGAGCTGCTGCTGCAGGCGCTGCGCGTGCTGGACCCAGCGGTGGTGGGGGTGAACCTGGAATTCAAAGATTTCGACCTGAGCCTGGAAAACCGCCGGGCAACCAAGAACGAAGTGGTGCGCCAAGCCGCCAAGGGGATGTGCAAGACCGGCCTGGGCCTTAAAGCGGCGACAGTGACGCCGGAAAAATCGGGGGATGTGGGCAGCCCAAATGCCATCCTGCGCGAGGAGATTGACGGCAAAGTGATCCTGCGGACGGGGCGGCGCATCCCGAACGTGCGGCCGGTGGGCGGGGTATTTTCGCCGATCGCGATCGTGCGTATGGCGGTGGAAGACGCCTACGGCGCCAAGGAATGGCGCGAGGACACAAAGGACGGCGACGAGATCGCCTACCGCACAGCGCAGGTGACCCGCTCGAACTGCCGCATTGTGGCCGACTTCACGTTCCAGTATGCAGAGCGGGTGGGAGCGCGCGTATTTGGCGGGCCAAAATACACGGTCAGCCCGACGTATGAAGGCATGTTCAAGGAGGAATTGGATGCGGCGGCCGAACGGCACCCGAGTGTGCCATACCAACCGCTGCTGATAGACGCGACCTTTGCGCTGCTGCTGCAGACCAGCGGCGATCCTTTGGTGATCCCGGCGTTGAACCGCGACGGAGACCTGCTTTCGGACATGATCTTACAGATGTTCGGCAGTATTGCTGGTTCTGAAAGCCTGGTAATGGGTTTCGACAAAGAAACGATGCGCACCAATATCGTGATGGCGGAAGCGCCGCACGGCACCGCCCCGGCGCTGGAAGGCAAAGACATCGCCAACCCAATGGCAATGATCTTGGCAGGAGCGGCTTTGATGAGCTATATAGAAACTCCCAAAGCAGAGCGGGCTTCCCGAGCGGTGTATGAATCGGTGTTTGAGGCGCTGTATGATGGCAAGGCGACACCAGACCTGGGGGGCCAATTAACGACGACGGTATTTACCGATGAGATCATCCGGCGAGTGAAAGCCAAGCTGGAAGTGTGGTCTTCGCTGGGATAGAGACCGGCGAACCCGATAGAAAACCAAAACCACAACCAATGAATAATAAACGTTCCCCCGATCTGATCGTATGGGCAGTGCTGGTGGCAATGGCGGCAAGCGGCTGCGCCAAGACCCAAGGAAGCAACACGCCTTTTGTGGCCGGCGGCCAAGCTTCGGCCACCGCGAGCGGCACACCAGCCAGCGAGGATGGCAGCACAGCGATCCCATTGGAATTGATCTCCACGGTGGACCTCACCCCAAAGGCGACCAGCGTGGTCGTCTCGCCCGACCCAAATGCAACCCCATCGGCCACGGCGGTGAAAAACTCGGTGATCCCGCCGGGATTTGAATTCCCCGAAGCGGCGATCACCATCTACCGGCCGGGAGAGCTTTCCAAGGTGGTGTCGCCCTTTAAGCTGATTGCCAACCTGACACCGGGGCACAACAGCAAGGTGTTGGTTGAACTGCTGGGCGAGGATGGGCGCACACTTTCGCGCAAGCTGCTGCACGCGCCGCTGCCACCCGGGCGGGCGCGGCGGGATATCGTCACCGAGATGGACTTTGAGATCGCGGCAGTAGCCGAGACCGGACGGCTGCAAATCAGCGTGCAGGACGAATACGGGCGGATGTCGGCAATGTCTTCGGTGAACTTGATCTTGATCTCGGAGGGGATCAGCCAGTTGAACCATTATGGGGATACGCGTGAACGGATCATCATCATGAGCCCGAACACCTACCAGACAAGCACCGGGCTGACCCTGGACGTGTATGGTCTGGCGCGGCTGCCCAACGAGCTGCCCTTGGTGGTGGAGATCTACGACCGGGAAAACCATGTCTTGGGGGCCGGATTGGCGGCGATCGTGGCGGATGACGAGTCGGAGTACGGCTTCTTCGCCACGAATATCCCGCTGAACCTGGCCGGAGAGACATGGATCCGGGTGGTGGTGCGGGCGCGGGGCACAAAACTGCCGGGGACGGTCTTCCTGTCCAGCGTTGAAGTGCTGCACTATCCTTTCCCAACCGCGACGCCAACGGCGACTGCCACAGCAACACCTACGGCAACTCCCAGCCCAACGCCAACCACAACAGCGACGGCAACGCCGCGGGAAGCAATACCGATAAACGAATAAGCAAATTCGCGACGATTTGAGCATAACGAATATGTAATGCTCCTAAACGGAAAATCCACTAAATTTGATTTATACTATCGGCTATGGAAATCTCCCCAAACACCCAACTGAAAGAGCGCTACCGGATAGAAAGTAAACTCGGTAAAGGCGGTATGGGTGCGGTTTTCCTGGCGTACGACACAGCACTGGATACCCGGGTGGCGATCAAGGCCAATATCAATACGGGTTCCCACAGCTCGCGCCAGTTCATCCGCGAAGCCCAACTGCTGGCTGGGTTAAGACACCCTAACCTACCGCGCGTGACCGATTATTTCGTATTGGAAGACGTGCAGTATCTGGTGATGGATTATATCCCTGGAGAAGACCTGGGCGCCCGATTGGAGCGCGAAGGCCCGCAGCCGCTGGAAAAGGTGGTGGGTTGGGCCAAGCAACTGGGGCAAGCGCTGGGCTACCTGCACACGCAAGAGCCTCCGATCATCCACCGTGACATCAAACCATCGAATATTAAGATCACCCCGCAAGGCCAGTTGAGCCTGGTTGATTTTGGCATCGCCAAGACCTCTGGGGCAGGCAAGACGACCACAGGCACGCTGGGGCTTACCCCGGGCTACGCGCCCCCGGAGCAGTACGGGACTTCGAAGACGGGGCCGTATTCCGACCAATACGCCTTGGCAGCCACGCTGTACGCGCTGCTGGTGGGCGAGCCGCCGGTCGAGTCGGTGGAACGTATGCTGGGGCGGGCGGTGCTCACCCCGCCAAAAACAGCCAATGCGGCGATCCCGGACAATGTCAACAGCGCCATCCAGCGCGGGTTGGCGATCCAACCGGAAGAACGCTTTGCGGAAGTGAGAGATTTCACTGCGGCTTTGGCAGACAACAGCTATCGCTATTCCCCTGCCGGGCTGGAAACGCGCAAAGCGCCAGAGATGCCCGAACTCACAGCGGCGGGCAAACGCAGCAAGCTGCCGCTAGCGCTGGGCGGGTTGGTCATCGCGGCGGCGATTGCGGTGATGGCCGTGGTCCTGGGTGGGAAAAAGACGCCCGAAACCGCTTTGGGGGCGACGGGTACGGCGCAAGCCTTGCTAGCGCTGCCGACGCTCCCTTCGGCGACAAGTGGGCCGACGGCAGCAGTGACGCCAACGGTGACACCGCAGCCAACCCAGACCGAAGCGCCGCCAAGCACGCCAACGCCAACAGGCAGCGGCGGGTTGATCGCCTTCGTGAGCAACCGGGTAGACGCCAAGATCTTTCAAATCTATACCATGCGGGCGGATGGCAGCGACGTACGCCAATTAACCTTTGACATCGTGAGCAAGAGCCAGCCGGCCTGGTCTCCCGACGGCAAACAACTGCTCTATGCAGCCCACGGCGGCAGGGATATCTATACCAACGACCTGGGATTGGACATCTGGGTGATCAACGCCGACGGGTCTAACCCGACGAATTTGACCCAAAGCATTGGGGACGATTATGCGCCGGCCTGGTCGCCGGATGGGCAGACGATCGCCTTCGTGAGCGAGCGGCAGTTCAACCAGCGCAATATCCACTTCATGAGGCCGGACGGCACGGAGCAAAAGAACATCACCCTGGGATACGCCTCCGAATATGGGCCGGCGTGGTCGCCGGATGGCAGCTGGCTTTCCTTCACCATTTCGATCCGCAGCGCGCCGGGGAAGTTGTTCCTGCGTACGGCAAAAGGGAAGGACCCGCGCCCGTTCGATATCAGCTTCCGGCTGGGAGAAATCGAAAGCCATGCTTGGTCGCCGGACGGGCAGTTCATTGCTTTTACCAAGATCATCAAAGGGGTAAAAGAGATCTTTGTGGTGGTGGTGGAAACGACTGGCGCAGAGATCTTCCAGCTGACCGATACGCTGGGGAGCAAAGAGCCTTCTTGGTCACCGGACAGCCAGTGGATCGTGTTCACATCGACGCGCACGCAGAACTCGGAAATTTATGTGATGGACAGCTTTGGACGGGTGCAGACCAATATCAGCAACCACGAGGCGGTGGATAAAGAACCTGCTTGGCAGCCGGGGCGGTAAGCCAGGGAAAGAGGGGAGAAAGGGGGGAGGCGCAAATGCCAACCTTGCGAAGGTTTAATTTGGCGGCAGAAACCTTCGCAAGGTTTTTCAACAGCGAACTTAGGGGCATTCGGATTGTTATTATATAAAAACTTAGCTTCTCCATTTGCGGTTTGGGCCGGCAAGGGAGAAGCTTTTTTTGTGGATGGATTGAGCAGATAGGGGGACGACCGAGTAAGGCGAGGGTTTTCTCGAAGGGTTACTCTCCATTTTGCCGCGATTTGCGGGAGAAGCCGAACATGTTTCCGGTGAAATCGGCGAGGGCCAAATCCACTTTGGGGCGCTCAAAGGCGGGCCAATTGCCCTCCTGACGCTGGCGCCACCACTGGTTTCTGGCAGCTTGGGCATTTAACACGCGCAGGGCGAGGGTTTCGATATCCTCGTCTTCGATCTCTTGGCGGAAACGCTGAAGTTCAACGAAAACATCATCGAGCACTTTGACCAAATTATTCTTGTCCAATACGGCAGCGCCGGCCAAGGCGGCCGGTTCGAGGATCTCGAGCAGCGATTCGGTGCCCGCGGCAAAGGGATGCCCAGCAAACTTACGGCCTTCTTTCCAGCCGGGGCGATTGACCAGGGCATTGACGAGTGCGGCGGCAAGCAATTGGGGAATGGTGCCGGTGGCGGAGACCAAACTGTCGACTTCTTCGGGTTCGGAGAACAGGGGAATGGCGCCCAATTTCTCGGCCAAGCCAGCCGCGGCGGAAAGAGCGTACTCGGGTGTCTTGGAATTGGCGGTGATGGCGATGATGGCGTTGACAAACAGGTCCGCATGGGGAACAGCGTCCATGTCGGCGGAGGCGGATAACAGACCAGGGTTAAAGGTAGGGGTAAAGCCAAGATAATGGCGGCCGGAGGGCATTATTTCCTGCGCCCAAGCTCCAGCGGCTGCCCGGCCGGGGGCGGTATCGAGGAGGATGGCGCCTTCTTTTAACTCGGGAGCAATCGAGGACAAGGCTTCCTGAACTTGGTTCAAGGGCAGCGCCAAGACGACGATATCGGCTTTGGCCAATTCTTTTACCGGCAGCCCCAACCGGGAGACTTTGTCCACTGCGCCCAATTTTTTTGCCTGGTTGTTTTTGCCAAGCTGGTAATCAAAGCCGGTACGCAGAAATACATCCCCGTATTCGGCCAAGCCTAAGCCAATAGAAGCGCCGACGGCGCGTAAACCAATGATGGTAATATGTGTGGTCATTTTTTCAATTCCTCAACTTTCATTGTCGGCCGCCTGGAGTTTGCGCAACAAGCGGTCTTCGATATCGTGGGCGGCAGGTGCGTCCGCCGGGAGGCGCTCCTGGTGGCGCAAGATCAAGCGGACGGCCAAGGCAGAAAGCCCGGCCTGGGCAGCCATTTGAGCGCCCCACTGGGGGTGCTGAGCGGCGACGACAAAGGGACGCCGCCAGCCGCGCGCTGCGCCGCGGCCCCAATGCAAAACCCAACGGGGAGCAATGGCAGTGCTCAGCACGATGAGCACTCGCTGCCAAATGCGCAAGGGGGATTGCACCTTGCCGACATCGTGCAGCAGGGCGGCAGCGAGCAGGTCTGGTTCTTGGTGCCCTTGAGCCTGCAATTGCTGCAGGACGTGCAAGGCATGGGCCTGCTCGGAAGCCTGCATCTTTTGGAAAAGTTCAAATTGCTGCGGAGAAAGCAGCTGCCCGGCCTGGTCGAGCTGACCGGGCTGCGGTTTGCCAACCAAGGCCAGCCAAAACTGGCGGACACGGTAGACAGACCGGCTGATGTTCATGGCAATAAGGGCGGAAACTGCACAGGAAGCAATGTCCGATATAAATCATTCAGGGGACCGTAGAGGATCCCTCCGAGGATATCCACGCTCAACCTGGGCCCTAAAAACACCATCGCCAGCAAGATCAACTTGCCGTACGGCCTGATCTGATCCAAAAGTCTTTGGCCGGCAGGGGCGAGAAAATAATATATGATCTTTTCGCCATCCAGAGGGAAGACCGGAATCAGGTTGAACAACATGAGGGCGATATTGACCCAGACAAATTCATGGATCACGTAGCTGAGGCTCGGCAGGACCTCCCCAGAGGGTGCAAAGTAAGGCACCCACCCGCCGCGAATAAAAATAGCGCCGAACACGGCCATCAGCATGTTGGACAACGGGCCGGCCAGCGAAACCAACATTATACCTGCCGGAGTGCGGCGCTGCACGGCGTGGAGATTGACCGGCACAGGTTTGGCCCATCCGAAGCCAACGAACATCATCATGACCGTGCCCATCGGGTCAAGGTGATCGAAGGGATTCAATGAGAGCCGCCCATTTTTGGCGAGGGGTATTGTCGCCAAGATAATCAGCAGTCCATGCGTGGGCTAATTCGTGGATGGTCAAGGAAATCAACAACACGATCACTCTGGAAACATATTGCGGCGGGGTAAAGTCCAGCACGAGTAAACTCCTTCTGCTGCATGATTTCCGGGATTATACCACCCCATGATATAATCTTTTGCGGCATCCAATTGGGCAGCTGCGCCAAGCAAATCGCCTAATGGCCGGAAAATTGGAGGCTGTAAACCCAAAGATGCTGCTGTACAAGCAGAGCATAGTAAATACCCGTGAAACTATTTCATATACGCTAATTAGACGCCAATGGTTCACCATGCTACCTGAATTAAACCTAGACGATGTGCTGCGGCTGCGCAAAGTGCACCCATGCGGAAGCTATGAGTGGAAGATCGTGCGCCTGGGAGCCGACATCGGGCTGGAATGCCTGACCTGCCAGCGGCGGGTGCTGCTGCCGCGGCGCAAGCTGGCGCGGCGGATGAAGGCGATCGTCTCCAAGGGCGAGGGGGAGACGGCTGCCAAGCCATAAATCCAATGTCCACCTTATATTTGGTCGCTACACCGATTGGAAACCTGGAAGACCTCAGCCCGCGGGCGGCGCGCATCCTGGGGGAAGTGTCGCTGATCGCGGCGGAAGACACGCGGCATACCGGCAAACTGCTGGCGCATTTCAATATCGAGACGCCGCAGACCAGCTTCTTTGAGCACAATAAGGCAAAGAAGCTGGACAGAGTGGTAGACGCCCTGGCCAAGGGAGATGTGGCCCTGGTCTCGGACGCCGGCACACCGGCGCTAAACGACCCGGGCTACCTGCTGGTGCGGGCGGCGCTGGATGCCGGGCATACCGTCAGCCCGATACCGGGGCCGAGCGCGCCGATCGCCGCGCTGGTGTGCTCGGGGCTGCCGACCGACCAGTTCCTGTATCTGGGCTACCTGCCGCGCAAAGCCGGCGAGCGGCGGAGCTTTATCGCTGAGGTGGCCGCCTACCCGTATACGTTGATCGTGTTGGAATCACCGCACCGCCTAGCGGCCGCGCTGGAAGACCTGCAAGCAGTGCTGGGCGACCGCCAAGCGGCGGTTGCCGGGGAACTGACCAAAATGTACGAAGATATCTTCCGTGGTCAGTTGAGCACGGCGCAGGAATATATTGCCCAGCACCCGGCACGGGGCGAATACACCCTGGTGGTGGCCGGAGCCAGCAAACAGATCGAAAGCTGGGAAGAAGATCAAGTGCTTTCCGCCATCCAGACCAGGCTGGCAGCGGGAGAACGCCCGGCGGAAATTGCCCGCCAACTGGCGGCGCAATCCGGCTGGCCGCGGCGCAAGATCTATGCGCTGCTGACCGGGCGGGAGCAGGAAGGGTGAACGGTGATCATCAAAGCTAAAGCGCTGGCCTATATCACCAAAGACGACCGGCTGCTCGTTTTTAGCCACCCGCTGTCGCCGGAAGCCGGTATCCAGGTGCCGGGAGGCACGATCCAGCCGGGGGAAGAAGCGGCCGCGGCGGCCATGCGCGAAGGGCGCGAAGAAACCGGCCTGCAGGAGCTGTCCCTGGAAAGTCATCTGGGGCAGACACAAATTAATCTGTCAGCGCTAGGCATCGACGAAATACATCAGCGTGATTATTTCCATATTATTTGCCAGCAGGAAACGGCAGCACGGTGGCGGCACGACGAAAACTTTGCCGATGACGGCAGTGGGCCGATACCTTTGGAGCATTATTGGGTTAAAATGCCGCTGGATGAACCGCTGTTGACCGCCGACCTGGATGAAATGCTGCCCAGGCTGTACCAAAATCTCAACCTTTAAGGAATATTGATGGACTTGAACAATACTGAACGCTTCCGCCAACTTGATCCAGAAAATATGATCGGACATATCAACGACCTGCCCAACCAACTGGCGCACGCCTGGGAGCTGGGGCAGACGCTGCCGCTGCCCGCTTGGGAAGGCATCCAACAAGTGGTGATCGCCGGGATGGGCGGATCGGCGATCGGCGGAGATCTGCTGCTGGCCTATACCCAGACGCACAGCCGTGTGGCCAGCGTGCTGCAGCGCGACTATGGACTGCCGGGCTGGGCCAACGGCCCGCAAACGCTGGTGATCTGCTCGTCGCATTCGGGCAACACGGAGGAGACGCTTGCGGCGTTTGCGGCGGCCAAAAAGCAAAATTGCCGCATCCTGGCGGTGACCACCGGGGGCGCGCTGGCGCAGACTGCCGCAGAAAACGGGGATGCGGTGTGGCAGTTCCGTTACGACTCGCAGCCGCGTGCGGCGATCCACCATTCTTTTGGGCTGCTGCTGGCGGCATATATGCGGCTGGGGTTGATCCCTGACCCTGCGGCGGAACTACACGGGGCGGTTGAGGCCATGCGGGCGCAGCAAGAAACGCTGCTGCCCGAAGTCCCCGATACGCAAAACTCGTCCAAACGCATGGCGGGGCAGTTCATGGGCCGGTGGATCACACTGTATGGAGCGGGTATCATGGCGCCGGTGGCGCGGCGGTGGAAAACGCAGATCAACGAGGTGGCCAAAGCGCAGGCCAGCTTTGAGGTGCTGCCGGAGGCCGACCACAACACACTGCAGGCGGTGCTGAACCCAGAGGAACAGTTTGGGCGGACGATGAACATCTTCCTGCGGTCACCCCACAACCACCCCCGCAACCAGCTGCGCGACGAATTCACCCGGATCGGGATCATGGTGCAGGGGATGAACACCGACTTTGTAAAATGCCCGGGAGAGACGCCGTTGGCGAATATGTGGACAACGCTGCATTATGGCGATTACACCGCCTATTACTTGGCGATGGCGTATGGGGTGGACCCGACACCGGTGCCCATGCTGCATGAATTAAAAGAAAAAATGGCGGCTGCCTAACGAACGGCAGCATATCCACTATATGGACCTGATCAATCAGCGGAGGAAGAAGATGAGCAAGAGAACAAAACTTTGGTTGGGGATCTTTTGGGGAATGCTGCTGGCAGGCTGCGGCGGGCCGGCAACCAGTGTCTTATTACCGGAAAACCAGGTGGGGACGATCGTGGCCCTGACGGGGGAGGCGATGACGGTGCAGGCTATCGTGGAGGGAACGCGGCAGGCTTTGCAGCCAAGCGAGACACCGCCTCCGACGGCATTCACGCTGCCTACAGCTGCCGCCACAGCCACGCAGCCGAGTTCGGTGTATGTGGAGGCGAGCAACCGGATACGCTTTGAGGCCGGAGGGACGCGCAGCAGCATTTCGCAGTCGATTGGCGGGAATATGGCCCATGAATACCTGATCAAGGTCATGGCGGGGCAGTGGATGAAAGTAAACTTAAGCCCGGCTGCCGGGGCGCTGACCTTGGAGATCCGCGGGGTTACCGATGGGGTTGTGCTGCAGTCGAATGATACGCAGTTGGGCGCTTATATGATCCCCTCTACCCAAGATTATTCGATCAAGGTCATTTCACCTGGTGGTTCGCACACTTACACCCTGAACGTGATGGTGCCGGCCTGGGTCACTTTTGACAGCGGCTCCAACTCGAAGACGATCTACGGGCATGTTGGCGCAAACAATACGGTGGACTATTTGGTGGGCGCATCATACGGGCAAACATTATCGCTCAACGTAAGCACGGCGGGGGTGCAGGTGGCGCTGAGTGTGCTGGGGTGGAGCACCGGAGAGCCATACCTGCGCTATGTGGCGGAGGCAACCAACTGGAGCATGGTGCTGCCGGCGTCTCAGACTTACCAGGTAAGTGTGGTGACGATCGGCCCGGCAACGGACTTCACGCTGGTAATCACTATCACGAATTAGCTTTTAGGAAGGGGAAAAAACCGGGAAATCCCGGTCAGGTCATCAAGGTCTTCGGGCCGTGGCGCAGCTTGAGATGGATCGTAAAAATTGTGCCGCGGCCGACTTCGCTGTGGACCTCGATCTCGCCGCCATGCTGCTCGATGACCTGGCGGGCGATGGACAAGCCCAAGCCAACACCGCCAAACAAATGGCCGTTGAACTCTTCGGTGCGGAAGAAACGATCGTATATCTTGAGCATATTTCCGGGGGGAATGCCAATGCCGCGGTCCAATATCTTGACCCATACATAGGAGGGGTTGTAGTCAACGACGATGGAGATAGGTTCTTCATTGAGGGTGAATTTAATCGCATTGTTGATGATGGCGGTAAAGGCGCGCTCGAGGTTTTTGGCATCGCCCGGTACGAAAGGAAGGTTGGGAGCAATGCTGAGGTTGATGGCAACGCCGGTGTTCTCCGAGTGGACGCGCTCGGCTTCGACGGAAGCCGCCACAACGGCGCCGATATCCACGGGGGTAAATTCGGAGAGGATCAATTCCATCTCTTGGAGGAAAAGGATATCGTTCATCAAAGTGACGATCTGGTCAATATTGCGGGAAACAGTATTCAGGGCGCCTTTGAGGGTTTCGCCTTCCATCATGCCCAAGCGGATGACCTGCATAAATCCCGCCGCCGAAGTGAGCGGCGTGCGCAGTTCGTGGGCGATGGTGGTGAGGAACTCGCGGCGGGCCAATTCCAACTCAGCAAGCTGCTGGTAGGCCTGGGCAAGCTCACCGGCCTTGAGGCGCAGGTCTTCGATGGCCATTTCGTCGTTCTCGCGTAAACGGCGGCTGACCTCGCGCACCATGGCAAGGGAAACTGAGGTGCTCTGGTTAAGCAGCTGTTCGAAGGAGTCTTTGCGAATCTCGAGGACGGCGGTGTTGGTGGTTGTAGAAACAGTGGCAGCCCGCGGCGCGTTGTGGATGATGCCCATTTCGCCGAAGAAATCCCCAGTACCCAGACGTTTGAGCAAACGGTTCTCGAGGTCGTTAATCACTTTGGTGACCTTGACCTCGCCGCCCAAAATAATGTAAAAGGTATCTTCAATGGCGTCTTCCTGGCACAAGACAGTGCCGGGAGGATAGTGGGCGACGCCGCCGCTCGCCAGCAGCTTTTCTACCTCAAGATCAGGTATGCCAGAAAAGGCTTTCTTCAAAGCCTGGCGAGCCAGAATATCTTCATCCATCCGCTAGCTGTTTCCTTTCATAAAACACCAACCTGGTGTTGCCATATTTGCGTTGGTCAAATTCGTCGAGATTGTTTAACGGCAACGCTTCGTATTCTTTGAAATCGATCTGAGCAATAACCCAGCCATCAGCCACGAGCCAATCAGGGTTTTTATCTAGGGCAATTATAGCCTGTTTCCACAAATCATGAAATTGCGGAGGGGCGACATAAATATAATCGAAATGCAGGTCTGGGGGGCTGGCAAGCACGGCAAAGGCATCGTGCTGGAGGACATTGATGTTCTCGGTAAAGCCTGTGGTGGCCAGGTTTTGCTGCACGGTGTTGATGGCCAGGCGGTTGCGGTCTATGAAGCGCACAAAAGCGGCGCCGCGGCTGAGGGCCTCGATGCCGACGCTGCCGGTGCCGGCAAACAGGTCGAGTACTTTAGCGCCGTTGATCTCCAAACCAAGAATGTTGAACAATGCTTCTTTGACGCGGTCGGAGATGGGACGGGTGCTGTCGCCAGGGACGAGGCTTAACTTGCGGCCGCGGGCAGTACCAGAAATCACACGTAATCTACTCATTATGGGGCTGCCCGGTGGGGACTACTTGCCGGACCCTTTCTTTTTATTTTTGGGGATGGATTTACTGCGGGTGGGTGCAGTGATCTCTTCCAGATTTTTGATGATCTCCTGTTCTTCTCCCTCTTGGTCGACAAAATACTGGGTGATAAAAGGAGAGCGGCGCAAGCGCAAAGACATGGCGGCCACCTGGCGTAAGTCGTCCATCTTGACTTTGGTGCGGCCGCTGGCCGCGGCATAGGCACGGGCTGCTTCGAATAAGGTGAGTTCGGCGCGCAGGGAGGCGATGTTGAGGCTCTTGATCATCTTGAGACCGGCGTTGGCAACCCGGTCTGGCAAGGTGACCTGGGGCAGCAGGCTGCGGGCGGCTTGGATCTCGTCGCGGGCGAGCAAAGTCTCCTCGGCATATAGATCAACCATCCGGCGTGGATTGGTAAGATAAGCCTGGGAGCGCTGGTAGGCTTCGAGGCGGTCTTTGGGATTTTCCAGGCCGCGCACCAATAGGCGCAAACCAAAACGGTCTAGGATCTGCGGGCGCAGATTGCCTTCTTCGGGGTTCATGGTGCCAACCAAGCTAAAGCGCGAATAATAGGTGGCGGCGACGGCGCCGCGGCGCACGGTGTAGCGGCCTTGAGCAGCAGCATCCAAGATGGCATCAACCACCTGGTCGTTGAGCAGATTTACTTCGTCCACATACAACAGGTTACGGTCTGCCTGGGCCATGATGCCACGGCGGACGAGCATGCGTTTGTGCAGGGCGGCGCGCTCATCCAGGCTGCCGACGACATCTTCCAAACGAGCATTGAGCGGCAGCTCCACCAGACGGACCGGTTCGAGGGTGGACAAGGGTTGGCCTTGGCCATATTTAATGGCGCAATCCGGACAAACGGCATCAATGCCGCCAGATTCGATCTCTTCTTCCATGCAGCCGTAGTGACATTTGCTGTGGGAGACCGCCGGGAGCAAATCGATGAGGCTGCGGACGGCAGTGGTCTTGCCAGTGCCGCGCGGGCCAACCAGCAGTATGCCGCCAATCGCCGGGTTGATCAGGGTGAGCAGCAGTCCGAGCTTCATTTCTGCCTGGCCGACCATGGCCAGGAAGGGGAAAGGCCAGGTTTCGGCCAAGCCGGTTTCGCCCTCACTTTCGAGGGCGGAAAAATCGCGTCCGGTGACCTGATCAATCAGATCGCGTAAAGAGCGCACACCGCTGGGCACACCATCGGCTGCAGGGTCGGAGGAACTGGGGGGCACTGTGGGTGGGGTGACGCTGGGGGGAGGGCCTACGGACGGGGACTTATTATCATCAACCATGGGTGATGGTCTTGGGTTAGGTTTGCTCGACTTGGCGAGCATGGGCGAGGCGATATTCCTGGCGGGCACGCCCTTGTTCGAAGCGCACTTTTTGGGCGTCGTTTTCGGGGAGGACGGGAGGCACCGGCACCGGGATACCGTCCTGGTTGACGGCAACGTACACCAAAAAGGCGGTATTGGTGTGGGTAATATCCCCGGTGAGCGGGTCTTCGGCGGTGACGCACACTTCGGCCTCCATGGAGGTGCGGCCGGTATAGCTGACCTCGCCGACCAATGTGACCAAGTTGCCAATGCGGATGGGATGCTTGAAAGTCATCTGGTCGACGGCTACGGTAACCACGCGCTGCTGGGCATGGCGGATACAAGCCAAAGCGCCGGTTTCATCAACCAGCTTCATGATCCAACCGCCATGAACATTGCCCAATAAATTGGCATGCTCTGGCTGCATTAACTGCGAGAGGGTGACCTGGGAGGCACTGGCGGGTTTGCCCGGGCGTTGGCTGTTTTCCAAATTCAATCCATGTCGGCGCGGAATTCGCCGGAATCCATCGTGGGCAACCGTTCTGGTTCTTCCATCAAGATATCAATGGTATCGTAGGATAATTCGGCCATCATCGGAGCCAGGGGGATGGTGGCGGGCGCGGTCACGCGGCTGGGGCCGGTGGGAGGTCGACGGCGCGGTTTGGTGTAATCATAGGTGCGTTTACGTAAAATACGCGGGTCCTTTGACAACCAACCGACATAGTTGCCGGTCACGTCGTACACATCGCGCTCTTCTGAGACCCAACCAATCCATTCGCCGGAAAGGTTATATAGATTGGGGTATACCAGGAAAGCCTGGAAATCTCCCTCAGAAGTATAAATGGGAATAGACTTACGAGATACTGCCATATTTCTCCTCGCAATAAAAAAAATAAATAACAAAATCCAGCCATTACAGGCGCTATAGATTTTGTTGAAAATAAATCAGGGCAATCGCCCTGGCAGAGCAAACTGCTCTGGATAAAGGCACCCGAAAATAAGCTGGCTTGACGGACCAAGATCCAAACTGGAGGTAACAATTACGTCAAATATCTATTCGGGCTGTAGATAGGAATTTTACCTAACTTGAGTATAATTTTTTGTTCAAGAAAGAACATTTCAATACCGTATTAACCCCCGGTATTCATCTGGTAAAGATGGGGTCAATTTGGGCAGCCGGGATGGCGCCAGCAGGGCCATTGGGGTTGGCAGGCATGCCAAAGAAATGCGGAATATCAACCCACATCGCCATAGGTCCAATAGCGGTTGACGAAGAAATTCCAAAAAAGGATGACGACAATGGCCACGCCGAGGGCAATATCCGGCGGGCCGAGGGTGAGGACTACCTCGGGGAGATCATAGGGCAGCGACCTGAGGTAGACATCCAGCGGCGGGGCCAGCGTGGTGATGATCTGGTTGCGGATGAGCAAGCCGGCAATGTTGACGACGAAGAATTGGACCAACTGGTTGGCGAGCGGCTTTGAGCGCGAATCGGGGTAAGTCCAGTAGCGGTTCCAAATAAAATTGCTGGAAACGGCAGCGGTAAAAGCCACCGTGCTGGCCATACGCAGCGCGACGCCAAAAACACCGATGAGGATATTATAAATACTGGTATCGATGATTGCGCCGAGGGTGCCGACGATCGCGAAGCGGATAAAGCGGGTGCGCTCGCGAGAATTGTTAAGCAGCATCATTATTGGGCCAAATGCTCCGTGAAGTACTTTATGGTCTTTTGCAGACCCTCTTTGAGCTGCACTTTGGGCGACCAATCCAAGACTTGCTTGGCGCGGGTGATATCCGGGCGGCGGCGTTGGGGATCTCCGGCGCCGCGCTGGCCGGGTGCGTATTCCACGCCTTTGGTATTGCCAACCAATTCGTTGATAATCTCGGCAAACTCGGTGATGCTGGTCTCGACTTCATTGCCGATATTGACCGGGTCGTGCTCTTTGGAAAGCAGCAAACGGTAAATGCCGTCAATCAGGTCATCCACATAGCAAAAGCTGCGAGTCTGCTGGCCATCACCATAAATGGAAAGCGTTTGGCTCTGAAGAGCCTGGCTGATGAAGTTGGGGACGACGCGGCCATCATCAATGTGCATGCGGGGGCCATAGGTGTTGAAGATGCGCACAATGCAGGTGTTGACGCCGTGGAAGCGATGATAAGCCATGGTGAGGGCTTCGGCAAAGCGCTTGGCCTCGTCATACACGGAGCGTTCTCCAATGGGGTCAACGTGGCCCCAGTAGCTTTCGCGTTGGGGATGCTCGAGAGGGTCGCCGTAAATCTCACTGGTCGAAGCCAGCATAAAACGGGCTTTGTGGGCGTGGGCGACACCGAGGGTATTGTGGGTGCCCAGCGCGCCGGCTTTCATCGTTTGGATGGGTAAGTTAACATAACCGAAGGGAGAATTGGGATTGGGGCTGGCGGGGGAGGCAAAATGCATGACAGCGTCCAATTTGCCGGGGACAAAAATATAATTGGAGACATCGTGCTTGATGAACTCAAATTTGCCATTGCCAGATAAATGGGCCAAGTTCTCGGGTTTGCCAGTGATGAAGTTATCCATGCCGACGACGGCGTGGCCTTCGGCCAACAAGCGATCGCATAGATGCGATCCTAAAAACCCAGCGGCACCTGTTACTAGAACTCTCATATTTATTTCATCCTTTATCAACTGCCGCTGCCCCGGCGTGACAAGAGCGGCGGCCATGCAAAACATGGCCATGCTCACGTTTGGGCAAGGCAAATGCACCATACTATAGACAAATTTGCACCTGTGTGCAAGGTTACTATAATACCAGACTTATTTCCAGTCCAGCGCAGTGGTGAGGCCGTCGCCGGTTAACTGTTGGGATTGTCCGGAGTGAGTATCCACCAGCCACAAATTGTTCTGGTATGTGAAGGCGAGCCAATAACTGCCGCTGTCGAGCGGCTGGGGCGACCAAGCCAAGCGCTGGGGATTGAGGCCGGGGGCGCCTTCTGCTGGGTAGAGCGCTTGACGGTTAGAGCCATCCCGGTCCATCATGACCAACTGGTAATTGGACTGGCTTTGGGATGGCTGCAAGGCCTGGAGGAAAGCCAGGGAATAAACCTGGGTTTGGGCGTCAGCTGCATAGAAGGGCGAGGCCAGCGGATAGGCGAACATACCTACCTGGGGAGAGAGACGGACCAGCACCCCGCTGGCAATGGGGATTGCGACGAGATCAAATAGGGGTGATTCTTCGGGGGAGGTCAGGCCGGGCTGGGGGGCGTGGTCGATGGTGTACAAGATCTGTCCGGCGGCGCCCCAGGCAATCGGCGGGATCCACGCCCAATCGCTCCCGGTTTGGTACGGGGTGATCGACAACAGCTGGTTAAGGCTGCCGTTTTCTAGATTGACCAAGCCGACGCTGTCCGGGCGGGAAAAGGCGAGCTGTTCCCCATCCGGCGACCAGGCAAAATTAGTGCCCATCCAGCCGTACAAACCGCCAGAACTGGGGGGCACGATCTCGCGGGCATTGGCAACCCAGCCGTTGTCGCTGAAGTAGAGGATATGGAAATCATTGTTGGCCTGCCAACCCGGGGCAGTGGCAATAGGCTCAACGGTGGACACTGCGACTCCATTGGTGGTGCCAGGCACCCAACCCGCGTAGTGGATGACATTGGCAATATCCAGCGGGAAGGTGAGGGTTGAAGCGCCATCGGCGCGGGCAACCCACAGGGTATTGATGGTATCGGGGTCTGTGTCGCTGCGGGTGTACAGCAGCCAGACACCGTCGGGAGAGAGGCTAAAAATTCGCCCGTCGAGGTCTCCGGTGGTGACCACCGGGCGGCGATTATCGGTATCCGCTTCCATGACCCAGGCGCTGCCGGCGGAGATGTAGGCCAAGCGGCCGGGGATGGGGCGAGCCACCGAGGGGGCACGGCTGCCGATCATGATGACTTCGGGGACCGGGGCTTCAATGACCACGGTTTTGATCGGGCTGCGCGAGACCTCGACGCCATTCTCCAACACACGGCGGTAGGTGATCTCTTGTTTGCCGTTGACGCCCGGCTGGGTGAGGCGCTGCTCACCCTCGGGGAAGGATTCGTTGCGGATGGTTTGGGTATCAAAGGGGATGACCACTTCTTCAATCTCGGTGATCTCTTCGACATCAATGAAAGTGACCAAGGCGCCATCGGAAAGCACGGTGAAGAGGGCCGGTTCGCTGCGGTCGGTGAGGTCCAGTTCGATGCCAGCGGCGGTGATCGCCTGGCGGGCGGTGCTGCCGGCGGGGATAGAAACCTGGCGGATTTGGCCGTAGATGGTGACATCCACGGTGATCTGTCCCTGGGTCTGCTGAATAGGCCCACAAGCAGACAGGAAGCTGCCCAAAAGGAGGCACAGGGTAAACCAAGTTCGAATAGAGTTATGCGGTTGGGTTGTCTTCATAAGTATATGTCTTCACTGGCCTGCAAGCATACGGCAGGCGATCTTTATAAGAGAGGCAGCCCTGGTAAGGGACGGGACCTCAGCGCCGGGAAAAGGCTCTCAAAAATACCAGGGCCCTTCCCATGCGGAAAGGGGCAGCTCCTGCGGGGGAACTTTGACCAGCGGCAAGAAAACAGCACGACCCTGCTGCCAAAGCGTGTTGCTGTGGAACTGAGGGACTGGTATAATCTTGCTTCGCCGTAAATGTAAGATGCAATAATCGAGCCAGCGAAGAACAAGATCGCCAAATCCCGGCTGCAAGGTTCCCCCGAATCAATGGGATGGTATGCCTCGAAATGGCGGCATGAATTGGTAGGCCCCAGCAGGGAGAAGCGATTGCCCTGCGGGCTGGATGGTCGAATAAAACAGGAAGTATTATAGCATGGTAGAAGAAAGCACCCCCGAAAATCTCGACTTGGAAGCCCGCATAGAGGCGCTGCTGTTTGTGGCGCCGGGAGCGGTCTCGCTGGGTCAATTGGCCAAAGCGCTGGATGTGAGCCAGCAAGATGTAAAAAAAGGGCTAACCAGCCTTGAGGTTAGCTATGCGCGCCGCGGCGTGCGGCTGCACCAACACCGCGGCCAGGTACAAATGACCAGCGCACCGGAAACAGCCAGGCTGGTGGAAGAATTCTTGAGTTTGGAAGCGACCACCCGGTTGAGCCGGGCGGCGTTGGAAACGCTGGCGATCATCGCCTACCAACAGCCGGTAACCCGCCCGCAGATCGACTCGATCCGCGGCGTGAACAGCGATGGGGTAATGCGTACACTGCTGAGCAAGGGGCTGGTGGAGGAAGCGGGCAGGGCAGAAGGCCCCGGCCGGCCGATCCTGTACAATACAACGACAGAATTCCTGCAGCATTTTGGGCTTACGTCGATAAAAGACCTGCCGCCGCTCGCAAATGAAGCCATGATCGGCAGTGAACCTATGGCAAATGGCAGCGATGATAACCAGCTCTCCCTATTAAAAGAATGATTTTGGAACGCGGAAATACAATGAGCGACGGACAAGAAAGACTGCAAAAAATCCTGGCGCGTGCCGGTTACGGCTCGCGAAGGGCCTGTGAAGAACTGATCAAAGAGGGGCGCGTGCGGGTGAACGGGCAGCCGGCCGAATTGGGAAGCAAGGCGGATGCATCCAAGGACGAGATCCGCCTGGATGGTCACCTGATCCACGCAAAACGGGAATTTGTTTACATTGCGTTGAACAAACCCCGCGGGGTGGTATCGACGACCAGAGGCGCGGACAACCGGCGCACGGTGATTGACATCGTGGGGCACAAGACACGCCTGTACCCGGTGGGGCGGCTGGACATTGAGAGCGAAGGCCTGATGCTGCTGACCAATGACGGTGATTTCACCAATACCATCACACACCCGCGCTACGGCCATCAAAAAGAATACCGGGTGCTGGTGGCCAAGCGGCCCGACAATAAGCAGTTAAAAGCCTGGCGGGTTGGCGTGGTGCTGGAGGACGGCTACCGCACAGCCCCCGCGGAAGTGTGGGTGGAAAAAACCAAGGGGAAAGGCGCTTGGATGCGGGTGATCATTGGTGAGGGGCGCAAACGCCAGATCCGGGAAATGGCCCGGCAAACCGGGCTGCCGGTGGTGAAATTGATACGGGTGCGCATCGGTACGCTGGAATTGGGCAGCCTAGAACCGGGGAAATGGCGCGAGCTAAGCGAAGACGAAGTTAAGGCGCTGTCCAAGAAAAACAAGGGGACAGCGCCGCAAAAAGGGCCGCGTTAAGCAGCATTTGATTCAATAAGGCCGGCGACTTGCCGGAATCATTTATATTGACTTACAATACGCAGGCATTATTTGCCTAAACTCGGGAGTGACTATGGAAGCCAAAAATGACAAGCGTTCGTCTTGGTTAGATCGGCCACTATTCTCTGATTTTAAATGGACATGGGAAAAAGGGGTGTTTGCCGTGATCGTCTTGCTGGCAGTGATCAGCCGGTTCTATGACCTGGAGCCACGGGTGATGAGCCACGACGAGAGCCTGCACACCTATTTCTCGTGGCTGCTGTACAAAGGCAGGGGATTTGTACACACCCCGCTGACCCACGGGCCGCTGCAGTTCCATTTGATTGCGCTTTCTTATTTCATTTTTGGCGACAGTGATTTCTCCGCGCGTATCCCGGCTGTGCTGGCAAGCATCCTCACGATTGGCTTCCTGTGGAACTTCCGGCGCTATTTGGGTCGGGTGGGGACCATTGTGGCGGCGGGATTATTTTTGATCTCCCCGTACATGTTGTATTACGGCCGCTATGTGCGCAATGAGCCTTTGGTCGCCCTGTTTGGGGTGATCACGCTGTGGGCGGTATTGCGCTATTTGGATACAGGGGAAAAGCGTTATATTTATTATCTGACAGCTGCCACAGTGCTGCATTTTACATCCAAAGAAACTTCCTTCATTTACACAGCCCAAGCGCTGCTCTTCTTGGGCTTCTTGTTCATGGCGCGCTTGAGCCAACGACGCTGGGGAAACCCAAGCTCGAAGGATATGTTCACAATCTTGTTGGTGATCAGCATGGTGCTGCTGGGCGCTGCAGTGGTGTCCGGGCGATTAGGAGGGAGCAACGAGATACTGAGTGGATCGGAAACTGCGCCTCCGCCAATCCCCGGCGAGACGCTGGTAGAAGAAAGTGGGGAAGAGTTGCCCGGCAACTTGCTGCCGGTCGCATTGGCGGCTTTAGGAGTTTTGGCGCTGCTGGGGGCGGGCTATAACTTGGCCGTGGGGATTGATGCAAATAACCCGGAAGCAGAGAATATACAGTCATTCATGCTTTCCTTTTTGAGCGTGCTGGCGCTGACCGCGGCGACGGGGGCGTTCAGCTGGTATTCCCAAAAGGCAGGGCTGCTGCTGCCGCAAGGCGATATCCCATCGCAAATAGGGCTGTTCAAATTCATTTCGGCGGATAAAATGCCGTTTGCCGTGCTGGGGATCTCCACCTTGCTGGGCACGCTGCTGGCCCTGGCAGCCTATATGCTGATGACCCATTTTAAAGCGGCGCTGCCCTCAATTGCCAAGGAACGGTCGCTGGACCTGATCATCCTGTTAATGTCGCTGGTGCTGCCGCACCTGACAGCTTTCCCGGTCAACTGGCTGGGAGGTAATGCCACAGATTATGCCAACTTCAATGTGATCATCCAAACATCCACGATCCTGATCCCGCTGGCTTTGTTGTCCGTGGGGGTGGGTATCGGTTGGAACCTAACCGTGTGGTTGAATGCAGCCGGGTTATTTTACGGCATTTTCATCATGTTCTTCACCACCTTCTTTACCAATGAATCGGGATTCTTGTCCGGGTTGGTGGGGTCGCTGGGATACTGGCTGGAGCAGCAAGATGTAAAACGCGGCAACCAGCCATGGTATTACTACATTGCCGTGCAGGTACCGATCTATGAATATTTGGGCGCATTGGCCACCACGCTGGCGGCCGGGCTGGGGGTGCGCTGGTGGCTGAATTCCCCCAGAAGCGTACACAGCGACCTGCAAGAGGATGAAGGAAGCGCTGATCCAACTGAAGAACTGTATGACGAAGACGGCATCCTGAAACCGGCCAACAGCCGCAAGCTGGCGTTGATGCTGCTGGCTTTCTGGGTGGTGACCAGTGTGATCGCATATTCCGCTGCCGGGGAGAAAATGCCCTGGCTGACCGTGCACATCGCCCTGCCAATGCTGCTGCTGGGCGGCTGGGCGCTGGGACGGTTGATAGATAGCATAGACTGGAAAAATTTCCTGGAGAACCGGGGATGGTTGGGCATCTTGCTGCTGCCCGTGGTAGTGACCAGCCTTTTGGCAGCCATGGGTTCCATATTGGGGACCAACCCGCCATTCCAGGGAAAAGAACTGCTGCAACTAGAAGCAACCAGCAGTTTTATATTGAGCTTGGCCACCATGGCGGCAAGCGGGGTGGGGTTGGCGATGATCTGGTCCAAATGGGAATTCCGGCAGATTGCGGCCACAGTCATGCTGGCCTTTTTCGCGCTGCTCGGATTGTGGACGACGCGAACGGCAATAACGGCCACGTATATCAATTACGACCGGGCAACGGAGTATCTGGTATATGCACACTCGGCGCGCGGCGTAAAAGATGTGATGGAACGGGTGGAAGATATTTCCCTGCGGCTGACCGATGGGCTTGATATCGGGGTGGCCTATGACGATGACATTTCCTGGCCGTTCACCTGGTATCTGCGCAACTACAACAAGCAGCGCTACTATGGACAGACTCCTGACCGAGAACTGCGCAGCCAGGAGATCATTTTGGTGGGCGACAATAATTTTTCCCAGATCGAGCCAATCGTGCGCCTGGGATACCACCAGTTTGACTATATCCGCATGTGGTGGCCCAACCAGGATTATTTCAACATCAGCTGGGATTCGATCAACAATGAATTCAGACGCGATTTGATCACTGAGTTTGGCGAGCAATACACCGATCAACCCGAAATGACTGTGTTTGGCTATATCAGCCGAGTATGGCAGCATTTATCGCCCTTCTTCACCGACAAGCAGGTGCGCGAGGCGGTGTGGCAGATCTGGATGAACCGGGATTACAGCCAATACGCCAGCTTGAACGGCCGCCAGGATTTCAACTTGGCGGACTGGCGCCCGGCGGACACGATGCGCATGTACGTGCGCAAGGATGTGGCGGCGCTGCTTTGGGATTATGGGGCCAGCGAGCAGGAGATCCTGCTGGACCCATGCGAAGAGGCGCGCATGGACCTGGTGGCGGACCTGGTGATCGAATTGGGCGGGGAAGGCGCGGGGCCGTTCAACGGGCCGCGGGGGATTGCCGTGGCGCCAGACAACAGCCTTTATATCGCCGATTCGCGCAACCACCGCATCGTGCATGTGGCGGAAAACGGCAACTTCCTGCAGGCATGGGGCCAGCCCAGCCAACCAGGGTCGGCAAATGAGGGCGAACTGAATGAGCCTTGGGGCGTGGCCATTTCCCCCGACGGCAATTACGTCTATGTGGCCGATACGTGGAACCACCGCATCCAAAAATTCACCGCAAACGGCACCTTCATCACGATGTGGGGGATCAATGAGCAGGGCGGCACCTCGCCATACGGTTTTTGGGGACCGCGGGGGATTGCCGTGGACCAAGCGGGCAATGTATACATCACCGACACGGGCAACAAACGCGTGGTGATCTTCGATGAGAACGGCGGCTATCTCGGCGAGTTTGGCGGGTTTGGATTTGGGGACGGCCAGTTGGACGAACCGGTGGGTATTGCGATCGACCCCAATACGGGTTGGATCTATGTGGCCGATACCTGGAACCAACGGGTGCAGGCTTTTGAGCAGGTTGATGAAGGATTTTATGTCTTTGCGAAGAACTGGGACGTAACCGCGTGGTATTCCAACTCGCTGGAAAACAAACCGTATATCACCGTGGGCGGGGACAGCAATGTCTTCATCAGCGATCCGGAAGACTCGCGGGTGATGGTGTACAACAGCCAGGGAGAATACAGCTACTGCTGGCTGGATACTACCCCATCGATGCTGGGGTCAAGCCTGATGGTTGGCATTGTCGGCGATGGGCAAGGCGGCATGTGGGTGAGCGATGCCCGCAATAACCGTCTGCTGCACTATTCGCTGCCGTAAGAAGGAAGGCAGCCAGGCGCCGAGGAAATGCTGGGGGGGGCTCGCGGTACTGGCAGCCAAATCCAATCCAATTGCAAAGGCCCGCCTAATGGCGGGCCTTTTTTTGGCAGTAGCTATGCCAGCAAACGGGTTATGGCTGCCAAGAAAAACCGAATATGGAATTGGGTTCCTCAACCGAAAACACAACCGTCGTTTGCGCGCTTCTGAGATCGTGTAAATACAAAACAGAATGAGCAAAAATCACCAACCTGTGACCATCCGGCGACATCCCGAAGGATGGGTGCTGCATGAATTCGGGTTCGTAAGTGTAGGGGAGGCTAAAGCTGTCGATCAGCTTGTGCAAGTTGCTGCCATCCACATTGACAGCATAGATCTCAAATTCACCGTGTGTTCGCCCCCAGTCAGATTGGTAGGCGATGAAGATGATCTGGCGGTCATCTGGCGACCAGGCGAAAGGAAAGAGGTAATAGAAGTCAATGACAATGATGGAATCATTTGAACCGTCAGCATTTTGGATATGCAGCTGGGTTGACGTGATCAAGTCCTCGGCATCACTGGAAAATTCCACATAGGCAATCCGGCTGCCGTCGTTGGATAGTATCCCCCTGCCATTCAAAAGAATATCACTCCAACCGGTCAGCGGGGCCAACTCCAAGGTCTCCAGGTTGACGACCTGCCAACTCTCTTGAGGAGGTTCTACCAGCCCTTCTTCCCCTGCTCCATCACCGCCATTGTCGTCCTCTTCGTTTTCGCTGCCCCCGCTAGGAAGTGCGGTGGACCGCAGAACGGCGATGTGCATGCCATCCGGCATCCAAAACCACTCCTTGACAAACTCCGGGCCAAATGTAATTTGGCGGCGATTACTTCCATCTGGATCCATCAAATACAGCTGGGAAGAACCAGATATTTGAGATGAATAAAGGATCACCGTTCCATCCGGAGACCAAGATGGACCAAAATTATATTGATGATCATTTACCAGCGGATGGAGATCGCTGCCATCTGCGCAAATGGAATAGATAAAATAATCAAAGTGATTCCGGCCATGCAATGCATAGTTAAAAACAATTTGCTTACAGGCAGCGATTTCTTCTTGCGTTTCCACTGCTGAGGGGGAGGGCTGACTGCCTTCCTGGACGGGCGCCGACAGACATGCGCCCAGGGAGAGCAAGCAGAGCGCCAATATTGGTACGTTGCGGAAGTAGTTGTTCATGGAAACCTCCTCGAAAACCGAGTTTTGGGTAACCTCCCCCCAGATGTCTTGAACCCCAGGGTAAAGCTAGGATAACATATCTAGATTAAGCAGAGATTAAATCAATCCGCGGCAGTTTTACGCCTTGTG
>Ga0224496_10000495_pt1 | contig 27290 bp, 29 predicted proteins | sample SF_Jul11_sed_USG_2_FD_168127 | JGI IMG/M metagenome (GOLD analysis project Ga0224496, IMG submission 168127) | Sediment microbial communities from San Francisco Bay, California, United States - SF_Jul11_sed_USGS_8_1 | ecosystem: Environmental > Aquatic > Marine > Sediment | place: USA...
ATTGGATTGAAGCACTCGTATCCCGTATACGAGATTCAAAGGAAATGATTTTGATATCAGACATATTTCAACTTGGACAATATATGATGTGATAAGGATGGAAACTTTGACAGATGCTCAATTAACGACAGATAGAGTCTATCTTAAATTAATGGGTGTTTATTATTGATAATAGATACCGAGAACAAAGATGAGGAAAATGGTGATACTGTCTCATCATTTAATTCTGAAGAGATTAAAAGGTATTTAGATAATGGGAACATGGAATCTTGGTATTACACACATGAAAATTATGCAAATCCGATTCTGTAAAGGAAAGTTTAGTTATTAATTTTTTGTATAATTTCTTTTGTATTGATTATTCTTTACTTTGTTTTGCTAAAAAATCCATAAACAATTCCCCCTGGCAAAGTCTGGTGGAGGTGTTGGTTTGTTGTCCAGACTACGCATAAAATAGACAAAAATCAGATAAAATATGTCGGAAAGGAGGTAGCAAACCTTGATGCTTCCAACATTCTAGGCATCACTCAGGATGAGAGTGTTACAGTCTATGACAATCTTGAAAAGAAAATACTAAACATCAGACCAAGAGATTCCCTTGTTGATGGCAAACAAAAATTTTGTTTTTTCAGTAAATGTTACAATAGATTTGATAGAATTTATTTTCCCATTTTCATCTTTTGCAAAACTAGCTGCAAATACTTGAAAATCTGAAAAATCAGGACATCCTTTTATGAGATCCTCTATTCCTTGAGATACAATATATCCTTCAACTTTGATTCCATCTTTAACAAAATCTTGATTACTTGAAATTAATATTCTTAATTCTTGAATGATGTTTCTGACAAAAAAATGGCGTAACCCATTTTTGCAGAACTATGAGAGATTACCTCTCCTTGTCAGGTTCAAACCTGCTTGCCATTCTTGTTCTGCCGGGCTACGCAGCCTATTTGGTATATTGGATGTCTAGTGACATCAAGAAATCTTAGCATCTGAGATATTTAACATCGGATGTAGTATTTTTGAACATTTGTTTAATAGAAATTTATCTAACATCAGATCCAGTTATGTCTATAAAATTCCTCAATTAAGATTACATTCCCATAAATCCAGTTAATTTTTCAATCACTATCTTGTCGTCATCAGCATCTATTTTTAGGACATGTCCATTTCTCCAACCAAATTTTGACACATATTCTTCTGGAATTTCGATTTCATATGTGCCATCGTTTTGTTTTATGAGTTTGGTTATTTTTGCCATGTCCTGATAATACTATCTGTCATCATACCTAAAAATTACTATGTCAACATGGCTTTGAATTATTCAATAACGATGGAAAAACTAAACAAATATTCATATTTCTAAAATGTGATTTTTATTTCATAATAATGTACTAATCCAAGGTAGTGATCAACTGAGAAAACATCGAGAGATTAAGAGTATCGATGAGCATTTGTCAAAGGATGAATGCGGGATTTTACAAGAATGCTACCTGGATTTTTTAGATGATTAGGGTACCTATAGTTCTAGAGAGGGATTCTCATAAAAAGAAAAATCCTTCGCCTACGGTTAGTACTACAATTATCGATTTTGAAACAGGGGAAATGGTTTGTCAAAACTGTGGAATAGTTTTACAAGATAATATCTCATTTGATGGACGAGACGATAATACGTTTCCAAAGAGTACGTATACTTCTCAAGTTAGTAATAGATCAACTCTTAGATTTCACGATATGGGTCTTGCAACAATCATTGACAAATCTAATCATGATTCCAAAGGGAGGCCCATAGAATACAAAATGAAACAAGATATGAGAAGAATGCGACTATGGGATACAAGAAGTCCAGCAAAAAATATGTTTGGAAAAAATCTAAGAACTGCCTTATCTGAGATGGAAAAACTAAAAGAAAAATTATCTCTGTCAGACGGCCTTATAGAAAGGGCCGCTTATATCTATAGAAAAGCTGCCAAGGCTCAATTAACACGTGGCAGAAGTGTCCGAGGAATACTTGGAGCATGCGTGTATATATCATGCAGAGAAATGGATACTCCGAGAACTATCATAGAAATCTCAAAGAATCTTCAAGAAAGTAGAAGGTCAATTGCAAAAAACTATAGAATGTTGTTTCAGAATCTTGGACTAACTGTATCGGTACAGGATCCAATCAAGTGCATTATAAGAATTGCAAATAATTTGGAAATACCTGAGAACACAAAACGGGAAGCCATACACATCTTTGACACTCTAAAAGAGAAAAAACTAACTGCAGGAAAAAAACCGGATGCTGTTGCAGCTACTGTCATCTACATTGCAAGTGTCAAAACAGGTGTAAATTTATCCCAACAAAAGATTTCAAAAGTTTCAGGAATATCTGCAGTGACTATTCGCAACAGGTGCCAAGACTACATAAAATATGTTGAATTGTTTTAATTGTAATATATTATATTTCTCCTGACCTTTTCTATTTTGATATAATTTTTTGTTCCACGTGAGTCTTAAATTATTACTCTGCATTCTATTAAAGTTCTAAAAAATTAACCCTAAATCGATATCAACGCTTGATAGAATTATTTCCTAACCATTCCAAAATCTCAAAAATATGTTTGTCAGGAGGAAAAATCGGGTAAAACATCTTGACGATCTTGGATTCCCTCACAATCAACGTGAGTCGCTTGTACATTGTCTTACTTTCAAATTGGAATGTGGGGATGTTGAGTTTTTCTTGAAATTCCAAATTACTATCAGAAACTAATGGTTGTAAAAACTTTCTAAGGGATGACACCTTTGTTAGTTCGTCGATTGACTGAGTTGAAATTCCGATTGATGCTGCATCGTATCTTTGCAAATCATCATTGTGTTTGCTCATTGAAATATTCTGAAGAGTGCATCCTCGCGCACCTGGAATGTCATTCCATCCTGATGACGGTACGGCCTCCCCCGGAACGGCAATCATTGGAAAGAAATACAGAACTTTGTAGCGAGAACAAATTTTTGAAATATCCAGTGCAGGATCTTTTGGCTTTTTTGTGTGTCAGTTGGACCTGAAGATGTCGTTGTCGTTGCAGATGTCTCTTCAATGTTGATTTTATCATCAATATCTTTTGTATGTGGTTCCTCTTCCTTGTCTTGAATTGTGCTGTTGGCATCATCATCATCTTTCTTTCTTTTTTCTTCTAACAACTCAGTAATTCTCTCTACAACTTTATCTGCAATCTCCTCATTGTCTTTTTTGCACATATCCAACGTCTCATTACAATATCCGTAGATTTGTTGGATGTGCTCATCCACTTTTTGTTTTACAGAATCTTTAGCATAATCCTGTATCTTTTTGTCCAGCTCAAGCTTTTTTGCAAAACTGCTCATGTGATTCTGAATTGACTGTGCATCATCTTTGTGATCATTCTTTATCAATGCAGTTTCCTCTTTGAGATGTGTTATGGTTTGAGATAATGTCTCAGACATGGAGTTTAGATCAAGACTGAACAGATCCGTACCTCTCTCTGTTCCCTTTGAGAACATCATCCATGACACAAGAAAACAGACACCTACCAGTCCAAGTACCACTATGGCATCAATTTGGGCATCAATTTGCACTAGTGGCAAAATTACCACGCCATCAAGCACTGCAATTCCAAGTATTGTAAAAAATCGTACAGCATTCTCCTCTGATCTGAATCGTTGCATCTTTCCTGATTGCAAGGAACCACCTATTGCGTGTGGCAGTCCGACTGTAGTTACAATGGCCACTATCAAAAATATGATATCTAGCATATCTTGTGGTGGTATGATCATCTCAAATGCAGCTCCTTGGCAATTGTAATGTTGCCGCAGCCAGCTGATTTTGTTGTTGTCTCATTTATTGAATAATTTGTGGTTTGGGTTTTTTGCCTCACATAATATGAGATGTCATTTCTTTAAAAGCAACCTTATTGCAAATTTTGCCACTTTTATACAAACCAAGATATTCTTGTATGAAAGAAAATCACACAATTATTCAAAAGAATCTGCTGCTACTGGCAGAACTTGACAGGCTGCAAAAAACGACGGGTTACATGATGATGCACAATTTTGATGTGATTTGGTCTCCACAGAACAATTCACAGATTGAAGGAAAAATTGAGGATAACACCATCACGATATATTCAGAAGATACCCAAGATGCACTAGACACATTGCAACATGAATTTGTTGATCACGTGATTAGTCAGGCAATAAAACCATACATCACGCTAGTCAATTCATTGATGTCAATCATAACAAAAGAGGCATATGAGACAAAAGAAAAATCCGTGGAAGCATTGTTAAAATTAATTAATGATTCTAAATAATAATAATAATTATCTTTTTCTTCTGATGATGATGCGATTTTTTGCTAGTTCCTTTATCGGTTCCCAACCTTGACATATGTGATGTAATAGCTGCTCATCGTTTGTTATTATCTTTCCATCATATCCTTGCTGTTGTCTTTCTTGTGATGCAGATATTGCTTTCATTATCTCTTGTCTTATTGCGTTTGTTTGCTGTTCAATGTCTGGTAATGTTTTGTCGTTTGTATAAGTTGAACTACCTGTTCTTTGTTTTTCTATCTTGATTTTTACAGGATCAATCCCGTAAAGCTTTGCCTGTTCACGCCACATGTCAAGTAGCATCTCCTTTTTGTTTTGAGTGGAGTTATTGCTTTCACCGTTTATGGTGCACAAAAATTCTTGGCTTTTCGAGTATGTCCTTCTCATGTCTGCAATCATCTCATCAGTGAGTCTTCCCTTGTTTGTAGTGTATCTGGCTTCAATGTCTCCCTTGTGACCCATGAAGAACTGCCTGTATGCATGAGTCATCCTTCCGTGGCTTTCTGCAAGCAGTAACTGTGTGTCAAAATATGCCCGCAAAACGTATGGTCTTACCTTGACTATGCTCCACATGGATTTTCTAATGTCAGATGTAATCCGTGGAGTTGCGATAAAGCTGGATGGTTTTTGAATTTTGCTGTATCTTCTTCTAGATTGATATCCTTGCTCCAAGGATAGGACAGGCGAATCCAAGGCAAGTTTTTCTCCAGCTGAAATCCTTTTTCTCAGATAACCCAGAACATATTCACAGCCTTCAGATGGCAAGAACGTAAGGTACTTATTTTTTGTCTTGCTAAGTGTGGCCCTTACTACAACCATTGCAGGAACATGTGCAAAACTAACTGATTTACCTTCAGATGTAATGACCAAATCAGGTAGGTCAGATAGCTTGAGACCGTCTGTTCCATCATAATTTCCCATCACTTGCGGTCTGATACCAGAAAATGCCATCAAACTGATACTGGAACGAGTTCTGGGATTTGATACATTTAGAATTGATTGCAGCTGTGTCTTGGTTGGCACTTGCTCGTCTTGTATGTTTACTGGGATTCCTGCATTTGCAATCTTTATCTTTCTTTTCAGTTCGATATAGTTGAAGACAAGCCATGACTTTATTGACTTTAGTATTCCCTCGACATAGTTTGGCGCATAGTTTTGCGATTCCAACCAGGACACATGATCAAGCAACATGTCCTCTATCTTTATGACGTCTTTTTTTCCAATCTTTACAAGCTTGATGGGTGTGGTGTCTGTTCTGTAACAGAATAGATTCAATCTGCGTAGTCTGATGTCTGCATTTAGCTTGCTTCCCCTGCTTGTGTTGTCATACCAGCGCCTGACGTTATCATCTTGCAGAAGATCTTTTGTTGCGGGTTTTTTCTTCTTTTTGCTAGACATTATTTTTCTCCATAATGTCATGTTTCATTTGCTTAAGAGCAGGTCTCGAACTCTGGAGAAAATGGGCCCGAAGGGCTTCGATCCCTTGGCTCACCGGTTATGAGCCGGTTACTCTACCAAGCTGAGTTACGGGCCCTAAGCAAATCAACTTATTCTCAGGTTTAAAATGTTATGAGATTAACAATATTCTTCATAACAACTATCAAGCAACAAGTTTTGTGCAGAAATAGATTTATCTGCAATTTCAATCAAGTTGTTTGAATTAACTAAAGATTTTTCCAGAATATTTCTCCATAATGCAGCATGCCGAATATCAGCTTCTGTATGGAGTTTAAAGTATTCTGTAGATTCATTATTTGTTAAACCATAAAATTCAGCCAATCCATCAAGTTTTGTTTGACTAATTTTTGGAATTTCTTTTTCAAATGCATACATTGCACATGCACCACCTTCAAAAGTATTCATTAATTCATTCAGATCAGATACCGCTTTCTGAGTTTTTGATGTTCCAATATATGAAATTAATTCATCTTCAGAAATACCAAGTTCTCCTGCAAAGGCAATCCATGGTTTTATATGTTCAGTTTCTTCTTGTTGGTTTTCAATTAATTCGGTAACAACTTCATTTGGTGCTTTCTCTATAATAGGAGTCATGAAATGCGGAACAGCTTTTACAAGCTGAAAATATTCTTTTGAATAACCTGCCAGAGACTCTTGAGTTAATTTTCCATCAGACCACATTTGATAGAATGGGTGTTTCAGTAAACTTCTTTCTTCAATCATCACATCAATTTTTTTAATTATATTCATATTTCAACTCCTAAATCGCCAATAAAAAAATCTTTGTTGTTTACAAAAGATTTTATGGTCAAAACGCAGAATTTTCTTGGGTTCCAGTGGTGTAGACCGGTCAAGCATACTGCCCTTTCAAGGCAGTGATCCCGGGTTCAAAATCAAACGATGAAAATCCCGGCTGGAGCACCAAGATTTATTTACTAATGACAAAGTTTTTTGATCAGGCAATTTTGGACAGGAAAAATATTGAAATTAATCCACTACTTGAGACCTATGGAAAGTATATTGAAGAAATTGATGATGCATTAGACAGTGAGCTTTCTCTTTATTCTGAATCTGAGTTTATTGAGCCATTAAAATACTCATTAGAGGGTGGAAAACGAATTAGGCCAATTATTTTGATTCTTGCAGCTGAGAGTGTAGGAAAAGTTGATGAAAATACTTGGTCGGCATCTTGTGCTGTTGAATTTTTGCATATGGAATCCATCATTCATGATGACATCATTGATAATGAAACTATGAGAAGGCAAAAAGAACCATTTCATATCAAATATGGATACAATACGAGTGTACTTACAGGTGACTTTGTTTTAGGATTGATTCTTGCAATATCTTCAAGATTAGACAATGCAAGAATTACAAAAGATTTAGCCACAACTGCCATGTTGATGAGTGAAGGAGAAATGATTGAGAACAGATTAGAAACCAGCGAAGATGTAACATTTGATGATTATCTCAAAGTGATAGAGTACAAAACAGCAACAGCGTTTGAGGTGGCAGCAAGAATAGGGGCAATCATTGCAAATGGAACTGAAGAACAGATAGAAGCATTGACTGAATATGGAAAAAATATTGGAATTGCATATCAAATTAGAGATGATTTGTTAGATTGGAAAAATGAAGATAAGTTGTTTAATTTATTAATCAAAAAAAGCTCCGACCCACGAGATGTTTTTAATAAAATGGAAGAGTTGCTAAAAGAATATTCTGAAAAAGCAAGAGTCGGTTTAAGAAAAATTCCTGATAATAACGCAAAAATAAACCTAGATAATTTGATTAAATTTACTTCATTTAAGGCATAAGACCTAAACTAATTACCGGTGTTGCAAATTCTACGAATTTAATTAATGGTTCTGGATATACACCAAATCCAACTAAGAAAATTGTAGAGAAGATCATTACTGCAATAATAGATTTTGGTTCTGCGATTCTTTTTTCTGTTTCACCCTCAAAGTACATTTTTCGTGTAATCCAACCATAGTAAGCAAGAGATAATGCACTGTTAAGAACTCCTGCAATCGCAAGCCATGGTGCCCACCATAGCACAGAACTTGCATCTAATGCACTACCAAATAACATCAGTTTACTCCAAAACCCTGAAAGTGGTGGAATTCCAGCCAATGCAAATAATGCAATTACCAAACCAAGAGCAGTGATTGGCATTTTTCTTCCAAGTCCTTTGAGTTTGTCAATATTAGTAACAGCAAGAGTTGTTACAATCCCTGCAATTGCAATGAATGCTGCTCCTTTCATTATTGCATGATTCATGATTTGATACAAAGAACCTTGTAATCCAAGAGAGCTATAAGGTGCAATCGCAAGACCTATCAGAATGTACCCAGCATGTGCAATACTGGAATATGCTAGCATTCTTGAAAGATTCTTTTGCATGATTGCAGCAACATTTCCTATAGTCATTGTCATCACAGCAATAATACCAAGAGCTAATGTCCAATCAAGGTTTAGAAATACCATTCCCAGAATTACAATTCTTATGGAAGCTGCAAATCCAGCTTTTTTGGTTGCTGCTGCAAGCAGTGCAGTTATTGGTGAAGGTGCACCTTCATAGGTATCAGGAAGCCATTGATGGAAAGGTACAAGTCCCATCTTAAATCCAAATCCTGCAATAAACATTCCAACAGAAAGTAATGCAAGAGGCAACAAAGATGGATCAAGTGTTGAATAACCTTGAATCACTTCACCAATATTTGTAGAGCCGGTTAATCCATAAGAAATAGAAATTCCGTAAACTATGATTGCAGATGATAATGCGCCAAACAAAAAATATTTTAGAGCAGCTTCATTTGAGCTTGGATTCTTTTTCATAAATCCAACCAAGACATACGTTGGAATACTCATAAGCTCCCATGCAACAAACAACATAACCAAATCTGTAGAGTATGCCACTAACACCATACCGATTGTTGCAAGTAGAATTAGAGAATAATACACAGCAGGAGAATTATGTTTTCTCATGTAATTGAAAGAACCAACTGTTGTGAACAAAGCTACAATTAACATTGCTATTGCAAAGAATCCACCAAAGGCATCATCAACTATAACATCGTCTGAGAAAAGAGCTGATGCAGAGACATTTTCGTTAATGAATTGGTATCCAACATATCCCATGGACATAATTAATGCTGCAAATGCGATTACTGCATAAAATGAATTAGAACCTTTTTCTTTTCTTGCAATACTGATAATCGGAAGAATTACACCTACAGTACCCAATATTGCAATTAATACCAATGGGGTTGAAGTAATTTCTATCAAGTCATCAAATCTCCTATATCAACAATATCAGAACTACAAATAGTAATCCTGCTCCAAATACGAATAGATATGATTGTGAGACACCAGTTTGAGTTCCTTGAACAACTTTTGCACTCCATCCAACTGCTTTTTGAATTCCATCATTCATACCATAATCGATAGCTGTCTTTTCAAAGTATCTGAATATACCTCTTGTCAACCACAATGGTGCTACAACAAAGCACCAGTAGATTATTGCATTAAGATACCATCTATTTAAGATAACTTTGTGAATTGAATAAAAGAAAATGTTAGAATTTACAAATTTTACAGGATCAACCCATCTACCGATATAGAAGATATATCCTAGACCAATTCCCGTAGCAAATGCTACTAATGATGAACCTAGTGCAACTGGATTAAGCCCTTGCAAGAATTCTGGAAGTATTGAAGTTTCTGCTGCTGCATGTTCAGAATGGATACCAAAGGAATGTTCAAGATAATCAGTAAACACATGATGTAGACCTTCTTCTGCAGATAGTCCAATAAGACCAATTCCAATTGTAAGAACTGCAAGAATTCCATATGGAACCCACATCGACAATGATGCTTCATGTATATGATGTCCTTCTTCTTCCATTTTTTCAATGTGTTTGCTCTTCTTTCCAAAGAAGACCATTCCAATCATTCTAGTAGTATAGAATGCTGTGATAACTGCAGTCAATACAGCAATTGCATAAAGTGGCATTGCCCATTCATTTCCAGATTCATATACTGCAGCAAAGATTGCATCCTTACTCCAGAAACCAGTTGTGATAAATGGTGCGCCCATTAAACCGAGTCCAGCTGCCCACATGAATGCATATGTTTTCTTCATTTGTTTTCTAAGACCACCCATATCGGTCATAAATCTAGAACCAACAATGTGTAACAGAGAGCCTGCTGCCATGAATAATGAAGCTTTGAACATTGCGTGCGAAATTAAATGGAAAAATCCTGCAGTGTAACCATCAACGTATTGATGAGACAATCCTGCAACACCTAATGCCATCATCATATAACCAATTTGAGAACCAGTTGAATAAGCAAGAACTTTCTTAATTTCAGGATTTACCATTCCTTGTGTTGCAAGTAATAATGCAGTAATTGCACCAACCCAAGCAACAATCTCAAAGAACTGATCTGCCATAATACCTGCAGCTCCTAATGCAAATACAAGTGGACCAATTCTTGCAACTAAGAATACACCTGCTTTGACCATTGTTGCTGCGTGAATTAATGCTGAAACGGCAGTAGGGCCAGTCATTGCTTCTAACAACCATTCGTTTAGTGGGAATTGAGCTGATTTTCCTATAGCTCCTCCAAATAGTAAAACAAATGCAGGAACTAAAAGTCCCTGAGCAGCCATTGTAGTTGCCCATTGAGTATCTCCCATTAATTCTTTAAACCCAAATGTACCTGCAAACAAAAATATCAAAAGCATACCTGCAATCATCATCACATCACCAACTTTGGTCATGATGAATGCCTTCATACCTGCATGTGTTGGTGCATAGTAATCTAACATACCAAGAACAGTTCTACCTTCAACACCAACATGATCTTTCTTCTTGTCACGATACCAAAAGCTGATCAAGGCATATGAAGCAAGTCCTACACCTTCCCATCCAAAGAATACTTGAAGTAAGTTATCAGATAAAACAATTAATTGCATAGAACCAATGAAGAACATCATCCAGAACCAGAACCTTGTAATGTCTTTATCGCCTTTCATGTATCCTGTACTGTAAATCATAATTAGGAATGAAATCCAACCAACAACGTTTGCCATTATTATTGAAAGTGGATCTGCTAACACACCACCTTTGAGACCAATTGCCTCAATCCACATAATTTGATGATGTAATTCGTGTGCCTCTAAAGCCACAGGAATCATTGTTGCCGCAGATAAAGCACTCATCAAAGCAAATGCTACTGCAACATAGCCAGTTGCATGTTTTGATAATTTCCCAATACCAGGAATAATCATTGCAGCGGCAAATGGAAGAATCCAAACAAGCCACGCACTAAGAGTTCCAACTTCAAATGGAAACCCGAAAGATTCTGTTGCCATAATCTATACCCCCAACACTCCACTCATGTATGGAATTATTGTTTTCAAGAAAATATCTGGATAAATTCCAACTACAATTGAAAATCCTGCCAACACCATCATTGGGGCAGTCATATACCAACTTCCTTCTTTCACATTTTCAAGATGTTCAGGAGTTTTTCCAAAAAATACACGTTTAAGCATCCAAAGCATGTAAGACATCGTAAGGGCTGTTGCAACAAGACCTAAACCAAATGTGACAGCTCTTATTGTTGAGCCCTCTTCAATTGCAGTTTCTAATGCACCATAAAACAAAATCCATTCGCCCATAAATCCACTTGTTGGCGGTACACCCATAATCGTCAATGCACCAATAACTGCACAAACTGCTGTAATTGGCATCTTTCCTGCCAATCCTCCAAGTTTGGTGATACTTCTAGTTCCAACTTTGACGATTATAATTCCAGCCATCATGAAGAGAATGCCTTTTCCAATGGCATGAGTTACATACATCATCTCTGCACCAGAAAGACCTAATGCTGACATCGAACCAATACCAAACAAAAGATAGCCCATTTGACTAATGCTAGAATATGCTAGAAGACGTTTCAGATCATCTTGCATTAGTGCCATTGCGCCACCATAAATCATTGTAACAAGTCCCCAGATATGGAACCATATTGAAAGTTCTGCAAATGTTGCAGGTAAAAATTCAACAATCAATCGGAAAATACCATAGGCACCAATTCCAATCATGGCAGGGGACAACAACGCACTAATTGGCGTAGGTGCAGAACCGTGGACATATGGAAGCCAAATGTGGAACATAAAGACTGCAAGTTTAACTCCCAGTCCAATTGCAATTGCAACTGCAGAAATCATCACAATATCTGGAGGAATTTCAGATTCACGAATATCTACAAAATCGAAACTTCCTAATGAAAGACCAATCATTAAAAATCCTAATAGTAAAACAACTGCACCAGCATGAGTCCAGAATAGGAACATCAAGCCAATTTTTCTTCTAGGACCATCACCCCAAAGCGCAACTAAGAAGAAACCAGGAATCAACATAACCTCAAAGAAAATATAGAATTCAATCAGGTTTGTGGAGAGAACAGTTCCAAGCATTCCCATCGCAAAAACAAGATACAGTGCAAAATAAAGACCAGATTTAGCGTTAACATAATTCGAAAGTGAGGATGACTCAACTACAGAAGTCTGACCATTTGAAGATGAATTGATTTTATGCTCTTCTTCAAATTGTTCATGGAATTTGTGAATCATGTACGGTTTTGAATAAAGTGCCAATATTGTAGAAAGTACATAAATCAATATTGCAAATGGTGATGCTAATCCATCTAACAAGAAACCAAATTCACCAAATTGCTCAGTCCAAGGATAGTGTTCTTCAACAGTACCAGAAAGTGCTGCATTAATTACAAGTATTGTAGTGTACAGTAAAATTACAAACGTAAACCACATTGCAGGGGTTGGGCCAACTTTTCTTCCAATAATGTATGCTATTGGAGACAAAAGTAACGGCAAGAAAACTGCCTGTAATAATGCATATTCCATTATCCCTTCAAACTCCTAAAGTCTGCAATATCGACATTTTGATACATTCGATAAGCAACAATAATTAATGATAATCCAACTGCTACTTCTGCTGCGGCAATTGCAATTGAGAATAAAGCCAAAGTCTGACCTCCACTATGAGGTAAAAATCTACCAAATGCTACAAGATTGAGATTTGCAGCATTGATGATAATTTCAACTGCAAATAACATTCGAATAAAATTACGCTTAACTGCAAGACCGTAAATCCCTATACCCAAAAGGGCAACAGACACAAGAGTAAAATCAACTAGTTCGCTGGTCATTCTCCACATCCTCTCGTTTGGCTAAAACTAATGCACCAGTTACAGAACCGGCTAAAATCAATCCCATTAAAATCAATGCAGGCCAATAATATGTTACAAAGTCTGTACCGATATCTCTAAAATCAACTGGAGGGTCATCAGTAGTTATTGTTTTTATTCCTGAATCTAAAAATACTGCCCCTAGTGCAACCATAACTATCAACATCAATCCAATTCCTGCAAACTTTCTTCTCTTATCTTCAATTGCTTTGAAAATTAATTCTCTTTTTACTAACATGACGGTAAACAAAATCAAGACTGCTATAGAACCAACATACACTGCTAATTGGAACAATGCAACAAATGGAGAATCCAATAAGAAGAAGAATCCTGCTATGCCGCCAAGGGTTCCCATCAAAGCAATTGAGCCATAAATCAATGATCTTAATTCAAGGGCAGCAATTGCAGAGCCAATTGTGATTACAGTTAATGCAAGAAATGCTGCATCAGCCATGTGATGCACCTCTATCAGTAATTTGGATTTCACTATCTTGTGCTACATATGGTTTTACAGCAAGCTGAGCAGGAGTGTAAATTAATCCTTCTTTTGAAAATGAAGAAAGTTCATAGTCGTTAGTCATGTAAAGAGCATAGAACGGACATGCGTCAACACATAATCCACAAAAAACACATTTACCATAATCAATTTGTGGCATGATAGATTTTTTGTTTTGTTTTTGTTCTTCTGGGACTTTCACCATTGCAATTGCTTCTGCAACTCCTTCACATGCAATAGAACACAATTGACAACCAGTACAATGATCATGGAATAACATATGACGTCCCTTTAGTCCTGCAATTCCAACACCTGTAGAAGGATCAAATTGATATCCATCACCTACAAATTTTAGTTTCTCTTCAGGATAACGAAGTGTAAATCGCTTGATTGCAAGATGTTTAATTCCAGAGTTTAATGCACGAATAATGCCTGTTGCAGTTCCCATTATTGTAATCCTCCCGGCCCTAACACTCCAGCGTAAAGCAACCCTAGAGCAATAAAGATGTTAACGAATGCAAGACCAATAAGTTTGGTCCAGCCAAGACTCAAAAGCATATCAATTCTAATTCTTGGAAATACACCTCTTGGCAATAGTATGAAGAAGATCACCCCAACAGTCTTTAGAACAAACCATAGTGTTCCGTTAAGCATTTCTTGTGTAAATACAGGTAGCCCTGCAATATTAGCAGTAACAGGGCCAAGGTGAATTCCGTCAGTAACAATTTCTGCTGGGAATGGAGGCACAATCATCGGGCCATTCCACCCACCAAGGAATAATACTACAAACAATGCTGCAAATGCATAAAGTTTCAGATATGTTCCCAATTGAACAAGCCCATACATCATTCCAGATAATTCTGTAAGCCAGCCAGCTACAATCTCACTTTCTGCCTCTGGTAAGTCAAATGGGATTCTTTCTAATTCGGCTAGCATTGTAATGAAAAATACAATAGCACCAACAGGCAAAAACACAATCCAAGGGAAACTAGACTGACTTGCTGCAATTTCAGACAAGTTTAGAGTTCCAGTCAGAATAACAACTCCTAACAAAGATAGAATTAATGGAATTTCAAATGAAACCATTTGGAATAAAGCTCTGATACCTCCAATGAATGGGAATTTACTGTTTGCAGACCATGCAGAAAGAATTGTAATGATTGGGAAAAATCCAATTACTGCAAATACTCCAAGCAATCCCAAGTCCACATCTGCTACTACCCAACCAGGAGCAACAGGGATTAGTGCAACAAATGCTGCAGCCGCACCAACAAACATTACTGGTGCTGCCCAAAAAATTGGCTTATCAGCTTTGGCGGGAATAATAATTTCTTTTGAGATTAATTTTAGTCCATCTCCCATTAATTGTAAAATGCCCTCAATTTTTCCACAGTAAAATGGGCCAACTCTTAATTGTAATTTTGCAAGCATTTTTCTTTCAATAAAAATTGTACCAGCAGCAATTAGCGCTGCAAAACCAAATCCTGGAAATGCCATTACTCTAAAGATGTCAGTTGTCATGAAGGCTTTGATGATAGGAAGAGTACGTGATGGATCTGCTATCCATGTTAATGCAAGAAATGGAGTAAGTAATTCCCCATTAATTACAGGCATTTCTATTGCAAATAAGATTACCTGAATTGCAGGAATTGCAATTAAGACAGCTATCAATAAAATCCAGAAAATATTATCAAGTAGTGATTTGATAAATTCGCTAAGTTTGAACTTTGGTGCAATTACGGACATTTATCGGTCTGCCTCCACTGGCCAATAGTTAAGACTCCAATAAACTGATGGCATGTTACCAAGTTTTTCACCTTTGAGAAGATATGGTAATGCAATTAAATTTCTAAAAGATCCAACACTCATCTTCAGTCGGTATGGTTCAGTTTTTCCATCAGATACGATATAGCAGCCTAGAGAGCCTCTTCCAGATTCAACACGTTTGTACACGGAATCAAGTCCTTTTCCTTTTGGATTGGGTTTAAGTTTGGTTCTAACAGATCCTGATTTTGGCATTTTTTGTAATGCTTGTCTGATAATGTTACAACTTTCGATCATATCAAGCCATGGAACTCGTGATCTTGCATAAGAATCACCTTCCGTCATTACATTTGTGTGAACATCTAATTCATCATAGACATCATAAGGTTCCTTTATGCGAAGGTCATAATCCACACCACTTGCGCGAAGTACAGAACCAGTTGTGCCAAGTCTAATTGCATCCTGACGAGAAAGAACTCCAGTATCACGAGTCCTAGAAATAAGAATTGGGTTATCATAAAATACTGCGGCATATTCTTTGATGCGTTTTTCAAAGTAATTTACTTGACGTAGACAAACATCTTCAAAGTTTGGTGGCAAATCATTTCTTACTCCACCTGGAACAAAATGAGCATGTGTAACTCTTGCACCAGTCATTTTTTCCATTAGATCAATTAAGAGTTCACGATCACCTGCAGGCCACATAAACATTGTAGAATGTCCTAAGAAAATACCATAAATTGCAAGCCAATACATTGTGTAAATACATCTATTCAATTCAGATGCAATGACTCTAACATATTTTGCACGTTCCGGTACTTCAATTCCAACAATTTCTTCAACTCCTAAAACATATGGATAAAGAACATTACATGAATCGTGGATTACCGGTCTTTCCAAGTGAGGAATGTTTAAAATATAATTTCTATATTCTGCCATTTTTTCTTCTCCACGATGAACATATCCAGGATCAGGATCACAGGCTACGATATAATCACCATCGATTTGAACAACAATTCTCATGTGACCAGAACCTGGATGTTGTGGTCCAACATTGAGAGTCATTATTCTCTCATCGACTTTTTGGAGTGCTAATCCTGGAGGTAATTCGCTAGTCATTTTATCTTCCCTTTATAGCAAAGTCCTTTCTTAGTGGTGGTAAATCTGCCCAGTCTTCTGGCAAAAGCAATCTTCTATTATCAGGATGTCCTTCAAAGTAAACTCCAAACATTTCAAAAACTTCTCTTTCATGAAATTCTACACTGTAAAATATATCTCTAAGAGTTGGAAGTTTAGTTGCATCATTTCCAGGAATCGGGTTTTCTTCTCTTTGTGCCCTAGTAGACAGAACAAGAATTTGACTTGCCAATGAAGAATCAGTATAAGACCCTATATGATAAACAACCTCAATTTCTTTATCTTGAGGATAATCCACGCCTGAAACGGATTCTACATGATCGTAGTTTAATTCATCACGAATGAATTCAGCAACATCGTGAACATTGTCTCGGTCAACATTAATTCCAACCCTATCTTGTTTTACAAATGCAACTTCAACTTTATCACCAAATTTTTCAATAATTTTATCAGAAATTCCTTTTTCAAATGCAGGTAAATCTACAGATTTTTCTTCAGGTTTTTTTGGAGGTGGTGAGGAAGTTTTCTCTTCAGGTTTAACATCTGCAGAAGGTTTTTCTGAATCAGAACTCATTATACAAACTTCCTAGCCTTCATTCTCTTAATTTTCTCTTGTAACAACATACAACCTTGAATTAGAGTTTCAGGTCTAGGTGGACAACCTGGAACATAAACATCAACAGGGATAACTCCATCAATTCCTGGAAGTACATTGTATGAATCAAAATATAATCCTCCAGTAATTGCACAAGCCCCCATAGCAATAACATATTTTGGTTCTGGCATTTGATCATAAACTAATCTGAGACGTGGTGCCATTTTTCTAGTAATAGTTCCTTGAACAACAACTAGATCACATTGTCTAAGCGAACCAAATGCTTCAATGATGCCAAATCTTTCAACATCAAATCTAGGACTAGATGCAGCTCCAAATTCAACACTGCAGCAAGCCGTCTCAATGTGGACAGGCCAGAGTGACCAGATTCTACCCCAATTAATAGCATATCCTAATGGTTTATCAATCGCTTTTTCTAAAATGTCTCCCAATTTTCCGATAAAGACATTTGCATTTTCCGGTGTTACTAAATCTTTAAGCAATATTATCCCCTACCCTCATCAATATAATTTATATAAAAAACTACCATATTCTCCTTCTCCCGGATTGGTATAATGCAAATGCCATTGCACCAAACATTATTGCTAAAAACCCCATCATAGGCAGTGTGGCACTCTTGGGAAGTTCCAAAAGAGCACTACCCCATGCATACAAGAAAATTGCCATTACATCAAAAACAACAAACATGAGAATGTAAGGATAGTATTGCATCATAAAATGAGTTCTTCCTTCACCAGTTGGAACTTGGCCACATTCCATTGGCAAAAACTTTACAGGGTTACTTCGTTTTCTTGGAGAAATCATTCTTGAAATAATTAATGCCGGAGCCATTGCTACTACAGCAAAGCCAAACATCAATACAACGGTACTATAATTGCCCGCTAATTCCCCGACCAATTTATCTTCTGACTCTGATTTTTGTATAAAAAGGTATTCTTCTCTTTTTCTGATAAAATTTTAAAAAAATATTTTTCTAAAGTACTTTATAGAGCATATACAGAATGCGATCATGACGTTGAATATTGGAGATACAGCTCCCAACTTTGAACTTCCTGATACAGAACTAAAACTGCGGACTTTGGATGAATTTAAGGGCAAAAAAATCGTATTATCATTCATAGTTGCTGCTAGTTCACCAGTTTGTGAAGCTGAATTATGCACTTTGAGAGATTCTTGGCAAGAGATTGCAGATTTAGGTGCACAAATAGTATCAATCAGCAATGATGGTCCATTTGCAAATAAAGCATTTGCAGAAAAAAATAACTTTAATTTCCCGTTATTAGGAGATTATTCAAGTAAAACAATTCGTGACTATGATGTGTTGATGCCAGATTTACTCCACATTAAGGGCTACAATGCGGCAAAACGTTCTGTATTCATAATTATGGAAGACGGAAAAATTGGTTACAAATGGATTTCAGAAGATCCATTAAAAGAACCAAACTATGAAGAAATTAAAAATTTCCTGAAATAGGAAAAATTTCTTTTTTTATTCTATATCAGCAATATGGTCGCCTTTGGCGACAGATGCTGTTTCTTTAATTTTAATTGATTTCACAACTCCATCTTTATGAGCCTTTACTGAAACTTGCATTTTCATTGACTCAAGTGTACAAATTACATCACCTTTCTTTACCGAATCTCCTTCAGCAACTGCAATTGATACAACTTTACCAGGAATTTGACTCTTCAGTGATAACTGTGCATTACCAGCACCAGCACCTCCTGAATGTTTGTAAACAACTTCGTCAAAATGAGAGTGTCGATTTATAATAATAGGAACATTATCAATTACAATATTCATTTCGTTGGTTGATTGTTCTAGATATTTTGCTTTGTGATATTTTTGATCTAAAATAAATTCAATTCCATCAGAATTCATATTAATAATTTTCAAGTTGTGTTCGTTGTCATTTATTTTAATTATGTAATCATTATTTCCAAGATTTTTTACTATTTTTCCATCAAATGATTTTTCAATGTCAGATATTTTATAATCCATTCCTCATCAATCCAACTTGTTTTTCCAATTAGCACTTGCAGAAGAATCACTTTGTATACGACTTTTAAAGTATTCAGAATGAACTATTGCTGCAGCAATTGCAGCTTCACTTTTATTGATTTTTTCATTTTTTAGATCTTCAGTTAATTTATCAATCATATTGAATCTCTTAAGGAAATCAGTAGAGAGTTCTCCTTTTTTGTACTCTTCAGAATTTAGAATTGTTTTGTATAAAGGAATCGATGTCTCAACACCCTGAATATAAAAGTCATTTAATGCAGCAAGCATCCTAGTTCGAGATTCTTCGAATGTTTGTCCCCATGTACAAAGCTTTGCCATCAATGAATCATAAAATGGCGAAACAGTACATCCAGGATAAAGATAAGTATCACACCTAACACTGGGTCCTGAAGGAATTATTACATCAGGTACAGGGCCAGTTGATGGTGCAAAATCTAAGAAAGTATCTTCTGCGTTAATTCTGCATTCAATTGCATATCCATTCATTTTTAGATCACTTTGTTTGAAGGGCAAAGGTTCTCCATTTGCAATATCTAACTGTAATTTGACAAAATCCAGTCCAGATACCATTTCAGAGATCGGATGTTCTACTTGTAATCTTGCATTAATTTCAATGAAATAGAATTCACCATTGTCAGCACGTAAAAATTCAGCGGTGCCCAAATTAGTGTAATCAACTGCTTCTGACGCTCTAACAACTAATTCACCTATCCTATCTCTTGTTTTTTGATCTACTACTGGAGAGGGGGTTTGTTCAATAAGTTTTTGATTACGCCTTTGAATAGAACATTCTCTTTCAAACAGGTGAACAGCATTACCATGTTGATCTCTTGCCATTTGATACTCAATGTGCCTGGTCTTTTCAAGGAATTTTTCAACAATAATTGCAGATTTCCCAACAGCAGAAATGGACTCACTTGTAACGGTTTCAAAACCTTCAAGTAATTCATTATCATTTGTCACTAGTCTAATACCACGACCACCTCCGCCATAAACAGATTTTAGTAATACGGGATATCCTATATCATTTGCAATAGATAATGCTTCATCAGCATCCTTTACAAGTCCCGGACTTCCTGGAACAGTTGGTACTTGTGCTTTTAGCATTGCAGCTTTGCATCTCATTTTATCTCCACATAGATTCATCGAATCAGCAGTTGGACCAATAAATGTAATTTTATTTTTTTCACATAATCTTGCAAAGTCATCATTTTCAGACAAGAAACCATAACCTGGATGAACGGCATCAGCACCTGCAGATAGCATTACATCAAGGATTTTTTCTTGATTAAGATATGATTTTGCAGGAGCAGCTTCTCCAATATGGTATGCTTCAGATGCTTGTTTTACATGCATTGAGTTATAATCTTCATCAGAATATACCGCAACAGTTTTGATTCCAAGTGCTTTACATGTTCTAATAACACGTAACGCAATTTCTCCCCTATTTGCAATCAATACTTTCTCAATCATATTAAATCACAAATTGATATTCCCATGTTTTCTTGGTAGTTGTTTATCTCTCTTGTTTGCAAGCATGTGTAATGCTTTGATAAGCATAGGTCTTGTTTCAGCTGGATCAATTACATTATCTACAGTACCATGTGACGCTGCTACGTATGGATTCTCAAATTTTTCAGCAAACTCGTCGATTAATTGTTTTTTTAGTGTTTCAGAATCATCTGCACTCTCAAGTTCTTTTCTATACATGATTTTTACTGCAGCCTCTCCTCCCAAAACAGCACATCTTGCAGTTGGCCATGCATAATTAATATCAGTTCTCAAATTTTTACTTCCCATTGCAATATATGCACCACCATATGCTTTTCCAATAACCAAAGTAATTCTTGGAACGGTTGCTTCACAGTATGCATATAGCAGTTTACTTCCATGTCTAATGATTCCATTGTGTTCTTGATTAGATCCTGGCATATATCCCGGAGTATCAACTAGAGTGATTATTGGAATGTTGAATGCATCACAAAATCGAATAAATCTTGCTGCTTTGTTTGATGAATCAATATCCAGTGCACCTGCAAGATGTATTGGTTGGTTTGCAATAATTCCTACAACTTGACCGTCCATTCTACCATAACCTACGATAACATTGGGTGCAAACAGCTCATGCACTTCAAAAAACTCATGATTATCCACAATTGAATTAATTATTTCTTTCATATCATATGGTTGCAGAGGATTTTCTGGAATAATGTTAATTAAATTATGATCCATTCTGTTTGGATCATCATCAGTTTTAATTTTAGGAGGTGCTTCAGTATTATTTTGAGGAAGATAAGAGATTAATTTTTTGATGTAGTCCATACATTCGTATTCATTTTGTGCAACAAAATGTGCAACACCACTTTTAGAACCATGTGTCATAGCTCCGCCAAGGTCATCAAATGAGATTTCTTCACCTAGAACTGTTTTAACAACATCAGGTCCGGTAACAAACATTGTTCCTACTTTTTCTACCATTATTACAAAATCAGTCATTGCAGGAGAATAAACAGAACCACCTGCTGAAGGACCAATACTTGCAGTAATTTGTGGAATAACACCTGAAGCTAATTGATTATGATAAAAGATATCTGCAAATCCATCAAGACTCATAATTCCTTCTTGAATTCTTGCACCACCAGAATCCATAATACCGATAATTGGGCAACCAGTTCTTACTGCATGATCCATTAGTTTAGTAATTTTTTTAGCACCCATCTGACTTAGTGTGCCACCAAGAACAGTAAAGTCATAAGCAAAAACAAAGATTTGTCTACCATTTACATTTCCATAACCACCGACTACACCATCAGTGAAAAATTTCTTTTTCTGCATATCATATTCATGATAATGATGAGTGGTTAATGGATCAATTTCAGTAAAAGTACCTTCATCAAGTAAAAGACCTATTCTTTCACGTGCAGTTAACTTACCCTTATCATGTTGAGCCTTAATTCTGTCTTGTCCGCCCCCTTGAAATGCAGTATTATTATTTTTAGAATATCGCTCAATCTTTTCAGAATGCATGACTTAACTTAGTCTAATATGGTTTCATATATTAATTTAGTTTTGGCATAAAAATATCATGAGATTTTTACAAAAATTTACAAATGATTATTTTCTTTCAATATCAGGAGTTAAGAATTGGGAATTTCTTGTTTGTTGACTTTTGATAAGACTTAAAAGCGTCGTTTTCTTCACTGCATTTCTTACAAATACATAACTGAGATACGTTTGAAATATCACAAGTTTCCTGGAATTCACATTGAAGGCAGCCAGCTGGACCTCCACAAACGCTGCATCGTAATTCATTTATTTGAGCACATTTTTCATGTTTTACACCTAATCCTTTTGCCCATAAGCCAATTTCATTAATTTCAATTTTTTCGTTACAAACTATACATGTTCCAGGGAATTTCATAGGAATCTTTCTCCAACTCATTGAATTAGTTCAGTCTCCTTTTCAATAATATCGCCATAAGTCTCCTCCAATTCCAGATGTAGAGTTTTATTTTTAACACAAAACAAAACAAATGGCAGACATAAAGTTACAAAGGCACTTGAAGACATGTGTAATTTTTTTGCCATTACAGATGACAATGATTTGATTTTTACGCCATCCCATCTAATTCTGTTTAGTAATGACCATGAGAGATTGTATTGTGAATATCTAATTCGATCATCATTATGATACAATTTAATTAAAATGTCATTTAGATAACGTAAAAGCCTCCAGTTCTGAGTTTTCATGATCTTTCCAAAAAGCATATCAGCATCAGATATAGTTTCTAAATATTTTGCGAGATTTGAATTATCTAAATTGCTGGTAATTATACTTGAATAGAACGCATTAATTTTTTCGCGAGGATCAATTTGCATGGAATACAAAACAACTCTAGCTTCTTCAATTGAATTTGCTTTAAAAAAAGCATTAATTCCATCTTCAACATTAATATTTTCAAATGTCGTTTCTGTCTGCGGATTAAATCCAGTAACTAAAGATTGAGTAAAATTAATCATTGAACGAATGTCTCCTTTGGATTTCTCAATCACTTTGATTAATGAACCAGGACTTAGTTTTGCATTTTCTTTTTTTAAAATATTTTCAAGATAGACTCGAAGTAATCTAGGAGGAATTCGTTTAAAAGAAATTGTTTTGACTGCTTTTTTGATGCTTTTCATTTTGTCTGACGTATCACTGTTTGCAGCAAGAATTATTGGCACTGTTGGTTCTTTAAGGATATCAACAAGTGCTGAAGCGCCACCATAATCACCACGCCCATGAATACCGTCAACCTCGTCAACAAAAATCATTGGAGTTCCTAAAACACTCACATTACCCAAAACAGGCATAAGAATTTCGTTTATTCTTGACTTACTTCTAACATCGCTTGCGTTTAGACCAATCATATCATACCCAAATTGTTTGGCTACAAGATAGGCAATGGTTGTTTTACCAATTCCCGGCGGACCAACTAAAAGAAGAGGCCTGGTGCCTTTTTTCCATTTTGCAAACCACTCCATTATTGCAGCTCTTGGTTCTTCATTTCCCACCATATCAGAAATATTCTGAGGTCGATATTTTTCAGACCACATCAATGCTATCACTTGGGAAGTTTTGATTGAAATTCAGACCACTTATTGGCCTTTTGTAATTTATTGTACCAGTATTGATTATAATGCTCTACAGTCAAAAATAAAAATTCTAGAAATTCTTTGTGTGAAAATTCTTTTGGCAGCAATTCCAGAGTAAGGCGGGCATCCTCCAAATACAGGTTACTTTTTTCCAAAGTTATTTCAAATCCTTTTTTCACGTCATTTGCCAACAAAGAATAGTAAAGTGGCCAAGAAGGAATTTTTACAAATCCATTTTTTATGGAATCTTCAATCTCATTTCCACATCCAACACCTTCTGCAGCTCGCGCCATACCCAAATAGAAAATTTCTCCCAATGGCCGTTCTGCCAAAGCCATGTTTCTGCCAGCGGTTCCCATTACTGCGCGATATTTTTTGTAGGAGACAGTCATTTCTTCTTCAGTAATGGCAGTAGGTTTTGATTTTAGCTTCTCATCTAGGTACTGGCCAATTCGAGCATCTCTAAATCCCTCCTCAAATTCTTTTAGAACGTGTTCACCGCCATTTGAGATTTTATCTCTGGCTAGTTTCAGAATGTAGGGATTCATTAGCTTGTAATCATCAAGAAACTCCAGATCCTCGTCTTTATCTACGATTCTATCCATAGGCTCACTCAAATCAATTGCCAGAATATGCCCTTCAACCACATCTTGTTTTAATTGCGGATCGTTTCTTCCAGAAAATTCTGCCGCCGCATCAAACAATCCATTAAAAACAGGAAATGTCATTTTTACAAAATTGGAATTCAGGATCCTATTCACCCTATCTTGCACCACTTCAAGACTTTGTAGTTTTGATTTTATAGGCTCGATTTCAGAAGAATTTAAAATGATTTCGGTTGAACCGACTTCGTTACCAAATGCTTGTTGAGTGGAATTAGGATCAGTGTCAGACTTTATTTCATGTAAAAGACCACGTGCAAACCTTTCTGCAAACTTTGGAAATTCATTTTCTGTCTCTTCTTTGTATTTGTTAAATAATTTGAAACCTTTTGATTTGAATAACGCTTGCTTCATTATTTGTTTTCCGGGTTTAGTGCTCATCAAAGATTCTTTGCTTACAACAGATTGATCTTTCCCACTCACAAACGTAAGCTTCTTTATTGTTATTTATGCTTTCAAAGCAAAAATTTTCTTCACTTAAATTACGAAATAGAAAATGTCCACTATGGAAGTAATAGAAATTCTTCGAGAAGCATCAAACAGAATTTATGAAAATGTTAAAGATCTTGCAGGTACAGAACATGCGGCTGGAGACTTTGGCATAGGAGCTGGAGGAGATATTTCAAGAAACATAGACATTGTTGCTGAGAGAACCGTTTTAGATTATCTAAAAGAAATTAATTTTGCATGTGTTGTTTTAGGCGAAGAATGTGGGCGTGTCGAACTATCAAATAATCCCAAAGGATACATAATAATGGATGCAGTCGATGGCTCCGCTAATGCTGTAAGAGGAGTTCCTTTTTTCTGTAGCTCCTTGGCATTTGCAACAGAAAATAGACTCAGTTCAATTACAGATGGAATGATTACAGATCTAACAAATGGAGAAATCTATTGGGCTTCAAAAGATAAAGGTTCATTTTTCAATGGACGGCAAATTAAAGTTGGCGATAATGATAATCCGGTTTACAGAATTATAGGGATCAACATATCAGGAGCATCAAAGGATTTGGTTAGACGATTTCTTCCGGTTTTTAAAAAACACAATCATCTAAGACATTTTGGGGCAAATGCTCTGGAAATGGCTTTTTTTGCCAGAGGTTTGATTGATGTCTTTATTGATTTGAGAAATAAAATTAGAATTCAAGATATTGCGGCAGGTTATCTTATTGTAAAAGAATCTGGAGGATTGTTATTGGATGTAGATCTGAATCCGCTAGATGCAGATCTAAGTTATGAGACAAGAGTTTCATTCATTGCTGCAGCAAATAGGGAAATTCTCGACGAGATAATTTCAGAGATGGATCAATGATTGATTTAATTGAATCACAGTGATTTATTCCACAGACAATTTGATGAATTATAACAATATTGGAATTTTTAATCAAATTATAACAGAAATATATTTATCCAAAGTCACAAAAAAGCATCTTGTATGGTAACTGAGATGAAAGCAAAGGTAGTCTATAGAGAGTTACTCAAAGAAGATCTTGTAATTATTCGATTGGTGCCAGAAAACGGCATGCCTCAATATAAAACAGGCCAATTTTTAACAATAGGTCTTCCCATTCCATCAGAAAAAAAGGTTGTTCGAAGAGCATACTCAATTGCATCACATGCTGAAAATAGAGATTATTTTGAATTTGTTATCAGATGGGTTAGAAAGCCACTTCCAGGTAGAGTAACTACTGAATTATTTTATCTAAGCGAAGGTGATGAAGTATCTCTAGGAGACCCAACTGGAGCTGCATTGCAGATTAGTAACAAATTACCTAACGGTCAAAAAGACAATAGAAGAGTAATTTGTGTTGGAGGAGGTACGGGATTGGCACCATTTATTGCATTTGCAAAACATTTCCATGATACTAATGATAAACGAGAGGTAGTCATACTGCATGGTGCAAGTTATGTTGATGAATTAAGCTACAAACGTCTCTTAACTGACTTTGAATTAGAGAGTGAAAAAAGAGGAAGAGATCAATGGAATTTTAGATATAAGGCAGCTATCAGCAGACCAAAAGAATATTTCAACAGATCATGGAACGGTCATGTAGGAAGAGTCGAGTCATTTTTTAAACCTGATAAAAAAACTGGGTTGTCTCCAGTAGAAGAGATGGTAGGAGAAGAAATAACTCCAGACAATACAATCATCTACATTTGTGGCTACCAAGGAACTATAGATGGAGTAATAGAGCATGTAGGACCTAAAGGATTTGTAACTGAACATGACAAAAAACCAGATGGTAGTTTTGCCATAAAATACGAGTCTTATGGATAGAGTTTTTGCAAATAGATTATCTGAAACAGAATTATCAAACTTAGCAATAACCTAGCATTACAAAATTAATACATACCTGTGGATTTTTATATCGATTGTTTTTCATCAAAACATGGCACAATTAAAATGCAGAGATTATGGTTTTGAGTGTGATTTTGTAGCAAATGGTGAAATTGAACAAGTGATTGAAGATTTTAGAATCCATACAGACGACGAACATGGAATAGATTATTCAAAAGAAGCCATAATGCAGTTTCTCTTGAGAAAACAAGGTTTGTAGAAAACTAAGCATCTAATCTTTTCATTCTGGCAGATAAAATAGGGAGTTCTTTTTCAATAATTTTCTCGACTGCAGGAATAATACCTGTTCTAGATCTTACACTTTCTTCATAAATTTCTGCTATTTGATCTCTAAACAATAACTTGATCCCAGGAAGAGTAGTTACACTTTCATCAACAGTCCTTGGATCAGACAAATCTAAAATCAGTGTACCCTTTGACTTTTCCTCCATTACCAATCTAATTCTATCATAGGTAATTAAGAAATAATCAGATGTGGTTGCAACAAAAATAACATCATACTTGTCAAAC
>Ga0224496_10000496_pt1 | contig 27288 bp, 25 predicted proteins | sample SF_Jul11_sed_USG_2_FD_168127 | JGI IMG/M metagenome (GOLD analysis project Ga0224496, IMG submission 168127) | Sediment microbial communities from San Francisco Bay, California, United States - SF_Jul11_sed_USGS_8_1 | ecosystem: Environmental > Aquatic > Marine > Sediment | place: USA...
GATCACGCGCGTGCCGAAGATACGGCTGACCAGGGCATCTTCGTCCACGGCTCGCTGGAATGCGTCGAACACATTGTCGTTCAGGCCATCGATCACGGCCTCGAACTGCTTGCGCATGTCTGCGTCTGCCGCCTGCCCGACCGCGGGCTGCGGGGCCATCCCAAGTACCAAGACCGCTACGCCCAAAGCCAGAAATCTGTTCACTGCATTCACCTCCTGCGTGCCGGGCCGCCGACGCCGCGAGCCGCTTGTCAGGCGAGCGTGACGCGTGCGAACTTGCGCTTGCCCACCTGGAATATGTTGGTACTGCCGGCCTCAACCTGCAGGGCCCTGTCCGCCACCCGCTCGCCGTCGATCCTGACGGCGCCCTGCTCAATCATCCGGAACGCCTCGGAGGTGCTGCCGACCAGGCCCGCTGCTTTCAACAAGTACGCAATACCGAGCCGGCCATCTTTCGACTCCAGGGTTCTTTCCGGAATCTCGTCGGGCATGGCGCCTTGTTGAAAGCGGGCGATGAACTCGTCCCGCGCACCCGCCGCCGCTGCGTCATCATGGAATCTGGCAACGATTTCCATGCCAAGTTCAAATTTTGCGTCGCGTGGATTCATGCCATCGACCACCGCCTTCTTCAAGGCGGCGATCTCGTCGAGCGAGCGGAAGCTGAGTACCTCGAAATACCGCCACATCAGGTCGTCGGAAATCGACATGAGCTTGCCGAACATGTCACCGGGTGCATCCGTGATGCCAATGTAGTTGTCCAGTGACTTGGACATCTTCTGCACGCCGTCGAGACCCTCCAGTAATGGCGTTGTCATCACGATCTGCGGTTGCTGCCCGAAATCCTGCTGCAACTGCCGGCCGACCAGCAGGTTGAACTTCTGGTCAGTGCCGCCCAGTTCGACATCTGCTCTCAGTTCGACCGAGTCGTACCCCTGCACGATCGGATACAGGAACTCGTGTATCGATATCGGCACACCGCCTTTGTAGCGCTTCTTGAAGTCATCGCGCTCCAGCATGCGGGCGACCGTCTGGTGCGACGCGAGCTTGACCAGCCCGGCCGCATCCATTTTGCCCATCCAGGTCGAATTAAACGCCACGCGCGTCAGGTCAGGATCCAGGATCTTGAATATCTGGCGCTCATAGGTCTCGGCATTTGCCTTGATCTCTTCCGGCGTCAGCGGGGGACGCGTCGCGTTTTTGCCCGAAGGATCGCCGATCATTCCCGTGAAGTCGCCGATCAGGAAGACGACCTCGTGACCGAACTGCTGGAATTGGCGCATTTTGTTGATCAGCACGGTGTGCCCGATATGCAAGTCAGGCGCGGTCGGGTCGAAACCGGCCTTGACGATCAGCGGCCTGCCGAGTTTCAGCTTCAGCCGAAGCCCGTCTTCGGGCAATACTTCATCCGTTCCGCGGCCAAGTTCCGCGATCTGTTCCTTAATACTGCTCATTGTCCTGCGTCTTTTTGTACCTTCGGCGCGTTCGCCGGTGGGCGCGGCGTCGACCGCATTTCAGTTTCGCGAACTGTAGCATCCTCGCGCGGCTTTGACCTCCAAAATGCCAACCGGTAGAGTAGCGGCATCCATGCATTCGGGGACGCAGACTTGAGTCGTCAGGCCAGCCCACTTCTTCACGATTACAAGCCGTCTGCCGCGCGAAAGCCCGCGAAATCCAAAGCCTTCCAGTGGTTTGCGGTAGGGCTCGGCATCCCGCTTATCGGCATCGCCCTGATCTCCGGTCTTGGCACCAACGACCCCAGACCGATGGCGCCCGAAACACCGGCGATGGTTGCCGCCGACACCGCCGTACTGACGGTGGACGAACTCGACGCCGCGGAAATCACGCGTAACGCTGTCGAACCGGAGATTGCCGTCGAACCTGAACCCGTGTTCGATCGTCTATCGCTGACCGTGGGTCGCGGCGATACGATGGAAGGCCTGTTCCGGCGCAACGACCTGGACATCGGCCACCTCATGGCCATCGCCCAGCTCGACGAAGCCAGGCAGCGCTTTCGCCGTCTCAAGCCCGGCGATGTCTTTGAGGTTACGCACGACGCGGGCAAGATCGTCAGCCTGTATTCGAAACTCGATCTGACCAACTCACTGCGCATTGAACGCCAGGATGACGGTTTCGTCGCGCAGATCATCGAGCGGCCGGTCGAAGTTCGCAAACGCCACGCCTATGGCGTGATCGAGAGCTCTCTTTTTGAAAGCGCTGCTCAGGCGGGCCTGTCCGACAGGACGATCATGAACATCGCCGGCATCTTCGCCTGGGACGTCGATTTCATCCTGGACATCCGCTCCGGTGACAATTACTACGTCCAGTACGAGGAAATCTGGCAGGACGGTGAATTCGTCACCGACGGCGAGATCATTGCGGCCGAGTTCAACAATAACGGCCGCCAGATCCGGGCCATTCGCTTCAAGGACAAGAACGACGTCACCGACTACTTCACGCCCGAGGGCGACAGCGTCCGCAAAGCGTTTATCCGCGCCCCGGTGGATTTCACCCGGATCAGTTCGAACTTCAACCCGAACCGGCGTCACCCCATTCTGAACACGATCCGCGCGCACCGCGGTGTGGACTATGCTGCGCCTCGCGGCACCCCGATCAAGGCAGCCGGCGACGGCAAGGTCATCTTCCACGGGACCAAGTCCGGTTACGGCAAGGTCGTCATCCTGCAACACGGCGGCAATATCACGACACTCTACGCTCACATGTCGAGTTTCGCGGCCAAAGCGAGGCTCGGGTCGCGCGTGCGGCAGGGGCAGACCATCGGCTACGTGGGCATGACCGGACTCGCCACCGCGAACCACCTTCACTACGAGTATCGGCTGAACGGGGTACATCGAAACCCGCGGACCGTTTCACTGCCGGACGCAGAGCCGATCAAGAGCGAGTACCGCCAGCAATTCCTCGCCGAGGCGGCCCCGATTCTCGAGGAACTCGAGCAGTTCAAGAGCACGCGGGTAGCGTCGATCGCTTTCAGCGCACAATAACAGGATGCCCGATCTTTACATTGGCCTGATGTCCGGCACAAGCATGGACGGCATCGATGCCGTGGCCGTACGCTTCGGCGAGCGCAGTGTGCGTATTGCAGGGACCTGCCGCCAGGCCTATCCCGACACCCTGCGCCGGGCGCTCCTGAACGCGGCCGCAACGCCCGTCGACCAGCCGATCGCCAATATCGGCTCCCTGGACCGACAGGTGGGCGAGTGCTTCCGTGACGCTGCCCTCAAGCTGCTGCAGGACAGCGGCATCGCCGCCAATGACGTCCGTGCGATCGGCAGCCACGGCCAGACCGTTCGCCATCAACCGGATGCTATTGCACCGTACTCTCTGCAAATCGGGAACCCGGCGACGATTGCCGCCGGGACCGGCATCGACACGGTGGCCGACTTTCGGAGCGCCGATATCGCCGCGGGCGGCCAGGGCGCCCCGCTGGTGCCGCCGTTCCACGATTGGTTGTTCGGTGGCACGGCAAGTGAGCGGGTCATTCTGAACATCGGGGGCATCGCAAACGTGACGATACTCGGGGCAGGCGATGCGCCCGTCGTCGGCTTCGACACGGGTCCCGGAAACACGCTGCTGGACCGCTGGGTGCAGAAGCACAGGAAGACACCGTTCGATCGCAATGGCGACTGGGCCGCATCGGGATCCTGCGTCGAGGAGTTGCTCGAGCGACTGCTGGCATTCGAATTCTTCAGCCTGGAACCGCCCAAGAGCACCGGCCTGGAGGATTTCAATCTCGACTGGCTGCTACAGCATCACCCCGAGACGTATGATCCGGCCGACGTCCAGGCGACACTGGCCGAATTGACCGCGCGCACGATTGCAGACAGCATGAAAGAACACGCTCCGACTTCGCAGGCGCTGTATGTCTGCGGTGGCGGCGCGCACAACGCGGACCTGCTGGCTCGTCTTTCCCGCAACCTCCCGGGCACGAAGGTGGATACGACCCGGGCCGTTGGCCTCGACCCGGACTGGGTGGAAGCGGTCGCGTTCGCCTGGCTGGCGATGCGCACGATGAACAAGGAAACCGGAAATCTCCCGAGTGTGACCGGTGCAACTCACAAAGTCGTTCTCGGCGCGATACACTCTCCCTGAGATATGGACAGCCTGTACATCAACCGCGAACTCAGCCTGCTCGAGTTCCACAAACGCGTCTTCGCACAGGCGCTGGACCCCGATGTGCCGTTGCTCGAGCGGCTGCGCTTCCTGTGCATTGTCTGCACCAACCTCGACGAATTCTTCGAGATCCGCGTTGCGGGACTGAAGCAACGTATGGAAATCGGGGCGCCTGCGCAGGGGCCCGAGAAGATACCGGCCCAGGACGTGTTCAACACACTTCGCCGGGAGGTCGCCGAACTCGTTCGCCAGCAATACCGTTTGCTCAACGACGTCATGTTCCCGGAACTCACCAGGGCGGGCGTCCGCTTTGTGCAAAGTCACGAATGGAGCGACGAGCAGCAGGCGTGGCTGAGTCAGTATTTCGACGAACAGGTCGTGCCGGTACTCACGCCGCTGACCTTCGACCCGTCGCGGCCGTTCCCGCGCGTTCTCAACAAGAGCCTGAACTTCGTCGTCCGCCTGCACGGCAGGGATGCGTTCGGCCGGCGCCGCCACCGTGGCATGGTACAGGCGCCGCGTTCGCTCCCGCGCATCATCGAGTTGCCCGAGCACCTCAGCAAACCGGGCGAGCACAACTACGTGTTCCTGTCTTCCGTGATCCGGGTGCATGTCGATCGCCTGTTCCCGGGGCTGGATGTCGATGGCTGTTACCAGTTCCGTGTGACGCGCAACAGCGATCTCTACATCGATGACGAGGAAGTCAGCGATCTCGTTCGAGCGCTTGAAGGCCAGCTCGAGGCCAGCCGCTACGGTGCGGCGGTGCGTATCGAGATCGGGCACGAATGCCCTGAGGACCTGCAGGAGTTCCTGCTGGATCACTTCAACCTCCAGGAAGATGACATGTACCTGGTGGAGGGACCGGTAAACCTGAACAGGATGAGCACGGTCTGCGGGCTGACCGATCGCCCGGAGCTGTTGTACCCCGCGTTCACGCAGGGCATGCCCGAGGAACTGCTTACCGATGAAGACATCTTCGAGGTCTTGTCCAAGAAGAACGTGCTACTGCATCACCCTTACCAGTCGTTTGCGCCGGTTATCGATTTCATCGCCGTGGCTGCGGTAGATCCGGACGTACTGGCGATCAAGCAAACCCTGTACAGAACCGGCGCAGACTCGCCTATCGTCGACCACCTCGTCACCGCAGCGCGGTCGGGCAAGGAGGTCACGGTTGTGATCGAGCTGATGGCGCGCTTTGACGAAGCTGCCAACATCGCGCTCGCCAATCGCCTGCAGGAGGCTGGCGCCCACGTGGTCTACGGCCTCGTCGGCTTCAAGACGCACGCGAAAATGCTGCTCGTGGTGCGGCGGGAGGACAACCGGCTGGTGCGCTACGTGCACCTCGGAACAGGCAACTATCACCACGCGACAACGTCCGTGTACACCGACTATGGGTACCTGTCGAGCAGCCAGCGCCTCGGCGAGGATGTGCACAAGCTCTTCCTGCAACTGACAAGCCTGACGGAGGCCGTCGGCATGACGCGCATGCTGGCCTCGCCATTCAGCTTGTTCGACGCGCTGGTCGCCAAGATCGGCCGCGAGACAGAGAACGCCAGGTCCGGGAAGGATGCGCGCATTATCGCCAAGATCAATTCCCTGAATGAGCCAAAGCTGATCGATGCGCTGTACGAAGCATCCCGGGCAGGCGTCAAGATCGACCTGGTCGTGCGCGGCATCTGCTCTCTGCGGCCGGGGGTCAAGGGCTTGTCGGAGAACATCCACGTGCGGTCAATCGTCGGCCGCTTCCTCGAACACTCACGCGTCTACTATTTTCTCAACGGTGGTGACGAGGAATTCTATTGCTCGAGTGCCGACTGGATGGACCGCAACATGTTCCGCCGCAATGAGTCGTGCTTCGAAATCCGCCAGAAGGCAATGAAGGAACAACTGCGCGCGCACCTGGAGACCTTCCTGGCCGATAACTGCCAGGCGTGGGTGCTACATGGCGATGGCAGTTACGAGCGGCTCTCACCAGGAAAGGACGAACGGATTTCGGCCCAGGACATTTTCCTGGAGGAACTTGCCGCGAAGGCCTGATGCGGGCGGCGGAGCCCTTTCTTACTCCTGCTCAACCACCAGTCGATATCCGATGAGGCCAAGGTATTCCTGCTCGCGCTCGAGATCGGCGAGTGTCAGCGGATTGTCAGCCAGCCAGGCAGCGTCGAAACCCAGGGAGATAGTCTCATCCGCCACGTGAATCGAAACGCGTGGATGCTCAATCTCTTTCCGGCTCCGATTCAGGAGAACCGCAAGGCGCAACAGAATCAGTAATCGCAGGCCATCTTCCTGCCACGACTCGGGTAGCGTCCCGACACAGGACTTTGCAATGCGGTGCCGCTGCCCGCCGATCAGCGCCGCCACAAAGCGTTGTTCGGCGCGCGGAAACCCGGGCATGTCGGCATACTCGGCAATATAGGCGCCGTGCCGCTGGTAGCCGTCGTGCGAGATGTCGAGGCCGATTTCGTGCAGGCGAGCCGCCCAGTCGAGCACCTTGCCGGCAAGCCGGCTCGAGAACCCCCATTCCTTCTTGCACTGCTCGAACAGGTCGGCGGCGGTCCGCGCGACTCGTCTGGCCTGCTGCTCGTCCACGTGGTAACGCGCCTCCATGGAGCGCACGGTGCGCTCGCGCGCATCCTCGTGCCGCAGCCTGCCCAACAGGTCGTACAACAGGCCTTCACGCAGGGCGCCATCGGACACCATGAGCTTGTCGATTTTCAGAACATGCAGGAGCTCAGCGAGAATCGACAAGCCGCCAGGCCAAACCTGCGCACGATCGTCCGACAGGCCGTCCAGCGCGATGTCGTTAACCGAATCAAATTCAAGGACCTTCTCGATCAGCTGTTCGATATCACCGAGCGTCAGCCCGGCTTCAGAAATTCCCAGCGCCCGGGCAACGGCCTCCGTCGAGCGAATCGTGCCCGAGGTCCCAATGACCTGGACGCCCTCTGCGCTTCGGAAAAACGCTTTCACGGGGCGCAATTCGAGCTGCGCTGCAAGCCGCGCCTTTGCGAAACAACTGCGACTGATCTTGCCACCCGGGAAGAAACGCTCGGTCATCGAAACACACCCCATATGCGTGCTTTCCAGCGCCGTTGGATTGGCGCCCTTACCGAGGATCAACTCGGTACTGCCGCCGCCTATATCCATGACAAGCCGCAGGCCATCGGTTGGGGGCATGCTGTGCACCACGCCGTTATAGATCAGGCGTGCTTCTTCGATGCCGGAGATGATTTCGATCGGGTGGCCAAGCGCCGCTTCGGCCTCCGCCAGGAAGGTCGTGTCCTCGCGAGCGCGGCGAATGGTACTCGTGCCTGCCGCACGAACGTTGTCGGCATTCATGTCGCGCAAGCGTTCGCCGAAGCGGGACAGGCAGTCGAGCGCACGTTGCCGGGGCTCGGGCGAAATATCGCCGCTATCCGAGAGTCCTTCGGCCAGGCGCACCGTTTCGCGGATGCGATCGAGGATCGCAAGCTGGCCATGGCGCAGCTCGCCGACGATCATGTGGAAACTGTTCGAGCCGAGATCTACGGCTGCGATGATTTCAGGCTGAACGGCCTCAGACGGTAAAGGACGACCCGCAGCCACAGGTGGTTTGTGCATTCGGATTCCGGATGATGAACTGCGCCCCCTGCAGGTCTTCCTTGTAGTCGATCTCAGCACCCATGAGGTACTGGATGCTCATCGGATCGACCAGCAGCGTTACGCCGCCATTCTCGACCTGGCTGTCGCCGTCCTCGACGTCTTCGTCGAACGTGAATCCGTACTGGAAACCCGAGCATCCGCCGCCGGAAATGAACACGCGGAGCTTGAGGTTCGGGTTGTCCTCTTCTGCAATCAGCTCACCGACCTTGCTCGCGGCTGCGTCGGTGAACACGATGCCGTTGGGCATCTGGGGAGCGCTAGCTGTTTCTGTTGCCATGGTATTGATGTCTTGTCCCGTTTGAGGGCAACCCGCTACTCGTTAGCCGCGGCTGCCGCTTCGTCGATTCGATGGGTCTGTTCCAGCAACGGTACCTGCCCTGCGGGCTGATGTACAAGCTTGCCGTTGATTTCGGCGCCAATCGCCATTTCGATCAGATTATAGTACACATTGCCAATGACCCGTGCGGTCGGACCAAGTTCCACCCGCTTGCCGGCGAAAACGTCGCCTTTGACGATGCCGTTGAGGACAACATAAGGCACCGTAACGCCACCGTCGACCGTACCGATGTCGCTGATGCTCAACGCCGACTCGGTATCGGGATCGGCCGAGACGTTGCCATTGACCACGCCATCCACGTGGCAGCCGCCCTGGAAATGCAGGTCACCATTCACCTTGCTGTTAGGGCCAATGAGCGTCTCAACGACCGTGTGTCTGCGTTGCTTCTTGCCGAACATCTGGTTCTCCAATCAGCCCTGGCTCGTCGCCCAGGCGTAACTTTCTTCAATACTCGAAATCGAGCGGGTCCGGGAGCGCACTTCAACATGTATGCGCTCCGGTGTAAAACCGTCCGGCAAGACGAGCTGCCGGTCGAAATCCTGGAAATAGCGGAACGAGAAAGGCCAGTCGGACTCTGCGTCGTCGGGCAACAGCTCGGTCAGCGCGTAGGTCTTGAGCGTTCCGCCCTCACTGCCCTCGACGCTGACGGTGACGTCGCCGGATACCTTTCGATCGTGTTTCATCGCCTGCACCAGTACGAGACGAAGATTGAAATGCCGTTCCTCACCCCCGCGGGTGAGCTTCAGGTCCTGGACGCGCAGACCCGGCTTGCCATCAGCCGGTGAAACGATACCGCGATAGAAGGCGATCGCGTCCTGCTGCTCCTGGATCTTGGCCTCGAGGGAGATCAGGCTCCCCTCGACTTCCTTGTAGGCCTCGCGATCGATTTCCCGGTGCGTCTCCAGTACGGCGATTTCCTGCTTGAGCTCGGCGATCTCGTCATCCAGCGAGGCAATGTGCTCTGCGAACGCCGCGCGTTCGTTGGCGGCATCGACAACATCGTAGCCGGCGCTGATGCGACCGTATTCGAACACCAGGTAGACCACGACCAGCGCGAGCACGACCAGGCCGAGCCTGAACAGCCAGGTCCGGCCCGCGCCATGGGTCTGCAGATGGTAGTTCGCTGCCACTCGTTAGCTCGCCATTTAGTTAAAGACGTTATGTTACGCGGAGCTCATGCCCTGCAGAAGTGCGCCAGGTCACGAATTTGGCCCTTCATCGGCCTCTTTTTCGGCCTGGGCCAGGTCTTTCTCGAAGACCACCCGCCATCGCCGGGGCCACCAGCGCGGCTGCCGCGGGAGGCCTTCCGGGTGCACGCAAGGCCCGAGCTCATGCAAGGCTCTGGCATACACGCGGCGTTTGAAGTAGATCACGTCGTTGACCGGGCGCCAGAATGGCACCCAGCGTATACGATCGAACTCGGGTTTGTCGCCGCAATCGAAGCGGACGGCGTTCTCGTCAGAGACGAGACGCAGCATGAACCAGCGCTGCTTCTGGCCGATGCACAGGGGTTTGCTGTTTCTGCGAATGAACTTGTCGGGCAGGCGGTACCGCAGCCAGTCGCTGGTTACGCCAAGCACCTCCACGTCTTCAGGCCGTAGCCCGACTTCCTCGTGCAGTTCACGAAACATGGCTTGCTCGGGTTCTTCGTCTTCCAGCATCCCGCCCTGCGGGAACTGCCAGCCCTTGGCACCCACGCGACCGCCCAGCATCAACTTATTGTCGGCGTTCGCGAGAATGATACCGACGTTCGCCCGAAAGCCCTCGGCGTCAATCCAATCGTTGCTCATTGCAACCGTACTAAAACTCTAACTGCCGATTACTTTACACTATCGTCCGCCCTTCGCCCCAGGAGATTATTCTTGCTCGCAGGCCGCACCGGAGCCTTGTTCGCTGCATTGCTGCTCATCGTCGCCGCCGCATTCCTGCTGGCGCTGGCGCTCGGCAGTGCGGATATCAGCCTTGCCGAGGCCCTGCAGGCGCTCCGTGGCAAGGCACCGGAGAATGTGCAATCCCTGGTCAATGACCTGCGGCTGCCACGAGCGCTGACCGCGTTTGCCGTCGGCGGCCTGCTCGCGGTTGCCGGCGTGCTGATGCAGGTATTGCTGCGCAACCCGCTGGCCGAGCCCTACATCCTCGGCAGTTCGGGTGGCGCGGCCGTGGCCGCGCTGCTCGCCATGAGCCTCGGCATGGGCAGCCTGGTCGTCGATCTCTCAGCCTTTGGCGGTGCCATGGCCGCGACGCTGCTGGTCTTTGCTATCGCCCAGGGGACGGGTAGCTGGACGCCGACCCGCCTGCTCCTGACCGGCGTCGTTCTTGCCGCAGGCTTCAGTGCGGCGACAACGCTTCTGCTGGCGCTCAGCCCCGACCAGAACCTTCGTGGCATGTTGTTCTGGCTGATGGGCGATCTGAGCTTTGCGTTCGACCCGATGCGCTGTCTTGTCCTGCTCGGGCTGCTGGTTGTCGCAGGCGCCTTGAGCGCGCGGCACCTGAATGTGCTCGCGCGCGGAGAGTTGCAGGCCGCCATCGTCGGCTTGCCCGTGCGTACCTTTCGCTACCTGATATTCATAGCCGCAGCGCTGGCCACCGCACTCTCGGTAACGACAGTGGGCGTGATCGGATTTATCGGTCTCGTCGTGCCGCACCTGGTGCGACTGGTTGCAGGCAGCGACCATCGCGTGGTCCTTCCCGCTGCGGCGCTCGCCGGCGGTGCCCTGCTCGTCGTTGCGGACACGCTGGCCCGCACCATCATGGCGCCCCGTCAGCTTCCCGTCGGCGCGCTGACAGCCGCGATAGGGGTACCGCTGTTTCTGATCCTGATGAGTCGAATTCGGGCGGAGCGCTACCGGTAGCCCACGCGTTCCGCGAGCAGGCGCACATCTTCGTCACGCCAGCCGACCACGCCGAAGTTGCGACCGTTCCACTCTGCAAGAGCCCCGGGTGGATGATTTCGCAACAGCCAGTCGACCAGTTGTTGGGCCTGCTCCGGGTGTGCCGCATGCCGGCCGACCCCTACTGCAGAGATATCGGCATACAGAGGAACCGGACCCGTCTTCCGCATGCCTTCGGGGAGCAGCGACGCGGACACGATGCCGTACTGGCAAGCGCCCGACTCGAGCGCCTCGACCAGCTGCGCTTCCGTTTCGAAAGGCGGTGACGACAGGTTCATCATCCAGGCGCGCACGAGCCTTTCGGCCGGCTTCAGCCCAAGGTCCTCGATCAGCATGGCGATGAGCGCGCGATTGACCGAATTCTCTATCGAGGACACGCAGAGTTTGCCCCGGTAGCTCGCCGCACCGAGGGCAGCGTAACTGCCGGCGGTCTGTTTCTTCGACTCGGGCGCAATGGCGACGGTTATGAAACGCAGGTTCAGTGCCGCCCAGAGCCGGTCCGGGTCCCTTAAGTGCCGGTCGACTCCGTCCAGTGCGCCGGACGCAATCGGCCGCAATGCGCCCTCTTCGGCGGCGTGCCATATGGCAACGACGTCTGGTGTTATTAATACGTCGGCCGGTGTCCCGGACTTGTCGATCAGTGCCTGTGCGTTGGCGGCGGCGTCTCCCCAAACGACCGAGACGGGCACGCCAGTGGCCGCGGTAAACTCGGCGAACAACGCGGGCAGCCCTGCGGGATCGTTTTCCGACGCGTAGACCACGACCGCAGGCCCCTGCGATTTTTCCGGCCCGCCGCACGCGGCAAGCATGCAGGCGGCCACGATCGCGATACGGCTTTTCATGCGGCCTCCACCACGACGCGGTCGCGCCCGGCTGACTTCGCGGCATAGAGCGCAACGTCGGCACGTGCGATGAGCGAGTCGCCCAGCGTCTTCAAGTCCTTGTCATGCGGACCGGGGCTTACCTCGGCAATACCGATCGATGCAGTGATGACGACTTCTTCGCCATTGGGCAGGCGAACAGGCGCGGCAGCGATTTCAGCGCGAATCCGTTCCGCCAGCTTCGCTGCCGATTGCACATCGGTGCCGGGCAGCAGCACCACGAACTCCTCACCACCGTAGCGCGCGGCAACGTCGCTCGCCCTGACCTGCGACTCGATGCGCTGCGCAAGTTCCTGTAGCACAACGTCCCCGGCCGCGTGGCCCCAGGTGTCGTTCACGTGCTTGAAGTGATCGATATCCAGCATCAGGCAAACCAGTCGCTGCCGGTCGCGGCGTGCGCGGGCCAGCTCTTCAGCGATCCGGACGGTCAGGTAGCGGCGGTTGTGCCACCCCGTGAGTACGTCGGTAAAGCCGCTGCGCAACAGGCGCGCGCGGTTGACCACGTTCTCGATACAGAACGACGCGATGACACCCATGTGCGCGAGGAAGTCGCTCGCGTGAACGTGTGTGAAGCGCAGCGGGTCGTTGCTACAGAGATTGATGCTGCCTAGCAGCTTGCCGCGATGGGACAGCGGGATCATCGCGATACTCATTGCGCCTTCCGCACCGGGGCAAATGAGCTGGTGATCGCAGGCCGCAAATTTTCCGAGCCAGGGCTGCTGCAACGCGATGTACTGCGGCGCCAGGCCGGCGATCGACTCGACGACCAGCAGATCCCGAAACTCCTCGGCCGGTGTGCCGTTGGCCAGCAGCAGGTGACGGATATCGTGGTCGGGATCGCACAGCACGAGGCTGACGTACTCGACACCGTAGCTGACGCGCAGACCGTCGATCAGCGCGCGAATAAGGCCGTCCAGGTTTTCCGCCTGGAGCAGGCGGAGCTCACGCATCTGCGCGCGCCGCATTATCTCGTCATTGCGCGCAACTTCGGCCGTCAGCTCCGCGAGCTGGCGGCGGGTTGCTTCAAGCTGCGCCTCGAGTTCTTCCCTGAGCGTCATGTCGTCAGCTCCTCAGTGCGAGATAGTCACGTCCTCTTTCCATGAGTTCGACGAAGGCACGCTCATCGCCATCCGCGACGGTTTCCCGGATTCGCCTGGCCGCGTCGCAAAGCGCATCCAGCGGACCAAGCCCGAACTTGTTCAGATTCTGGATCTCGAAATAGAGGCGCGGATTGTCCTGCGCCACCGCCGCCGACACGAGCAGCTGAGAGTCAAATGTCGTCGATGACATCCTCGCGAGTTTCGGCGCCGCCTCACCGCTCTCGGCGAGTGCCGTAAAGAACGCGATGTTCAGGGCGTGCGAGAGGCCCAGCACATAGGCGATCAGGCGGTCGTGATCGTCGAGGCCCATATCGAGCTGCTCCACCATGGTTGCCGCGAACAATTCCTTCGCATCCGCGGTCGCCTGCGGGTCGCCCGCGTCGCAAAAGATCAGGTGCCGGCCCGACAGCAGGCGCGTATCCGGGCCGTACATGGGGTGCAAGGAAGTCACACGGCAACCGGCGGCACGCAATTCACCGATGCCGTCGACGAGCGGCGACTTGAGCGAACCGATATCGAAGATGAGACCCTGCGGCTTGAGCACGGCGAGCTGGGCCAGGATACGACCCGAAACCGCGAGCGGCGCGGCGACGACAATGACGTCGTAGTCGACGCCCGCATCGGTCCAGTTGCTGAACTGATTGGGCCCGTTTTCAACGGTGACGTCGGCGACTGTCGTCGCGAAACCCTGTGACGCGAAAAAGTCCACGAACCAGCGACCCATTTTACCCGCGCCGCCGATGACGAGCGCCCGGCGGCCGTCGCCCTTGCCCTCGGCAATCACGCGATCGCGCTCCTGGCTTTCGAGCGAGGTGCGAATCAGGAGTCGCAGCAGGTTCTCGACCAGGTCCGGGTCGACGCCGGCCTCGACAGCCTGCGCACGACCCATGTCGAGGACGTCCTTCTCGCGCGCGTAGTCCCGCGTGCCCGCGCCCGTTACAAGTTTGCTTTTGCCTATCTCGCCGACGATCCGTTGTCGCTCGGCAATCAATGCCACCAGTTTACTGTCCACAGCCGATAGCTGGGTTCGCAATTCATCGAGATTCATAAACACGTCTTTTACAGCAGACGCGGCCACAACGAAAGCCGGTCCGGATAAATCCGGACCGGCCTGCACATCGCACGGTTTCGGGATTATGTCAGTGGTGTTTCCGCCGCCGTTCGTGGCGGTAGTCCCGACGATGATCGTGGCGACCATCGTAGCGGCGATCCCAGCGGCGTTCCCAGCGGCGTTCCCAGCGATAGATATCGAAGAGTTCGTACCAGCCGAGTCGCAGGTCCCGCCTCAGCGAGGTATGGCGGTACCAGTGCCTGAACGCGTCATCGTGCTTCAACCAGCGTGGCATGTGCTTCGACCGACGCACGTCGACGCCGCGATAGTGCCGATAGTGCGGCGGCGGCTCGTAGCTGTACCGTACTTCCTTGTGTGCAGCGGCCTCTGGCGAATTCAAGAGCAGGAGGCCACCGGCTACTATTGCTGCTGTCATTACCTTGTTCATATCGTCCTCCGGTTTGTCCCAGTGCAGGCTCAGGGTAGATCCGGGCATATGAACCCGAAGTGAATTCGTGAGAACATGCGGCAGCGGAAAAATGAACATGGGGTGAATGCTTTATGAAGACACGCGCTGCAGTAGCCTGGGAAGCAGGCAAGCCACTTGAAATCGAGATGCTGGACCTCGAGGGCCCGAAGGCGGGCGAGGTACTGCTCAGGAATGTTGCATCGGGTGTTTGCCACACCGACGCATTCACGCTTTCCGGGGAGGACCCGGAGGGGATATTCCCGAGCGTACTCGGTCACGAAGGTGGCGCCATTGTCGAAGAAGTGGGTGCGGGCGTGACGTCCGTCCAGGTTGGCGATCACGTCATTCCGCTCTACACACCGGAATGCGGTGAGTGCAATTTCTGCACGTCGGGCAAGACCAACCTCTGCCAGGCGATTCGCGTGACGCAGGGCCAGGGCCTGATGCCGGACGGAACCTCGCGGTTCTCGCACAACGGCAAGACGGTCTACCACTACATGGGCACGTCGACGTTCAGCGAATACACCGTATTGCCGGAGATCTCCGTTGCGAAAGTCAGCAAGGAGGCACCACTCGAGAAAGTCTGCCTCCTGGGCTGTGGCATCACGACGGGCATCGGCGCCGTATTGAACACAGCCAAGGTCGAACCGGGTGCCTCGGTCGCGGTGTTCGGTCTCGGCGGTGTGGGTCTCAGCGCTATCCAGGGCGCCGTCATGGCAAAGGCCGGGCGCATTGTCGCGATCGATATTAACGAGGACAAGTTCGAACTCGCGAAGCAACTCGGGGCGACCGATACGGTCAACCCGCGAGACCACGACGCCCCCATACAGGACGTCATCGTCGAACTCACGGGCGGCGGCGTCGACTACTCATTCGAATGCGTCGGCAACGTCGATCTGATGCGTTCGGCGCTGGAATGCTGCCACAAGGGCTGGGGCGAGTCGGTTATCGTCGGCGTTGCCGGCGCCGGCCGCGAAATCTCGACACGTCCGTTCCAGCTTGTCACCGGTCGCGTCTGGCGAGGCACCGCATTTGGCGGCTGCAAGGGACGGTCGCAGCTTCCCGGCATGGTCGAGCAGTACATGGACGGCGATATCAAGATCGATGAGTTCATCACCTACACGATGCCCCTCGAAGATATCAACAGGGCTTTCGACCTGATGCACGAGGGCAAGAGCATTCGCTCTGTAATTCACTTCTAGGTCGTGTCTAGAGTCGCTGTCGCAACAACGTCGCAGCTGGCTGTCGACGCGGCCCGTGAGGTTGCAGACATCGGTGGGAACGCCGTGGACTGCGCGCTGGCCGCCGCCCTGATGACGATCAATACGGAACCCGGAGTTTGTGCTCTGGGCGGCAGCGCGTTCATTACGGTCTGGAGCGACGGCGCTGACCCCATCACGGTTGACGGCAATGTTGCTGTGCCCGGGAAGGGGCTTGCCGACAGTGAGCGCAAACAGGGCGCTGTCGAAGTTTCGCTGGCATACGGCGGCGGCATAGCAACCCTGGTCGGGGCTGGCTCAGTTGCGGTTCCGGGAACACTCGCGGCGATGGAAGACGCCTGGCAGAACTACGGCCGTGCGCCGTGGCGCGCCATTTTCGAGCCGACGATTCGAGCCTGTCGCAACGGCTTCCCGTTGTCGAGAGCCTGTCGCTACTACCTCGGTTATTCAGGCGACATCATCTTCGGCCGTAGCGAGGACGGCCACAAGGCACTGCATCGGGACGACGGCGCCCTCATCGGCGTCGGGGACACCGTGCACATTGCGCATCTCGCGGACACGCTCGAGGCGATCGCCCGCGAAGGCGGACGCCTCTTCTACGAAGGCGAGGTTGCGCGGGCGATCGCCGATCATTGTCGCGATCGGCACGGCATGTTGACGCTCGAGGACCTTCGTTCCTACCGTGCGATGGAGCGCAAACCGCTGCTGACAAAGGTCGGCGACTGGCAGCTCGCAAGCACTCCGCCGCCTGCCGTCGGGGGGTCGGTGCTGGCGGCACTGCTGCTCGCCTGCGCCAATCTCGAGACCGATCGCTGGGACATGCGATCGCTGCGACGACTCATAGACTCGCAGCGCGCCTGCCTCGATTTCCGGCAACGCAATCTCGACCTGGCAGACGATGTCGGGCCGGCGGCCGCTCGGCTCGTCGCCGACGCACGCAGCGGGCAACTTCTGTCGCGCTGGACCTCGGCATCGACAGTCCACACCTCCGTTGTCGATGACAGCGGCAATGGTTGCTCGATCACTGCGTCGTCGGGCTACGGCTCCGGCGAGATGCCGGCGGGCACGGGACTTTGGCTCAACAACTGCCTTGGCGAGATCGAACTCAATCGGCGTGGTCTCGACGCAGGTCCCCCGGGCGTGCGCCTGCCGTCGAACATGACGCCGGCGGTCGCACGTCGCAAAGGCACCGTGCTGGCGGTCGGCTCGCCAGGTGCCGATCGCATTACGACTGCAATGCAGCAATTTCTAATCAACTACATGCAGCTCGGTATGCCGCTCGCCGAGGCCGTTACCCATCCTCGGGTACATGTCGATACGAGCGGCGAGGTCGTCCGGTTGAAAGCTGAAACAGGGCTCGAGTTACCGGAGGTCGATCTCCCGGTCACCGAGTTCCCCGGGCTCGTCATGTATTTCGGTGGCATCGGTGCGGCGGTGTTCGACGACAAGGACGGTTTCGACGTTGCTGCCGATCCTCGCCGCGAAGGCGCTGTGTTCAATCCCGGCGCATGATGCTGCAGCGACTGGCCACCTGTTGCGTCCTCCTCCTGGGCCTCGCGAGCATCGCAGGCCAGGCCGACGAGACAATTACCCGCGGCAGCAACCTGTCCGTCGATATCACCGCGGACGGCCGCCTGGCCATGGACCTGGCCGGAGATATCTGGGCGGTACCGCACACCGGCGGCGATGCCACCCGGGTAACGAATGCACCCGGCGCGGCGCAGCGACCGCGCTGGTCGCCCGACGGGTTGCGCCTCGCGTACACGGCGCTCTCGGACCATCGGCAGGGCACCTGGGTGTACGACACGCGCGACGAGCAATCGCGCCTCGTCAGCCAGGCGCCTCACGTCGACCTGTACCCGACCTGGCACCCCAGCGGTCAGCGCCTGACCTTTTCCTCGGACCAGGGCGGCGATGGATTCGATCTGTGGGAGGTTGATCTGCCGACGGGACTGCGCTGGCGCCTCAGCAACCGGCCTGGCGACGAACTTGAACCGGCGTGGTCCGCGGACGGCAGGGATCTCGTATACGTGCACAAGGCCGACGATCAGTGGTCTCTCGTGCTACGGCGACTTGGCGAGCCCGAGGAAATCCTCCTCACGAGCCAGGCACGGCTGGCCGGTCCCTCGTGGCGGCCGGATGCGAGCCTCATTACGGTCTGGCGCGAAAGCGATGTCGGGACGTCACTGGTCATGGTCATTCTCTCCCGGCCCAGGCTGGTGCGGCGCTACATGGACGGTGAAGACTACGTCACGAGCCCTGTCAGCTGGCTCGACAAGCACCGCATGTTTTACTCGGCGAACGGCGTGATCCGTCAGCGGCTGTTCAATTCATGGTCGTCTCGCACCGTCCCGTTTCGCGCGACGATAGAGACGGCCCCGGACCGGGTTGTCGAGAGACATCGCCGTACCCTGCCGCGCGTCGGCGAACCGCCAGGCAGGCTGGTCATCCATGCCGGCCGGGTGTTCGACGGTATTGGCGGTTCGTATCTTCGCGACCAGGACATACTCATCGAAGGCGGTCGCATCAGCGCGGTACAGCCGCACACCGATCACGGCGACTCGATCGTCATCGACATGGGTGACCTTGCGGTCCTCCCCGGGTACGTCGATGTCCAGGCGAGGCTGCCGGCGGACGCGAACGAGACGACCGGTCCGTTATTACTGGCTGCCGGCGTGACCACGGTAGTGGCGGACCATCCCGACGCCGAGCATCTGAACACGGTCTGGTCCGGAAAAGACCTTCCTGGTCCGCGCGTACTGCCGGCCGCGGACTGGCCGGTTGGCGACTACTCCGGCCTGGCCGACAGCCTGACGCCCGGCCTCGAGTCGCTGCTGTCGTCTCGCCCTGCCAGGCTGGTCGGATTTGCCGAGCCCGTCGCCCGGCGCTTCGGCGAGCCCCCGACCATCGATACGGGTCAAACATCGCTGGTCCTCGGCAGCCGCCCCAACGGCCTGCCGGCCGGCATTGCCCTGCACGCGGAATTGCGGGCACTGGTCGGAGCCGGGCTCAGGCCGGAACAGGCTCTGCGGGCCGCCGGCGTCAACGCAGCGGCCGAACTCGGGGTCGACCCGACGCTCGGCCGTATCGCCACCGGGGCTGTCGCCGACCTCGTCTTCGTCGACGGCGATCCGCTTGCCGGCATCGATACGGCACTCAATGTTGTCGCAGTCGTGAGAAACGGCCGCTTCTTCAGTGTCGCGGGTCTGATCGACAGGGCGCTGGCCGCGAAAACCGTCGAGTAATTTTACAAAATATTGTCCTGACGGCGGCTCCATCCGCTTTATTACTGACTTATCAGCGATTTAGAACGCGCTCTTCCCGCCTTGCTTGACGTAGGGCGATCCAAAAGCGACGAATTTCTTTACAAACCCTGGCTGGCGCGTCGCGGCAGATGCATTGAGCAATCGCTAAATCATTGAATTCGTATCCTCGTGACCGAGGTTGGCACAGGTCTTGCTTTTACTACCCTGCCCAAGCGAAGTGTAACTGCGCACGGGTAAGTTTATCGGTCAGACACAGGATTTGGACGCCAGAAGAAAAACACAACAATAAAAAAAGAAGATTTGAATCCAACAACAATAAGAAAGCATCTGTCTCCGGTTACCTGATTCGCAGTTACCTCTTTTGAAAAAAAGAGAATCCAGCCCCGCCGCTCACGCCGTGGGGCTTTTTCTTGGGGTCCCGCATACCTCGGTTACAATGACGCTTTGTCGAGGGGGCACGATATGGACAAGGCAACAACGATCCTGCTGGCGCTGATATTGGGCGCTTGCGGCCAGCACGCTGACGAGGCCGCGTCGACGCCGGCTGGCGCCGCGTCGATGGCACCGGGCACGCAGGATCTTGCGATCTACGCGGCGGCCGTGGCCAGCAAAGCCCGCCCGTCTGCGGATCGGGAACGGGATGCCGGGCGCAAGCCTGCCGCCGTGCTGGCGTTCATCGGCATTGAACCCGGGATGACCGTCCTCGATATGTTCTCGGGCGGTGGCTACTACACCGAGATCCTCTCCCACCTGGTCGGCCAGGACGGACATGTCATCGCCCACAACAACGAGGCCTACCTGCAGTTCGTCGGTGACGAGTTCGAGCGGCGCTATCTTGGCGGTCGCCTGGGAAATGCCCAGGTCCTATTGGCCGAGAACAACGAACTGACCCTCGAGCCTGACTCGCTCGACGCCATCATGCTCGTGTTGTCCTTCCACGATTTCTTTTATGCCGCACCGGACAACGGCTGGCCGGAAATCGACGTCGACCGGATACTGGCGGAGTTTCGTCATGGCCTGAAAGACGGTGGCGTTGTCGGCATCATCGACCACGCCGCCGCGGCCGGCTCTCCCGGTTCTACCGGCGGCACCACCCACCGTATCGATCCGGCCATCGTCATTTCGTCCATGACCGACGCCGGCTTCGCGCTGGCGGGTCAGAGCGACCTGCTGCACAACCCCGACGATGACTACGAGAAGAACGTCTTCGACGCGGAGCTTCGTGGCAAGACGGATCGCTTTGTCCTGCGATTCGTGAAGGCGGAGTAAGTCATGCGCATGCAATGGCTGACCTGTGTGCTGCTCATGCTCGCGGCCTGTGGCAGCGAGACGCGGGATTTCTCCGAAGCCAGCATCGCCGACCTGCACGACCAACTGCAGCGCGGCGAGATTACGTCCGCAGAGCTGGTCAGGTGGTACATCGACCGGATAGCGGCAATCGACCAGGCCGGACCGGCATTGAACTCGATTATCGAAATCAATCCCGACGCGCTCGACATTGCTGCATCGCTGGACAGGGAGTGGCAAACCGCCGGTCCCCGCGGCCCGCTGCACGGCATACCCGTCGTGCTCAAGGCGAATATCGATACCGCCGACCGGATGTACACGAGCGCCGGGTCGCTTGCGCTCGCGGATCATGTGCCGCCCGAAGACGCGTTTATCGTGAAACGGCTGCGCGATGCGGGCGCCGTCATTCTCGCCAAAGCCAACCTGAGCGAGTGGGCCAACTTCCGCTCGACACGCTCGTCGAGCGGCTGGAGCAGTGTCGGCGGACAGACCCGAAATCCCTACGATACGACCCGATCGCCATGCGGTTCGTCGAGCGGCTCGGGCGTTGCCGTGGCCGCCAACCTGACCGTTGTCGCCATCGGCACGGAAACCGACGGCTCGATCGTCTGTCCCGCCGGTATCAACGGCATCGTCGGCATCAAGCCCACACTCGGGCTGGTCAGTCGCAGCGGCATAATCCCGCTTGCGCACAGCCAGGACACCGCGGGGCCAATGGCTCGCTCGGTGCGCGATGCGGCAATCCTCCTGACCGCCATGACCGGCGTGGATACGGTCGACCCCGCGACGACCGACGCCGAGATTCATCACGACTACTCGGCCAACCTGACGGCCGATGGCCTGCGTGGCAAACGCATTGGCGTATGGCGCTCGTTCTACGGAGCCGGGTCCAACCCGAATGTCGAAGCGGTTTATGACGCCAGTATCGCTGCGCTCAGGGAACAGGGCGCTGAGATCGTCGACGACCTCGACATAGACACGAGCGGCTTGTTCCGTGCCGAAGGGGAGGTCCTGCATTACGAATTCAAAGCCGACCTCAACAAGTACCTTGCCGCCTCCGGCGCGCCCGTGCGTTCGCTCGCGGAGGTCATCGCGTTCAACGACGCCCATGCCGATACCGTCATGCCTGTTTTCGGGCAGGAGCACTTTCTAAAGGCCGAGGAGAAAGGTCCGCTGACCGAACAGGCCTACCTTGACGCACTGGCCGACAGCAAGCGCCTGGCACGCGAGGGGCTCGACAAGGCGATCGATGAGCATACGCTTGACGCCATCATTGCGATAAGCAATGGCCCGGCGTGGGTGATCGATCACGCCAATGGCGACGCCTTTCACGTCAGCAGTTCGTCGCTCGCTGCTATCTCCGGGTACCCGAATGTTTCGGTCCCGGCCGGTTTCGCCTCGGATCTGCCGATCGGCTTGTCCTTCATGGGAAAACCCTGGAATGAGAAACAGCTCATAGAGATCGCGTACGCATTTGAGCAAGCTGTGGGAGCAAGACGTGCCCCGGATCTGTGAACCGGGATTCCACAACCCGCAGGCCGGCCGATGTTCAAAGCTGTACGCATTTCGATATTGCTGTTTATCTTGTTCTTCGTTGCCCTCAGCACCTGGCTGACCCAGGCTCGCAGCACCGACTGGAACAACAGCCTGTGGGTCAAGGTCTACCCCATCAATGCCGATGGCAGTGCTGAGGCGACGAAGTACATCGATGACCTCGATGTTCGGCAATTCGAGGGCATCGAGGCATTCATCGCGCGCGAGACCGAGCGCTACGGCAGCAGCGTGAGGCGCCCCGTGCGCATCGAACTTGGCTTACCGGTGCGGGAGCAGCCGCCGGAGCTGCCGGCCGGACCCAATCTCTTTTCGACCATGGCCTGGTCGCTCAAGATGCGCTGGTGGGCCTCCACGGTGACCGGCAGCCAGGACGATATCGAGCCGGACGTACGTATCTTCGTGCGCTACCACCGACCCGACCTGGCCGTTATGCTGGAAAACTCGGTCGGCCTGCAAAGGGGCATGGTCGGGATCGTGAACGCGTATGCCAGCCGCCGCCATCGCGGCACCAACAACGTGATCATTGCGCACGAATTCCTGCACACACTCGGGGCGACCGACAAGTACAGCCCGACCGACGGTCACCCCATTGCGCCGGACGGCATCGCGGAGCCGGATCGCACACCGCTGTATCCGCAGCGCTACGCCGAAATCATGGGCGGGCGCATTGCGCTCGCCGAGGACGATTCCGAGATTCCGTCCAGCCTGAAGTACGCGGTCATCGGGTCGCTGACCGCCAGCGAAATCAACCTGATCGACTAGCGCCGCTTTTTCTGCACGTCGCACTGAGCTACGCTCATCCCATGAGTGCCACGCCGCCCGCCCTGTTTTCCTGCCGGAACCTTCGGGTCGACGTTTCGGGGCGCACGCTTGTCGAAGCGCTCGAGTTCGAGGTGGAGCACGGCGAATTGCTCGCTGTGCTGGGGCAAAACGGCGCCGGCAAGTCCCTGACGCTGCACACACTCGCCGGACTGCGCCCCGCCACCAGCGGGAAGGTATTCGTCGGCGGGACTGACCTGTCGACCGGCGGGCGACAACAGATTGCGCGCCAACTTGCCTTGTTGCCACAACATGTCGACGACATCTTTCCGGCGACGGTACTCGATACGGCGATGATCGGCCGGCATCCGCATATCGGGCGTTTCCAGTGGGAGTCAGCCAGGGACTTTGCCATCGGCCGCGCCGCACTCGCGGCTGTCGACCTCGCCGGCCTGGCGCGTCGCGACGTACTCACCCTCTCGGGAGGAGAACGGCGCCGGCTCGCGATCGCACAGGTGCTGACCCAGCAGCCCGACATTTACCTGCTTGACGAGCCGACCAATCACCTCGACCCGCAACACCAGCTTGACGCGCTGCGGCTGTTTCGCGAGCGCGCTGACGACGGAGCGGCCGTGATCGCCAGCCTGCACGACGTCAACCTCGCGGTTCGCTATGCGGATCGCTGCCTGCTGCTTTACGGCGACGGGCGCTGGGACCTTGGCGCAACGGACGAGGTCCTCGATGAACAACGGCTCAGCAGGCTGTACTCGACACCGATGGAATCCGTGGCGTGGCGCTCGACACGCCTGTTCATAGCGTCCGGGTCGCCTCAGGCAACGTAGCCGCGTAGCGGCTCGAGGTACTGTGCGTGCAAGGATGGATTGGCCGCGAGCACCGATCGCATCCCGAGATCCGGTTTCTCGCCATTCAGATTCGTAAACACACCTCCGGCCTCGGTCACGATGATCGACAGTGCCGCAACATCCAGGATATTGACGTCAGACTCGATGACCGCCTCGATTTTTCCTGCGGCCAGCAGGTGGTAATGGTAGAAATCGCCGTAGCCGCGGATGCGGTCGGCACGCTCCACGATCCCGCCCAGCGCCGCCCAGCCTTCGCTGCCGGCCAGCGACTTCAGGTTGCCAACCGATACGGCGGCCCGGTCGGGATCGTCAATGCGACTGATCTTGAGCGGTTTGCCATTCAGCCAGGCGCCCCGGCCTTGCTCGGCCCATGCCAGCTCTTCCATCATCGTCCCGCTCGAGACACCGAGCACGATGTCGCCGCGATGCATCAGCGCAATTTGCGTCGAGAAGAACGGGTACTGCCGGACGAAGCCCTTGGTGCCGTCGATCGGGTCGACGAGCCAAAGGTAATCGGCATCGTCCTGCGTACGACCGGTTTCCTCGCCATAGAAACCGTGGTCGGGAAAGGCGTTAAGGATGATGGCGCGGATTGCCTGCTCGCATTCGACATCGGCCTGGGTTACCGGCGTCAGATCTTCCTTGGTCGTTACCGTGAAATTCCCGGCATAGTAGGCACGGCTGATATCGGCGGCCTTCGATGCCGCTGCCAGCGCAATCTTGAGGTAGGCGGATGCCGTGTGTTCGTCGAATCTGTCCACGGACGGAACTATGGCGGCATCCGTGCCGGGAGACAAGCGTCTTTCTTGACAGTGTGGTGGCGCCTACCTAAGGTCGCCGCATGGGAAATCGACTGAGTAAGATCTACACACGTACCGGCGACGATGGTACGACCGGCCTCGGCGACGGCAGCCGCACGGCGAAAGACAGCGCCCGGGTGGAAGCCTATGGCACGGTCGACGAAACCAACAGCGCCATCGGCCTGGTGCTGGCCGGCAAAGCCGTCCCCGACAATGTGCGCAACTGCCTGACAGAAGTGCAGCATGATCTGTTCGAGCTCGGGGGCGAGCTGTGTATACCCGGCCACGCTGCGATCACCCAGGCCTTCATCGATCGCCTGGAGAACGATCTCGATGCCTTCAACGAAGACCTGCCGCGCCTCAGGGAATTCATCCTGCCCGGTGGCGGACCCGCGGCCGCCGCATGCCATCTTGCACGAACGATTGCACGTCGCGCCGAACGGCGTGTGTTTACGCTTTCGCAAATCGAAGACGTGCGCCCCGAGGCCATTCGGTACCTGAACCGGCTTTCCGACCTGTTGTTTGTCATCGCCCGCGTACTCGCGCGAACCGGGGCCGGACAGGAAGTTCTCTGGAATCGCGAGAGATAGTCTCTACGCCAACGACTTCTGCCGCCGCCGGTCGCAGGCCGATTACCGTTGCTGCGCCACGCGGTTGCTGCGCGCGCGCTCGAGCGCGGTACAGGCCGAGCGCGCTGCCATCGCGAGGCGGGGCGTGCCGCGCCCGATGGTCTCCGGCAACAGAAAAAAGTTGCCGTAACGATTTGCAGCCAGGCCGGGCCAGCGCGCCCATTCCGCGAACGCTTCATCGCCGGCATTGGCCGCCGCCAGCATGACTTCCGGATCGCGATCGAGTACGGCTTCGACCGACACGGCGGGCGCGAATACCTAGGTCCTCGAAGATATTCCTGCCACCGCAGAGCGCAATGATCTCGCTGATGAAATGCTCGCGGTTGACCGTATACAGGGGCCGCGCCGAAATCTGGAAGAACACGTCAATCGGGTCGGCGTCGACGTTGGCCGCACGCAGGGCCGCAAGTTCTTCGACAAAGTCTGCGGCGACGTTTGCCGCGCTCGCCTGCTGGCCGGTCAGATCACCAACGCGGCGCACGGCTGCTGCCACCTCCTCGAGATTCCGCGAGCGAATGGCTTCCACGCGGTAGCCCCTCTGGCGCAGCTCATCAACGGTGTGCGCCGGCATGCCGCTCTCCCAGACCAGGAGAAGATCGGGCTGCAGCAGCGTCAAGGCTTCCTGGTCGATCGTAAAGGCATCGCCGACCTCGGGTAACTCGAGCACCGCGCGCGGATAGTCCGACCAGGCGCTGACACCGACCAGCTGGTCGCCGGCGCCAACAGCGAACATGATTTCCGCCAGGTGCGGGGAGAACGTGACGACTCGCTGCGCCGCACCCGGGCCGGGCGCGGGCGCATTCGGTTCGGAACAGGCGCAGAGCGCGACGCAGAGGCACGCGAGCGCCAGCGCGCGGGTCACTGCGTAAAGCCGTACAACGTCATGGCGGCGATAATCACGGCCCAGATCAGGAGGAGCTTGAACACCAGGTGATTGGCCGCCTGGGCGCCGCGCACAGCACGCTCCGTCGCCGTCTCATCGGGCAGACTCTGCAGGGCCAACGCCGCGATCCCAACCCGGGCCAGCAGGTTCTCGCTGCGTTCGGACGTCGTTGCCTCCTGCTCCTCCGTTGGAGCGCGCAGCGCTGCCAGGGCATCGTCCATGTGCCCGGCGGCCGCGTAGCCAACCGCCGTCAGGCGCGCAGGGATCCACGCAAGCCAGCCGTGCAACATTTCTGCCGCATCGCGAACGCGCGCCGAGTTGCCGTCCGCCTGCTCATCACGGGCCGCCGTAAATACGGCGCGCCGCCTGATCAGGTCGGTCGCGCGGTAGGCCCATGCCGCCAGCGGGCCCAGTACGACAAACCAGAAGACAACGGCAAAGAGCCGGTTATTGGCCTGCACGCAAACGGCCGCTTCGACGCTGGTCGTGCGCTCGTCGGCGCTATCGGGGACATCATCCTCAACAATGGCTTTCGCGGCGTTACGAACCTGTTCGTCCTCACCCGACTCGAGCGCCCGGCAATATTCATCGACCTCTTCGCCGATATCGCGCGGACCCAACGAAAAGAACAGGACCACGATCGCGAGGAACAGGTAGGTAAACCCGGACAGCGTACCGCCGAGGAACCAGATGACGGCGAATACCGGCAGGACGAGGACCAGGGCCAGCAGAACTACCGGGATAATGGCGGGCCAGGTCGCCAGCCGGTCAGCCTGGCGAAAACCGAAATCGATCAGCCGGTCCATCCAGCGCATGCGGCGCCAGTGGAAGAGCTGCGTTGCAAGCCGTTCGATTACGAGTCCGATGAGGAGAGCGATTAAGTTCATAGCGCGTCAGTGTGTGGGGTTTAGTCCATCATACAATCTGAACCAGTCGAAAGCAGGACCCGGATCGGTTTTCCGTCCGGGGGAAATGTCGCAGTGTCCGGCGATCTCGCGTGGCGAGATGTTTGGATAGGCTGCAAGCAAGGCGGTCACTGCGCCCTGCAGCGTTTCGTACTGCCGGTCGTCGTACGGCGTCTCGTCCTCGCCTTCGAGCTCGATGCCGATCGAGAAGTCATTGCACCGGGATTGTCCGCGAAAACAGGACTCGCCCGCATGCCAGGCGCGCTGCGTGAAGGGCACGAACTGCAGCAGGCTGCCGTCGCGGCGGATCAGGAGATGGGCCGAGACCTGGAGCCCCCTGATCTCCTCAAAGTAAGGGTGCGCGTCCCAGTCGAGGCGGTTCATGAAGAGCGCCTCGATTTCGGGACCGCCGAACTCGCCGGGTGGCAGGCTGATGCCATGCACGACAATCATCGACGGCTCCGCATGGTCCGGTCGCGCATCGCAATTCGGACTATCGCAGCGTGTCGCCTGCTCCAGCAAGCCGGTGGCTTTGTCCACCGTGAAAAGGCATGATTTCGAAACCATGAAGACGAGGCTATTTGTTTCCGGGCAATTGAGCAACGATGCCGAACTGGTGGTCG
>Ga0224496_10000497_pt1 | contig 27280 bp, 21 predicted proteins | sample SF_Jul11_sed_USG_2_FD_168127 | JGI IMG/M metagenome (GOLD analysis project Ga0224496, IMG submission 168127) | Sediment microbial communities from San Francisco Bay, California, United States - SF_Jul11_sed_USGS_8_1 | ecosystem: Environmental > Aquatic > Marine > Sediment | place: USA...
TAAAGCCACCCAGATTCGATGACAAGGATGTAAACCACCATGATGCGCTTTGGGAGCATATTCACGAGCTTTCGCCGGAGCTGCTGGCCTGGCTGATAAGTTTCATCCTGATCGCCAGGATCTGGCAGGAGCAGCATGTCGTCTGGTCATACTCCAAGGACTGCGACAAACTGACCATCGCCCTGACACTGGGCCTGATGGCGACCGTATCGCTGATACCCTTCGGGTCATCGCTGGTGGGGCAGTACCCGGAGGCTCACTCGACAGTGTATATATTTTCTGGAATAATGGTGGCCAATGGAATTATGTCCGCCGCTCTTTCCCGGCAACTGGCCCTAAGCCACCATCTGCATGGGGGAAAAGGTAAAATCCCGCTGATCTCTCGCATGAGTTATCACTTGACAGTTTTTCCGGCCACCGCCATCTTCGCTGTGGTGTTAACCCAAATTCACCACCCTTTGCTGGGGATGGCAGGATGGTTCGCCGAGCCAGTGGCGGCGTTCGCTTTCTGGCAATTCAGAGGCCAGAAGGACATAATTAGCTGAGCGGAAAATATACACGCCCCGCTGGGATTAAATATCATGGCCTCGCGCCTCTCAACCTTTTGTAATATAATATCATCTGGCGAATGGACATTCCGGAGATGAACATGGAAACTCAGATTGAGATACCTCCTGCTATTTTCAATACTATTGTTAACGCGACCAAGGTTGCGGCGCTGACGGGCGCCGGTGTGAGCGCCGAATCGGGCGTGCCCACTTTCCGGGGGGAAAACGGGCTGTGGCGAAACCGACGGCCAGAGGAACTGGCCAGCATGGAAGGGTTTCTGGACGATCCCAGGCTGGTGTGGGATTGGTATGACTGGCGGCGAACCACTATCGCATCGCTAAAACCCAACGATGGGCACTACGCCTTGGCGGAGATGGAGACAGTATATGAAAACTTCACCCTGGTGACTCAGAACGTGGATGGTATCCACGCCCTGGCCGGCAGTCGTGATCCGGTGGAAATGCACGGGAACATCTGGTATGTGCGCTGCCTCAAGGAAGGAACCGTGATGGAGAACCGGGAGGCGCCCCTTCAAAGAATTCCCCCTTTATGCCCTAAATGCAATACCATGGTTCGGCCCAATATCATATGGTTTGGTGAGGAGCTGGATACGGAAACCATCAAAAGGGCGGGTAGCGCGGCCAGGGAGTCGGAAGTTTTCTTCGTGATAGGCACCTCCTCGGTGGTGCAACCGGCGGCCAGCCTAGCGGGACTGGCCCAGCGCAATGGCGCGGTGGTGGTGGAGGTGAATCTGGAAAGGACTCCCCTCACCGATTCGGTGGACCTTTTTCTGGAGGGTCCCTCCGGCAAGATTTTACCTGATCTTCTGCGGAGGATCTGCAGGGCCAGGGGCTTTGACGTATAACAAGCGGGACATGAAAGAAATAAATGGCCGGTAAGGAAAATATCATACAGCGGATCAAGGGAGTCAAGGACATCCTGCCCCCCGATGTCTCCGTCTGGCAATGGGTGGAAGATAGCGCCCGGGAGACTTTTGAAAGCTTCTGTTACTCGGAAATCCGAATTCCGATCTTCGAAAAAACAGGCGTGTTTTCCCGAGCCATAGGCGAGACCTCCGATATCGTGGAAAAGGAAATGTACACCTTCACCGACCGGGGGGGCGAATCGCTCACGTTACGCCCGGAGGGAACTGCCTCCGTGGTGCGAGCCTATGTGGAAAACCAGATGTACAATCCGCCATCGGCGAAAAAACTCTACTACCTCGGCCCCATGTTCCGCGCGGAACGGCCCCAGGCCGGCAGGTATCGCCAATTCCATCAGATCGGCGCGGAGCTTTTCGGAACGGAAGACCCGGGGGCGGACGCCGAGATGATTCACCTTATGATGTCCATTTTCGAAAACCTGGGCGTGAATGAGCTCACCTTGCGGATTAATTCCCTGGGTTGTCCCCAGTGCCGCCCTGTCTATAGGGAAAAGCTGGCGGTGTACCTCGTCTCCAGACGCGAGGGATTGTGCGACAATTGCGTCAGGCGGGTGGACAGAAATCCACTGAGAGTCCTGGACTGCAAATCGCGTGCATGCGGGCAGATCGCCGAAGAAGCGCCCCCCATGACCGGTAGCCTGTGTGGAGATTGCAAAACCCACTTTGACAGGACCCAGACCCTGCTGGCCGCAGTGGGCGTGGAGGGGAAAGTTGAGCCCAGGCTTGTCCGCGGACTGGACTACTACTCCCGAACCGCGTTCGAGGTGGCTTCCGGCGCCCTTGGCGCCCAGGACGCAGTGGCAGGAGGGGGTCGGTACAACTCCCTGGTGGAACAGTTCAACGGCCCCCCCACTCCCGCCATCGGATTCGCCATCGGCATGGAGCGGCTGATCAGCCTGGTGGATGACAAGGGGGGAACTCTGGCGCCGGAACTGTTCTTTATCCCCCTAAGCGCCAAAGCGGAGGAAAAAGCGGTTTTACTGGCCAGAAACTTGCGTGACGGTGGATACATGGTGGATATGTCCTATGGCGGATCGCTGAAGAGCCAACTCAAAAAAGCGGACAGGGCCTCGGCTAATATGGCCGTGATCATCGGCGAGGAGGAACTGGACAAATCAATAGCGCTGGTCAAGGAGATGAAAACCGGGGAGCAATCCACCATACCGCTGGAAGAACTGACCCATTGGCTGGACAAATATTTCATGGGGGAAGAGTAGACGTCTCTATCCACCTCTCGGGATAAGAATCACCTCACATCGATCCCCCACGACGCAATTGTATCCTTTACGCTACGCTCTCTATGGCAAATATTGCACAATAACAGACATCTGCGCCATAAGGAAGGATCAGGTGAATCAGCCTCACACATAATCACCATAATATCAATACGATATACTCTTGGCTTTCGGGGAGGTTTGGCGCCATTTATGCTGTATCAGTAGGCATGGAAACAAATGCAATCGCGGATAGAACGATGATTCTTTCAAGTGTAGGAAGCCGGTTGGATGCGCCGCTGAATTTCTCCTCCTTTAACGGCGGCTTTCCGGGGAATAATTATGACGACCTGGTTTCCCCCCGGTTCCTGACCTACGGAGTCAGTGTATCTGACGGCCCCTACACTCTTTTGCATGGCTGCCTAGATGGCGCCGATTCCAGAAGTTTTGGCAGTTCCCCGGTGACTGTGCCATACAGCATTGGGTTGCAGTAGCAGTTCTCCTCTTCTCCACCGTCGTCCGCGCCTACCCCTTGGCGCGGGCGGCGGCTCTCCTTTTTACAGCGCGAGTGATCGGAATTATCTATGGGTTCCTCTTGGCCGTGGGCCGGGTCACACTGGATCGCGGTCCAGGAGGGCAAGCTGTGTGTCGTGAACACCGGTTTTTACCAGATATTTTCCATCGAAGCAGGCCTTGCAGAAGTCATCCCGTCTCTCCCCTTGCACCGACAGCATCCTTTCCACGCTAAGGTAGGCCAGACTGTCCGCCTCTATATAGTCGCATATCTGCGCCATAGAGTAGGTCGAGGCGATCAGTTCCGTCCTGGTGGGGGTATCGATCCCATAAAAGCAGGAGTGTGTGGTGGGGGGTGATGATATGCGCACATGGACTTCCCTGGCCCCGGCGTCGCGAATCATTTTGATGATTTTGCGCGAGGTGGTGCCCCGGACTATGGAATCGTCCACCACCACAACGCTTTTTCCGCAGATTAATTCCTTGATCGGGTTGAGTTTTATCTTCACCCCAAAATGGCGGATCGATTGGGCCGGCTCTATGAATGTCCGCCCCACATAATGGTTCCTGATTATCCCCTTGTCGAAGGGGATGCCGGATTCCTCCGCATAACCTAGCGCCGCCACCACCCCTGAATCGGGAACCGGGATCACCACGTCCGCCTTCACCGGCATTTCCAGGGCCAATTGCCGGCCAAACTGTTTGCGTATGGAGTGGACATTGGCGCCAAAAATATTCGAATCGGGCCTGGCGAAATAAATAAACTCGACAATACAATGGCATTTCTGGCGCCCCTTGCCGAAGGGGAAATAGCTGTATATTCCTTCGTCGTTGACCACGATAATCTCGCCCGGCTCCACTTCCCGGATAAACTCGGCGTCGATCAGGTCGAAGGCGCAAGTTTCCGATGCGAAGACATATGCGCCGCCCAGCCGCCCCATGGCCAACGGGCGGAACCCATGTACATCGCGAGCCATGATCAGCTCGTTGGTCCCCAATATGGCCAGGGAGAATGCCCCCTCCACCTGAGACAACGCATCCACGAGCTTGTCCTGCAGCCTCTGCCCCTGGCTTTTGGCGATCAGGTGTATGATGACTTCCGAATCCATGGTGGACTGGAAGATGGAGCCCTCCTCCTCCAGCTTGGTCCGCAAAGTATCGGCGTTAATCAGGTTTCCGTTATGGGCCAGGGCCAGGGGGCCTCTGGAGTATTCGATGGCCATCGGCTGGGTGTTCTTGAGCTGGGAGATCCCATGGGTGGAATATCGGTTGTGGCCGATGGCCGTGGAGCCCGCTAGCTTGATGATGCGATCTTCCGTGAAAATATCGGAGACCAGGCCCATGCCCCGCTCCACGAAGTGGCGGATACCATCCGAGGAGACTATCCCCGCAGACTCCTGCCCCCGGTGCTGCAGGGCGTACAGGCCCAGATAGGCCAGGTTCGCGGCCTCCGGATGCCCGTGGACGGCGAAGACACCGCACTCCTCCTTGAACTTGTCAGGAAGCATCACACTCGGTTCGTTGGGCTCAGGCGCCATGTCGGATCGGCGCAATGCCAGCAAATTGCGAAATCAGATACATACAAAGGGGCATCCGCGCTAAAAAAGGCCATGCATTCTTGCGAAAGTTTATGTTCGATTATACAACACCTCTCTGCGCAGATGAGTATGACTTTTCGCCGATATATAAATGGGAATCCGCCTGGGGGCAATGAACCTGTTTTGACCTGGTCTATGGCCCATGTTCTTTATCCTTGCCAAATGCGGAGTCTTTGGTAGAATTTTAGATTCTTTTGATTCAATACACGAGGGACCAAATGGGCAGAATAAATTATCTCTTTACTTCCGAGTCCGTTTCCGAAGGACATCCGGACAAAATCAGCGACCAGATTTCCGACGCTGTACTGGACGCCATCATAGGGCAGGACCCTATGGCCAGAGTGGCTTGCGAAACTTTTTGCACAACCGGCCTTGTGCTGGTGGGTGGCGAATATACATGCAATCCCGATGTTAAATTCGATGTGACCGATATCGCCAGGGATGTTATCAAGGATATCGGCTACAACGATTCATCACTCGGTTTTGACTACAAGTCGTGCGCCGTGCTTAACGCGCTGCATGGTCAGTCGCCAGATATCGCACAGGGGGTGGTGCGAAACTCACCTGAGCAGCAGGGCGCCGGTGACCAGGGGATCATGTTTGGATACGCCACAAACGAGACTGAGGAACTGATGCCCCTTCCCGTTGTGCTTTCCCACAAGATATTGTTGCGCCTGGCGGAACTGCGCAAAAGCTGCGAGATGCCCTATATCCGGCCAGACAGCAAGTCCCAGGTGACGGTGGAATACGTGAATAAAAAGCCGCACCTGATCGACACCGTGGTGGTCTCCACCCAGCACACCGACGATATCACCCTGGAGAAGCTCAAGGAAGAGGTGATTGAAAGGGTGATCAAGCCTGTGATGCCTGCCGATCTGTTCAAGGAAAAGAAAGTCAAGTTCCATATCAATCCCACCGGCAGGTTCGTGGTGGGCGGGCCTCATGGTGATACTGGTCTTACCGGTCGCAAGATCATCGTGGACACTTACGGCGGCGTCGGCTCCCACGGTGGTGGCGCCTTCTCCGGCAAGGACCCCAGCAAGGTGGACCGCTCCGCCTCCTATATGGCCCGCTATGTGGCCAAAAACCTGGTGGCGGCCGGGCTGATGGACAAATGTGAGGTCCAGCTGGCCTACGCCATCGGCGTGGCCGAGCCGGTGAGCCTGCTGGTGGACTCCTTTGGCACACGCAAAGTGGAGCAGAAGCAGATCCATGACCTGGTCCGCGAGCACTTCGACCTCACTCCTTACGGGATAATCAAGACCCTGGACCTGCGTCGGCCCATCTTCCGCAAGACGGCCGCTTATGGCCACTTTGGCCGCCAGCTTCCGGAGTTCACCTGGGAGAAGACCGACAAAGCCGATGCCCTGCGCAAGGCCGCTGGTCTGTAGGCTCCCCGATGATGTAGAGAAAAGCTTCCTGTACGCCCCCGGTTTGATTGGGCCGGGGGCGTTTTCTATTTGCAATGCCATCAGAAATCCCGGAGCGGATTCCTGACTATAAGCATCAATCCCTTAAAGCCCTCACAAGGATTCCTTTAGGCGGAGGGCGGCGGCCCGTTCGATATTGGCGCGGATTTCCGGGTGGGCCTCCATCGCCTCGAAAAGATCGCCTCGTTTCAGTTCCAGCAGTGAGCAAGGTGTCACAGCCCACACCGTGGCGATCCTCGGCTTTTCTTGCAGCAGGGCCAGCTCCCCGAAAAAGCCGCCAGCCATCAGCGTCGCCAGGTCGCGACGCTCTTCCCCTTCCCCCTGGGAAACGCGCACCACCCCCCGGACGATGAAATACATCGACGAAGCGGAGTCCCCTTGGCGGATAATATCCTCCCGCACCGCGAACATCCTGGATATCATCCTGTGAGCCAGCGTCTCGAATTCCGCTTCCCCGAATCCTTGAAAGAAGGGAACCTTGCGTAAAAGATCCATCGGCGTCACTTCCAGTTCCTCCGTCTTTATACCCCGCAACAGGCTCAGGGCCATACGAAAGCCGCTGAGGGCCTCCTCCGCCACACCCCTGGGGAGCGAGCCTTTCGCCTCCTGCTCCCGGATCGCCTCGATTTTCGTCAATAGCGACAAGCGGCGCCCCAGCCGCTCCTGCATGGCGTTCACAAATTCCGGTATCTGCTCCGCCTGCTCATCGAGCCTCTTCATGGCCCCGGCGCGCCACTGCTGATACAGCGCCCGTACTTCCTCCAACACTTCGGTGGAGAAGGAGCGCAGATCAGTGTAGTCTCCCAGTTGCTTTAGCACCAGGGAGCTCCCCTGCAGCCGCCCCCAGGAGACCTCGTAATCGTGGGCGATTCTGGCAAGGTGCAGGTGGTGGGTGAATGGGGCCAGCAGGTCTAACTTATCCATGGCGGACACCACCCGCTTGGCCCACTGGCGGCGACGCAGATGGTGGTAGTCCACCTTGGAGAAATCGCTGTGATGCCGGATGGCATCCATTTGCAGATCCAGGGTAAGGGCCATCTCGTTATATGCCGTCTCGGAAAGGTGGCCCCTTCCCAGCAGATCCATATAAAGCGCCTTCTCCTCGGTGAATCCGAACATCAGCAGAAGGTTCTTCTCGTGCTGATGATCCAGCTCGCCGCTTCGAAGCTGGACCAGCGACTGGTGATACAGCGCAACCTCTTCCTGCAGTTCGGCCTCCAGCCGCCGGGCGATGGCGCGGGAGAAGAGGCCGCTGTTGGAAAGCTCCGGGATTCGCTCACCTGCCCGCTGGGCGGCCATCAGGCCTCCCTCAATGCTGGCGAACCTGTCGGCCAGCGGCGGTTTGTCCAACCCCAGCATGCGAACCAGCCTTTTCATGGTCAACCCCTGGAACAGCAGGGTGAAAAGCACCGCCCCGGTGACAAGGTTCACAAAAAGTTCGGACCGTTCGAACTGGGGCAGACTGAGGACAATAGCCAGGGCGATGGCGCCACGCAGGCCACCCCAGTACATGACACTCTGGTACTTGATGTTCACCGGCTCCGCACCGGGCCACTTCCCCGCAAGAGGAACCAGACCGAAAATGACCAGAGCCCGGGACAAAAGCATGGCCACCGCCACCCATGCCAACTGGTCAAGAAGACCGATAATGGAGCCGAGATTCACATGCAGACCAACCAGCAGGAAAATGAGCGCGTTGGCCACGAAAGCCAGGTATTCCCAGAAGCTGTCCAGGTATTTTCGCACCGAAGGCGAAATTCTCATCCGCCCCTTCCCCCCCAGCGACAGCCCTGCGGCCACTGTAGCCATCACGCCGCTCACGTGGAACGCTTCCTCGGCCACCAGAAAAGAAAGATACGCAAGCGTGGTGGTGAGAGTGATTTCGATGGCGGAATCCGACTCGACGGCCCCCAGGGCCATGCGCGCCAGTGCGGCCAGTATCCAGCCCACCAGGACACCCCCGAAGAATATCCAGGCGAAGTCCACCATGCCACCGAGAGCGTTATCGAATGTAAAGCTTCCCGCCGCGATGATCCCCACCAGTATCCTGGAGAGAACAATGGCAGTGGCGTCGTTGAACAGGCTCTCTCCCTCCACCAGAGTGGAGAGCCGACGAGAGACCCCTAACTGCCGGAAGAGGGCGATCACCGCCACAGGATCGGTGGCGCTGAGTATGGCGCCAAGCAACAGCGCCTGGGTGAAAGGGATGGACGTGGTGACGCTCACCACCAGACCAATCACCGCCGTGGAGAGAACAAGCCCCGGCGCGGCAAGCAACAGGACGGATGGAAGGTCCGCCCGCAGAAGGCGCCAGTCCAGATTGAAAGCGGCCTCGAAAACCAGCGTGGGGAGAAATACATACAGGATCATTTCCGGGGAAACATGGAGAGCGGCGACGGCTGTGGCCGCGTATGGGTTTTTCCCCGCCACCCAGGTGAGCGCCATCCCGGTGAGCACCAGGGCGATGCTGAATGGAAGCCTTATCCTGCGGGCCAGGACGCTGACCCCGGCGGCGATGAGAAGCAGGGCGACAACGCCGCCCACCATTTCGTCTACCAAGGAAGCGTGATTCATGATCGTTCTCCAGCCAAGGTATAAATGACGACGGCGAATTCATCTCCCCGATGGATCATGACAACCGCTCCTCTATAAGCGCCAAGCCCGAGCGAACCGGCCACAAGTAGCCTCATCATAAGCCAGGGGGCTTGGTTACAATATAGCGCATTCAGATATGGCAAGGCTGCAAAAGAGAGAGGACGGGGGAAATGGATGGGGAGTATTTCAGTTCAAATCATATTCATACAATCAGTCGTCTTCTTATCAGGTAAGTGGCGATGCGCACAAACGCCAGCGCCAGGCCCACCAGCACCATGGCGCTCGACCAGATGTGGCTCGTCTGGCCGCCGTGGAAAAGGTAGCGTGTGATATGGGCGGCGTGGGTGGCCGGCAGCGCCTGGGAAAGGATCTGGAACGGCGCCGGAAAATTGTCCATGGGGAAGAACACACCAGAGAGAAAAAACATCGGCGCGATGGCCAGGGTAAAGTAATAGTTGAAGAACTCGTATCCGGGACTGAGAGCGGAAAAGGATAACGCCGCCGAGGCGAAGACCAGGCCGGTGACCCCCACCAGCGCGATGATCCCCAGGATGCTGAAGCCTGGGTGGTAGAGGCCGAAAAAGGTCATCACTATCAGCATGGTGATCCCGGAGATCAGGCTCTTGGTGGCTCCCCACAGCGCCTCGCCAAAGGCCAGATCCTCCAGGGAGACTGGCGTGGCCAGGATAGACTCGAAGGTGCGCTGGGATGTGAGCCTGGTGTAGGAGCCGAAGGTGCACTCGAAAGTGGCGGAGTACATGGCGCTGGTGACGATGAGCCCCGGAGCGATGTATTCGATGTAGGAGACCCCCTCCATCTCCTTTATATATCCGCCGATCCCCATCCCCATGGCGAAAAGGTATAGGATCGGCTCGCCGATGTTCCCCACCATGCTGGCGCCGATATGGGTGATATATACATGGAAGTTGCGCCGCCATACGTAGAAGGCCCGGTATGTGATCATCAGGCCCCCTCCCCCAGCGCCCGGCCGGTGGCCTTCAGGAACAGGTCCTCCAGGTTTGGCGACCGTTTGCGCAGAAAATGGAAGTCATGCCGCGCTAGTTGACGGATCACTCCGTCCGGGTCGTCGGTGTGGAGTATATATGTGTCTCCCGCTTTTTCCACGCTCACACCACGAGCCTCCATATCCTGCACTGTCAGCTTGCCGATCTCCGATGCGGGCCGGTATTCCACCACGTTTCCCTTGAAGTTTTCCGCCACCAGATCGCCCGGGTTCCCCTCCAGGACGATGCGGCCATGGTCCATGATGGCGATCCTGTCACAAAGCTGCGCCGCCTCCTCCATATAGTGGGTGGTGAGCACCATGGTGACGCCGGCCTGCTTCAAACCACGGACCCGCTCCCATATAACATGCCGGGCTTGAGGGTCCAGGCCGGTGGTGGGCTCGTCCAGGATCAGGAGTTTCGGATTGTTTAGAAGAGCTCTGGCGATGATCAGCCGACGGCGCATCCCGCCGGACAAGGTGCGCAGCCTGGCTTCCCTTTTCTCCTCCAGATGGAAAAAGCTCAACAACTCATCGCTTCGCTTTATGGCGATCTCTTTCCTGATCCCGAAGTATCCGGCGTATATAACCAGGTTTTTGATGACGGTCAGGTCTTCATCCAGATTATCCTCCTGGGGCGCCACACCCAGAATCGCCTTTATCTTCCTGTCGTCATGGCCCACTTGCGTCCCGTCCACCATGATCTGCCCCTCCGTTATGGGGGAGAAACATTGGATCATTCTGATGGTGGAGGTCTTGCCGGCGCCATTGGGGCCCAAAAAACCAAACAACTCCCCTTTCCGGATGGAGAAGTCTATCCCATCCACGGCGGTGAGTTCGCCGTATTTCTTCACCAGGGCGCTGCCTATGACAATGGCGCCTGGCGGCTGCGTTGGCGGAATGGACTGGGCTTTTGAATCTTCCAAGATTGCGGGCTCGTCTATCCCTTGGGTACTTTTTCCCAGTCGGCCAAAAAGCGCTCTATCCCCAGGTCGGTGAGCGGGTGGCCGACCAGCTTCTTTATCACATCCAGTGGTATGGTGGCCACGTCGGCGCCCATTCTGGCCGCCTGCACCAGGTGCAGCGGGTGACGGATGGAGGCCACTATCACCTCTGTGTCAAGGCCGTATGAGTTGTATATCTCCAGGATCTGGTCCACGATCTCCATGCCATCATGAGAGATATCATCCAGCCGCCCGACGAAGGGGGATACATAGGTGGCGCCTGCCTTTGCGGCCAGCAGCGCCTGGCTGGGGGAGAATATCAGCGTCACGTTGGTGTGGACCCCTTCGCCCGACAGGACCTTGACCGCCTTGAGCCCCTCCACGGTCATTGGAATCTTCACCACGATGTTCGGGTGGATGGCCGCCAGTTCCCGCGCCTCGGTCACCATGGCCTCCGCTTCCAGGGCGATGACTTCAGCGCTGATCGGCCCGTCCACCTCCGCCACGATCTCGTTAATAACAGTTTTAAAATCCTTCCCGGTTTTGGCCACCAGGGATGGATTGGTGGTGACTCCGTCCACCACGCCGAGGGAGTTGGCCTCGCGGATCTGGTCGATGTCGGCGGAATCGATGAATATCTTCATGTTCAATGGTCTCCTTTATATGAGGGCCGGGCGTTAAAGCTCCGGAAGGTTATATTATATGGAAGGCGGAGGCCAGGCTCAACAGCTATTGGAGAAATATGCAGAGGAAGGGCCTGGTGTGGCTTGAGGCTCTTGTTTTATCGGCTTATTAAGCCCATAGGGCGAAATACTCCATATCCAACCCAAGGTCCAGATCCCAGTTTCTAATGTAGGCCCTGATGTTGTCAGGAGTTTCATTTGCAATATCGTCCTCAAGCTTGTCCCATGTTTGGGCGGTTTGCTCTACCGCCATGCGAAAGACTTTATCGAACGAATACTGCCCACCTCCTGGGATTTGCGCCTTGACATAATATTCCTTGTCTTTATCCTGTATATCCCCTGGGCTTTGATATGCGAGATACTGGGTTTCCAGCAAGTGCCTGAATGGCGGGATAGGCTCAGCCGCTCCACCCATGTTTGCCCTAAACGACTTGAACCAGCCGTTTACATCTTCCTTTGCTAAACTTCCGGCATCTGGATGATTGTCCTTGAGGGTTTTCAACCAATATTTGTTCACAACATCTTTTAATTCGCAAATATTCAGGTTAATATTGTTGCCCTGCGCAGGTTTTTCGGATACCTGCTCCATGAAATGGTGGTAGGAGCTTTTGGTAATGTCGTCATTCTTCATTGCATTGAAAATCATGCTGTCCTGCACAAGTTCGCAATGCCTGTGCTCATCCGCCTTGAACCTGTAGGTCCCCCCCACCGTGGCGTTCACCACTGGATGCACCACCGTGTCCGCAATGATATGTGAAACGTATCCAAATAGCCATGAATACAGTATGGAATAATCTGGGGCATTTTTATCGCCAAGGTTCTTTACGCCGTGTATCACGAAATCCCCTGATTTCTCATAATGCATCCTGTCGCCCCAGCTATGGGTCTTTATGAAAGTATGGAATATCGGATTTCTAAGATATGGCATGTCAGGCGCCACTGCGCCACATAGGACGAAGTTCAGGTTATTCTGAAGCAATGTTTTCGTCGTCGTGGAGCCTTTAAATTTCCTGACCGCCTCCTCGGCGACCATCCAATGTGTGAATGTTCCGGCCATCAGCCCTCCTCATGCAGCAAGTCATATAAACATGACCACCATATATCCGTGATCTTTATAAATCAACTTTTTTCGTCCAGAAAGGGCTTGGCGGAGCGGGATTGATGTAAAATATACCTCATGAGAATAAAAAGAGTTTTAAGCTGTTTGTTGCTCGTGGCGGCGGGAGTGGCGCTGCTGGTGGCGGGGCAAGTCACCGCTGGGGGCGCCTCCAAAGTGTTAGTAATATCCATAAACGATCCTATCCACCCGATCACCACGGAATTCATCCTTGAAGCGATCGACAAGGCCAACGAGGCGCCGGCGGCCGACCTTTTGGTGATTGAGATGGACACGCCAGGAGGGCTGATGGACTCCATGAAGGAGATCATCAAGGGAATCCAGGCGTCCCAAACGCCGGTGGCGGTGTTCGTTTCCCCCAGCGGGTCCCGGGCGGCCTCGGCGGGGGCTTTCATCACGGTCGCCGCCCACATCGCCGCCATGACCCCCGGCTCCAACATAGGCTCCGCTTCCCCTGTGTCCATGGATGGGGAGATGGACCGAACCATGAAAAGAAAAGTCACCAACGACGCCTCCGCGTATATCCGGAGCCTGGCCGAGGCCCATGGGCGCAACGCCGACTTGGCGGAGCTGTTCGTCACCAAGGCGCATAACATCACGGAAAATGAAGCGCTTGAGAAGAATATCATCGACCTGGTAGCCAGGGATCTGAACAACCTTCTGGACAAGCTGGAAGGGTGGAAGGTGAAAACCATCGCCGGGGAAAAGACATTGTCGCTAAAAAACGCGGTGGTGGAACGGCGGGAGATGAACCTGAGACAGCGTATATTCAACGTGCTGGTGCACCCTGGCGTGGCGGCGATCTTTATGTCGCTGGGGATGCTGGGTCTGATGATCGAGATGTACAGCCCCGGGGCTGTGCTGCCCGGTGTGGTGGGGGCCATCTGCCTGGTGCTGGGCCTCTATTCCATGCAGCTTCTCCCGATAAATTTCGCGGGAGTCGCCTTGATCATCCTGGCGTTCGTCTTTTTCTTCGCGGAGTTGTTCGTCCCCAGCTTCGGGGCGCTGACCCTGGGAGGAGTGGTGGCCCTGATTGTGGGCGCCATGATGCTGGTGGATACGGAGGACGAGTATATGAACGTCAGCCTGTCGGTGGTAGCGCCGATGGCTGTGATGATGGGCGGATTCTCTCTCTTCATGGCCCGGAGCATGGTCAAGATGCGCAGCCAGGCATCCAGGAGCGGGCAGGAGGAACTGATGGGGAGCCTGAGCGTGGCTGACACGGATATATCCCCGGATGTAGCTGGAAAGATCATGCTTTTCGGCGAGATATGGGACGCCAGGTCCGACGATGGTCTGATCGAAAAAGGGACGCCTGTAGTGGTGGTGCGCCATCAGGGACTGACCCTGACGGTACGGCCCAGGTGATGGGGTAGCTCCAAGGGATCATGTCCGCCATCCCCTGGCGCCGGGCCCCGGGAAGAGCGTTTTTTCCCGCCGATACCTGGAACTGACCAACACTCTTCCCGTAACCCTTCGCGAAGATCCTCACCCCACACCTGCGGCGCCTGGCAGAACCAGGGAAAGCTCCGTATCCCGGCTCTGGATGAAGCAGCCTTGGGCGCCCCACCCTCTGCGGGATGTCAAAGGAAGGCTGGTCCGTATCCTGTCGCCGGGGTGGATGCGGGGTGGGAGCGGACCGGACTTTACCGGCTCCATATTCCAGCTGGAGGGGCAGCCGCCGGAAAAAGGGGATGTGGAAATCCATGTCCACGCCACAGACTGGACCAGGCACAGGCATCACAAGGATCCGGCCTACGACTCGGTGCGCCTTCATGTGATGCTGTACTGCGATGTAAAGTCCAAACCGAGGCTTACACTCTCCGGTAGGGAGCCGGTGGAGCTGGCGCTGGAGGAAACTTATCCCGCCTGGCGAGCCGCATTACGGCTGGAGGAAGGTGCGCTTCGGTCCAAACCAGATAACCGACCGGGCCCCGGAGAATGCGCCAGCTATTTTGAAAGATTCGGAGAGGAAAAAACCGCGGATATCCTGGACGCTGCGGGTGAAGGAAGACTGATCCTGAAATCGGAGAGGCTGGGACGGGACGTGAGGGCGTATTCCGGCGAAACCGGTTTATACCTGTGCCTTATGGAGGCTCTGGGTTACTCCTCGTTTAGCCCCATGTTCCGTCAATTGGCCCAGAGCTTGCCTTTGGGATTTTTGAGGACGATGGCCGAAGGGCTGGATCGAAAGCAAAGACCGGTGGCGTTGGAAGCGACATTCCTGGGGATGGCTGGGCTTTTGCCGGAGATGGAAGCGGCTACTGATGATGAGACGGAGCAATATCTGGCCGGAGCCCTGGAGGCTTGGGGAAAAATGGAGGCCGAATATGGGTTGGAACCAATTTACCGCCGGACCGACTGGAAGCTCTCTGGCTCCCGGCCGGCCAATTATCCGATGGGCCGGCTGGCGGGCATGGCGGCATTTTTGGCCACCAACCTGGGTGGGAATATGGAAACCATGTTCCGCAGGGCCTTGAGCCAGCTATCCAGTACCGCGCCCGCCGTGGAGAAACAACAATGGCTGGCAAAGGTTTCCGGCCTCTTCTCCCCCACGGTGGAAAGTTACTGGGCCACTCGCCATGTGGCGGGGGGCAGGCGGCTGCCTACGCCCAGGGCGCTGGTCAGCAAGGACCGGGTTCTGCTGTTCATTATAAACATGGTCATTCCCTTTTTCCTTTCCAGGGCCATCGAGGTCAAAGACCGAAAAGGGGAAGAGGAGCTAAAAGCGACAGCCCAGGCGTTGCCCAGGCCCGAGGTTAATGCTGTGACAAAATATATGGTTTCCAGGCTTTTTGGAGGCAAGGCGCCAAGAGGATTACTAAACGCTGTACGGGATCAGGGGCTGTTGCAGATATACGCGGATTTTTGCCGGATGGATTCCGGCGCGTGCCGGGATTGCGCCATGGCCGGATACCTGGAACTGTTGGTGGAGGCGCCCTGATCGGCTATAGAAGGCCGGCCGGGAGACGGAAGCCAGACGACTTGAGCGACTTTTGGGGGCCTCTCATTTTTTTGTCGCCGAAAGCTACCGCCACCCGGGCCGGATTGAGGGTTTGATTTGTTATCGAAGGCCCACCTCCAGCAGGCGTTTTACCCTGGGAATGAAATCATATGCCACCAGAGGTTTAGTCACAAAATCCTGGGCTCCGGAGGCGAATGCCCTATTTCGAGTGTCGATCTGTGTGTCGGAAGTGACGGCGATTTTTGCGATGTGGCAATTTCTCTTCTTGAGTTCCTTTAGCAGATCGAATCCATTCATCGGCTCCATGAAGAGGTCTGTTATCAGCAGACATGGTATCTTGTTGTCTATCAGGTCCAGCGCCTGGGCGCCATTGAGCGCTTCAGTGGTATCCACGTCCATACTGTCCAGAAGCTCTTTTAGCAGGAGCCTGAAATCCTCGTCATCGTCCACCAGCATCACCAGGGGCTTGGAAACCGGAAGAGAGATGGTAAAGACCGACCCTCCCCCAGGCCTCGGTTCGACAGTGATATTCCCGCCATGCTTGGTCATGACCTCGTGGCAAAAGGGAAGGCCCATGCCATACCCCTTTTCTCCGGCTGTCCCCTCCATGGTGGTGACCACATCCTTGCTGAATATATTTGGCAGCAGGCTCTCCGGGACACCAATTCCTTTGTCACGGATTTCCACGGCGCCGGTTTTGCCGGCAGCGGCGCATATAGTCACTTCCCTTCCTCCAGGGGAGAATTTGATGGCGTTCAGGATCAGGTTACTGACAACCTCATGGTAAAGATCATAATCCGCCTGGAGCCTCATGTTCTTCGGCAGGCTGTTCTCCAGGGGGACCTGTTTCATTCTGGCCATTGATTCCAATTCGTCGATGACCTGGTCCACAAGAGCGTATACGTTAAAAAACTTCTTTTCCAGTTCCCATTTACCGAACCTGGAGGGGCTCATGAGCAAAAGCTTTTCGATCATTTCCAGGGCCCTCTCCCCGGAGGAGGCGATCCTGCCCAGAATTTCGTGGTGAAAAGGATCGACTTCCCGCTTCTGATCGTTCTTCACCAGCTCGACCAGCCCCAGGGAGGCTATGATAGGGTTCTTCAGGTCGTGGCTGACGATGGAGATCAACTCGTCCTTGAAACGATTGGATGCTTCCGCCTCTTCTTTTCTGGCTAAAAGCTCCTTTTCGCTTCTGATCGTTTCCGTAATGTCTCTTCCCACCACCACGAAATTCACCACGTTCCCCTTCTCGTCGAACACAGGGGAGACATTCAACTCCTCCTCCATCACATCACCGGATTTCTTCTGGCTTGCGATCCTGCCGGACCAGGCTTTCCCCGCCTTGATCTGGTCCCACATCCGCTGGCGCCCGGAGTCGCCATTCTGACCGGCGCCGAAGATGCCAGGATCGCCGCCAATCAGTTCACCGCGATTGTATCCTGTGGTATTGAGGACCGCGGGATTGACATATTCGATCACGCCGTGCGTATCCGTCACCATTATCATATCCGCCGAGTGTTCTATGGCGCGGGTTAGGTTTGATATGATTTTTTCCGATCGCTTCCTGCTGGAGATATCCCTCCTTATAGCCAGATAATTCGTGATCTGGCCTTCCCCATCCTTCACCGGGTATACGAACACCTCCTCATAACGACGATCGGCGCCCTTCCCTTCGACGGCGATCTCGCTTTTCCATATACGCCCGATCCGGACAGTGTCCCACATTCCACGGTTTTCCCTTTCATCGTCCCCCGCAGCCATATTGGCCTTCAGCCTGGAGCCTTTCAACGACTGACCGTTACTGGCGATATCGCGCGCGGCCGCATTGATGTATTCCACAACGCCCTCCTCATCCGCGATTATCACCGCCTCGTCAGACTGGTCCAGCGCGTCCTGGAGCCGCAAAAGCTCCTTTTCCATCCTGCTTTCCCTGGACACATCCAGGGCCATCACCACCAGGCTCTCCTGGCTCTGGTCCTGGGCGGGAAGGATTTTCATTTCAAGCATTACGCGGGACCAGGATCTCCTGATCCCCTCCACCCGTATGGCCGTGGCAGTGGCGTCGGCTCCCGAATCCTGGTCAAACGACCTTATGCTGGCTTGTATCCCATTTCGATTCTTCTCCCTGACAAGGGTGCAGATATCTTTTCCCTCAAGCTCGCCATTTAAGTACTCAAAGATTTCGTCAAATTTGGAGTTCGTGCTTTCGATGATCCCCTTTTTGTCGATCATGGCGATTCCCACATCGGCATGGCGCAAGATCCCATTCATCATGGCGGCCGGATCGGCGCTTTCATTCGCAGCGCGGCCAAAATAATAATGGGCGCCGCCAAGGAAAAGAACAAGAATTGGAATCTGCAGGTAGGTGGTAATGGCTATGGGTCCAGCCTGACTATTGGCCCAGAGTAGTGTCCTCGTTATCTCCAACGAACAATAGGCGAGGATGACTACACCGATGATGAACAGGAAAATTCGCACAGAAACCGGCTGATCTGCTTTTGATAATACCCGCATTTCGACCCACCCTTCCGAAACCTAAAAGCCCCCATTACCCTCAAAGAACAGGAGGCGGGGTAGCCGGGGTCTGGTTCACTGCCTTAACAAGAGGAATAACGAGAAAGCCATTTGCGAGCCAACTAACCCCTGCCTCCTTCCGGGATAATTATGCTGATTGCACCATCCATGCCAAAACAAGCTTCAGTGGGTGTCACCCATATATACAAATGGTTAGGAGTTTCTCTGATATCATCTAGCTAATTTCAAAGCCTCAAGCTTCGTCCTGTTTTCAGGACATGACCCGCGATTATACTTTCATGGATATGCAATCCATTGATTTTCTGGCCAATATCCGATCCAATTTATTGGACATTAGGGACATATAAACAGGACACCCCTTCTGCCTGGCCATATCCTACTGAATATATGGATATTACAGTAACAGGTTTCATCAAGCTAATCGCTCTGGTGAGGATTGCGAAAAGGGGTGAGGGGAATGGGTGTAGAGGGGCTGCAAGCCGGTCACTTAAGCAGTTCGTACTTTTTCAGCTTCAGGTAGAGGTTGGAGCGCTGGATTCCGGTCATCTCCGACATTCTGGTGATGTTGCCCTGACACTCATCGTATGCCTTCAATATGTAGCTTTTTTCGAAATCGCTTTTCTCGACATTAAACCGTCTTAACTCCCCCGCTTCCTCCTGGTGCGATTTACCGTCGGTCTTCCTTGCTTTAATATAGTCGGGCAAGTCGTCATAGGTTATGCTTCCCCGCTGCTTCACCACCAGGATGTTCTCTATCACGTTTTCCAGTTCCCGACAGTTTCCTTTCCATCCATGCCGGGTCAGGGCTTTCATGGTTTCCACATCGCAGGTTTCCACATCGCTTTTGATTCTTCTTTTCACCTTTCCCATGAAATGGTTCACCAGCAGGGGGATATCCTCGCTTCTTTCGCGCAAGGGCGGCAAGTGGATGGGCACCACATTGAGCCTGTAGAAGAGGTCCTCGCGGAAGGCTCCACTTTTCACCTCCTCCTCCATGTGTCTGTTGGTGGCGGTGACCAGTCTGAAATCGGCTTTTATCACTTTGTAGCTTCCGATTTTGGAGAATTCTCTTTCCTGCAGCACCCGGAGCATGCTCGACTGCAATTTGGGGCTCATGTCTCCCACTTCGTCCAGGAACAAGGTTCCCCCCTCCGCTTCCTCGAAACATCCGGCGGTAGTCTTCATGGCCCCGGTGAAGGCGCCTCTCTCGAAGCCGAACAGGGCGCCGGTCAAAAGGTCTTCCGGCAGGGCCGCGCAATTTATGGCGATGAAGGGCGCGTCGCGCCGGGAGCTGCGCTTGTGAATCTCTTTGGCCATCAGTTCTTTGCCGGTGCCACTCTCGCCTACTATCAACACGGTAGAATCCATCGCCGCCACTTTGGAGATTTTTTCCAGGATATTGCGCATCACTTGGCTGTGATGAATTATCTCGCCGAAGCTTGTGTTCTTGAGAATCTGTCTTTTAAGCTCCAGGTTCTCCTTTTCCAGGGCGATCAGCCTGGAGGCCCGCTCCAGCACATAGTCCACCTGATCCTGTTTGATCGGCTTGACCAGGTAATCGAACGCCCCTTTTTTTATGGCGCTCACGGCGTCGGCCACGGTGGCATAAGCGGTCATCATTATGACCTGGCTCCCAACTTTCAGCCTCATTATGTTGGCCAAGGTGTCCAGCCCGGAGACTCCAGGCAGGTTTTGATCCAGGAAAACCACGTCAAACTCAGGCCGGGCGTTGATAATATCCAGCCCCTTCTCGCCGCTGGGGGCTGTGACCACATCGAATCCACAGCGGGTGATCCGCTGATCCATGATGATGCGCTCGTCTTCGTCGTCGTCGATCACCAGGGCCCTGCCCTTCGGGTCCATCATTTAGTGAAAGTCTCCTTCACATATGTCCTTAAAGGACTTTGATTTGTTTTCTCACCGCCGCCAGCAGGACTTTCGGTTCCACAGGTTTGGTCAAAAAGGCGTTCACTCCCGACTTTATAGACTCCATTTTCGTCTGATAGTCCGAACTCACGGAGATAATGATAGCTGGAAGCAGCGGATCCTTCGATTCTTTTCTTATCTGGGTAACGAAGTCCAGCCCATTCATTCCCGGCATTTCCAGGTCAGTTATAATCAGGCTCACCGGCTCGGTTCTGGCTATCTCCAAAGCCTCCACTGCATCCGCAGCCTCCACGACCTTGGCTTTCAGCTCCTCCAGGTCGCTCCTCAACAGCAGTCGGAAATCTTCGTCATCGTCCACTATCATCAGGGTGGGAGTGGCCTGTGTGAATTTTATTCGAAACACGCACCCGGTTCCTGGAGTTGATTCCACCTCTATGGAGCCACCATGGGCCTTTATGATGTCCAGCGAAAGGGCAAGCCCCAGGCCCGTCCCCCTTTCACCTGCTGTGCCGGTGGTGCTGACATTTGAACCATGGGTAAATAGTATGACGCGAGCCTCCTCCTCCATACCCACCCCCTCGTCCGCTATTTCTACAGTTTCCTGCTCCCCGGCCGGTAAGCTCGCGGTTATGGTTCCCCCTTTATGGGAAAACTTCAACGCGTTGTGTAGTATGTTCGACAAAACCTGCTCCGCCAGGTGAATATCGGCGTTTATCATGGCTTCCGGATCAATATTGTTTGAAAGATATACTTCTTTCTGGACCGCCAGATGCCGCAGCTTATCCCATGCTGCATCCACTATCTCCCTGGCCGGGACCTTTCTTATCTCCGGCGTCAGCACTCCGCTTCGGATATTATTCAGGTTCAGCAGGTTATCCAGAGTACGCAGCAGCTTTTTACAGTTGTCCGCTGCCCTGCGGACAAAATCCCGTTCCTTTTCCCGAGGGAGTGACCCATCCTCCACCAGCTCCAGCAAGCCCTGCACAGCACCCAGAGGCGCCCGAAGGTCGTGGGATACCAAGGATATGAACTTGTCCTTTACCTTGGTGGCCGCCTCCGCCTTGTCCTTTTCAATAGTCAGTTGTCGCTCGGTCTGTTTGCGCTTGGTGATATCCTGGATCACTCCTTCCACGCGGGATATGTTTCCCTCGGTGTCTAACACTATTTCACCGTTCAGATTCACATATATGGTGCCGCCATCCTTGCGGACCACACGAAATTCAATGTCGAACCCGCCGCGCAGATTCCCCGCCTCCTCGAAGACAGGGCGAACCTTCTCCATGTCGTCCGGGTCGATCACATCGAATAATGAAGCGTGTGACGGCGCCATCTCACCGGCATCGTATCCGAAAATCTTGAATACCTGATCGGACCATACCTGCCGGTCAGACCCGGGCCTCCATCGGAGGTAACCCAGGTTGGCTATGGTATGCGCCTTATTGAGATCCTTTTCCCTCTCGCGGAGGGCGTTTTCCATCAGGCGGCGCTCCGTTATGTCCCGCCCCACGGTTTGGTATTCCAGCAGAGCGGCGTCCGGCCCAAAGAGGCCACGGTTCGTCCACTCCATCCACCTTGTCTGGCCGTCCGCCAACCGTAGCGGCATTTCAATCTCCACCACCGGATTGGCCGGGGTGATGGCTGAAAGCGTTTGCAGTAGCGCCTGGCGTCCATCCGCGCCGTCATCGCCGAAAAGTTGGGCGCCAACCACTTCATCGAAGGTGCTTTCAAAAAACTTGCAATAGGCCGCGTTAGCGAATGATAGCGACATATTCTGACCAAAGCGGCAGATGAGCTCCGTCTGGTCCTCCACCACTCCACGGTAGTAGCTCTCCCTTTCCGCCAGGACGATATTTTGTTCCTCGATCCTTTTCCGGTACATCGCTTCCCTCTCCTGAGAGGCGCTCTTTTCCAGCAAGGAGCGTAACCTGGCCCGCAACAGAACGGGATTGTATGGTTTGGTGATATAGTCGGTGGCTCCCAGGTCCATGCAGCGCACCGCGCTGTCCACGGAGTCTATCCCCGTTATAACCACCACCGGCAGGTCCCGCAGGTTCTTGTCTTTTCTTATGATCTCCAGTATCTGGTAGCCGTTTATGCTGGGAATAAGGATATCAAGCAGGGCAAGGTCCACCCCGCCGGCGTGTAAAATCTCCAGGGCGTTGGCGCCTGTCTCGGCGCATATATATGAGCACCCCAGATCCTCTGATATTTTCTGGAGGAACATGCGGCTTTTTTCGTTATCCTCCACCACGAGGATGCGTTGCTTGCCAGTGCTTATATCTAACGCGCTTTCAACCATTACAACCTTTTCGAATATGGCTTCCACCATGGCCTGGGATCAACCTGCAAAGGGTAGATCCTCAAGTGCCCATTTATAACAGAATATCCGTTCCCCTTCAACTGCGGGTAGGAATGTATTGTTCCATACTCGCTACGGATGGGCGCCCAGGAATAGAATCGGCCCCCACCTATTCGAGCATCCCCTCCGTCCCCCACACCTTCGGGGGAACCAGCCCGTTCGTCCTGGCATATGTCCAAAGCTGGCCCCGGTGATGCAGATTCTCTTCGAAACCGAACCAGAGGATTTGAGACACCGTCATCTTCCGCCCACGGGTGAACCCCACCTCCCTGGACAGCAGCTCCTCCCCCTGCTCCTCGATAAAGTTTTTCAGCGCCACCCAACTCTCCCGTTGAGCCAACGCGGCCTCGGCTCTGGTGGTCGCATGGTTGGCTCTGTCTCTTAGGCATGCGGGAAAATCGAACGGCTCTTCCTTCGCCGCCTTGAGGATAAGATGTCGCCTGGCGATAGACATGTGATCCACCAGCCTCAGCCATCCCAGGGCTTTCTCGCTCGGTCGCCAGTTCTCCATTCCTTCAGGGATCTGCTCGGCCGCTTGAGCCAGTTGTTCCACCAGGGCGCCATGTTTTTCAATGTAAACCGACAATTCACCCATGCATTTCATCATCTGCTTTCATATATCTCTCCCCATTATATGAATCGATTCAAAAATCCGCCAATAAAAAGCGCCAACTGCAGGAGGGTAAATTGGAACGTTAGATTACCAGCGTCACCCCTGGATCACATGGTTTTAAAGGCGGTCGTCTCTTTCCGCGCCACGGGTGTCATGGTAAAGGCGGACTGAATGACACGAGTCCGCCAGCGCCCATCAAGCATTTTGGAGTAGGGTTCATCCTTCCCAGTGAGGCCGTTGGCCACTGCTGTGGCTTTATTTACTACAAGACGCCATTCCCGGCGCCTGCCAGGGCTTTGGTGATGGTGACGCTGCTTCCCCCCTTTGAATATTTCACTCCATCGAAATAGTGCGACATGATGAAAATGCCGCGGCCACAGGGGGAAAAGAGCCTGCCTTCCAGATCCTCTCTGGACATGTTAACATACTTGAGAAAGTCGAATCCTCCCCCTTCATCAGTGATATTGACTTCCACCTTTTCGTCGTCAATGGCGATTGATATTTCGATCATGGCGTCCACCTGGTTCTCCCTGCTTTCCACTTCAAGATGAAACGCGTCCATCTCCAGAAGCTGGGCCTTCTCATCCTCCGATATCCTCAGGTTTCCATGTTCGTGGGCGTTGAGCAAAAGCTCGTTCAGGAAGCAGAGAAACTTTTCTATCTCCCCCTGGCCGAAGAGTTTTTCTGTCCGGTTCCTGATCCACTCCAGAGCCCGGGGCAACTCCTCCGATTTCGATGGGATCACCAACAGGTCCGACAGACCCGCTCCGGAACCAAGAGGATTTATAGAACACGCAGGGTGGGGGGCTCTGGCTATGGCGTTGCTCACCACCGCCATGAATCGAGCTGGCGCAACCGGCTTAATCAAATAATCCCTTACTCCATAATCGAGAAGAGAAGCCACCAGGCCTTCGCCCGGCGTGGAGACGATAAGAATGAAGGGAAGCATTGATGACTTGAAGTTTAGTTCGGCCAGTCCCTTAAGATGGTCTGCGGAGTGAGTTACTTCGGCTATGATCATGGCCAGATCGTGAAGATGTTCGACGTACAAATCGACAGCCGAACCGCTATCCATGACCGGGAGAATGGACAAACCGTTCCCATCCAGTAACGGCCCCAGCTTCATGCGTGAGAAAGGCCCATCCTCAATCCAAAGAATATTTCTGCGCATAATTATCTATCGAAGCTATAAATTCGCCAACACCAGCTATCCACTGTCGACCAAGCCAAACTGCCTAATTGATCACGCGCCCTTGCGACAAAGGCCGCGTTCTTTGACAGCCGACCCAGCCGAATCCCCTCCGCTCTGTAATTATATCATGAGTTTATAACAAGTTCTCATCGCATCAACCATGCGCTTGCATGGAACAGATATTCAGATGGACATCCTGATATCCGGAAATAATGTTAAACTCGAAGTATATTCACCAGATAAACCGGGGCGCCTTATGGGGTATGGCCCTTTTGGAACTCAGGCAAGATGGATAATATAAGGACAAATTGGAATTATAATCCCATGAAGTTCGTGGGAGTGGTGGCGCTATTGGCTGTGGTTATCATAGCTACAAGGTCCTGGGTGGAGTCACGGACCCAGGTTTCCTTCGGCGTAAACGCCTCCAACGTGACCACCACCGGCGTCAGCGCCAGAGATTCCGAAGATGTGAGAGCTGTGACTCCCAGAGGGGAACTGGCCTCCTGGGAGAAGAGGGCCATGACCATCTTCGAAAACGTCTCCCCATCCGTGGTCTTTATCACCAACACATCCCTTCAGCGCGATATTTTCACCAGGAACGTATATGAACGGCCCAGGGGCACCGGATCCGGATTCGTATGGGACAGCGAGGGGAGGATATTAACCAACTACCATGTGATCGTTGACGCGAATCGTGTGGAGGTGACCATGGCCGATGGGAGCACATGGAAAGCCTCATTGGTGGGGGTGGCCCCGGACAAGGACTTGGCGGTTCTTAAGATCGACGCTCCCAGGGAGAAGCTAAAACCGATATCGGTGGGGGCGTCGGCCCACCTGAAGGTGGGTCAGACGGTTTACGCCATCGGCAATCCTTTCGGGCTGGACAAGACCATGACCTCCGGAATTGTGAGCGCCCTTAACAGAGAGATCGAATCCCTCTCCGGCCGCGTGATCCAAGGCGTGATCCAGACCGACGCCGCCATCAATCCTGGCAATAGCGGCGGTCCACTGCTGGACAGTTCTGGCCGCCTGATCGGAATCAACACCCAGATCGTCAGCCCATCCGGGGTGAATGCCGGGGTGGGATTCGCCGTGCCTGTGGAGACTGTCAACCAGGCCGCTTCCCAGATTATAAAGTATGGCAAGGTTATCCGTCCTGGGCTGGGTGTCTCCCTGGCCCGTGACGAAGTGGCCCGGCAACTGGGGCTGGATGGGGCTCTAATCGTCAAGGTGACAGAGGGGAGCGGCGCGGAAAAGGCCGGTCTCAAAGGATCAAAGATGGCCGGACGCCAGATCATCCTGGGCGATATCATCAAAAGCATAGATGACCAGCCTGTCCGTTCCTTCGCCGACTTGGGAAAGATCATGGATATGCACAAGGTGGGGGACACAGTTACTGTGGAAGTTTTTCGAGGCGGAGTTATGAAAAGAATCGCTGTGACACTAACGGAAATCAATTAGTGCACAGAAATCGTGGATTGGGCAATTTCCGTAAGGCCGTATCTGGCAATTAACAGGTGTGGCTTTTCCACCAGGTAGAGGGGGCGGCTCTTGCTGTCCATATTATTGGATATTCCTCCTAATTATTGGACAGGCGCCATTTCACAGTTTTCTTCGGCGCATGGATGAGAACTATCCCCCGTTGATCAGGGGGGGAGCCGATAGATGGTCAATTCGAATTTCTTTCGGGGGGCTGATGAAATCAGAGAAAACTGCTGGAAAAAATCGTGACAAATCGACCATTTGAACGTTTTGATCAGGCCGCAGAGTCCGGTATTAGTGCAACATAACGTTCAACACACGAAGCAGAATTTATGCAATTTCCGCTTTCCCTTTTTTATACATACACTTACCAATTTGGCATGCATGGTGCATAAATATCGTTAATAACAGAGTTCTTCCGCTGTTGTTATGAGGATCTGGCTATGATAATTTCTATCATAAGAAGATTGGTGTTTTGGAATTGGAAAAAAGGTGAAATGAATAACACTGTGCCTATGGAACTGGATTGCCCTTCATCGGAAAGCGCCAAGGTTGAGAACGCCTTCATGTTTGGCGTTATGGAATGCCATGGATGCAACCCAGAGCGTGGTGAGGCGAACGCTGACTTGCATGTGCGGCTTGTGGATGGTGACGTGTATCGCGTGGAGGCAAATGACGTGAGCAAGACCATCGGCAGGATCCATGGTTTGTTTTGCGGAAAGACCATTCATATTTCAGGCCGGATAGACAGGGAGGCAAAAGCCATTAAACTTAATAAAGTCAGGGCTTTGGGCTCCTCCAGGGGATTGATGGTTCGTCGGCTGATCGAAGCTGGAGGATCTTCTTTCCAATCGGACAAGGTTTTGAGAGCCGGGATGTATTAACTTTCCCGGCTTTTGAAAATAGGGCTTTGAAAGAAGCCCAGTGTTTCTCCCCCCGAAACGCCGCGTCGGTCGCGGCGTTTTTTTTTGCCACACATCCCTGAAAGCGACTTTCGAGGTCGATTTATTTCTGTACTGTTTTTATACATTTATTTTTGCGGCAGTCTTCGATATCTGGTGGGACTCCATACGTAATGACTTGTTATTATTGAGGATAGCAATCCACTACTGTTACGGCCCGATAATTGCTTATCAAAAGGGAGTGTATCAGCCTTCCAGGCGAACGAACTTAGAATTGGAAATCCTTTGGTGATGATGAAAATGACTCGGGACACCACTACTCTATCTCGCGCTCTCAACCGGATAACCAACCTGCTTTCAAATGTGGTTTCGGCTCCTGCCACGCCAGAGGTTCAAATCAGTGGAGTTATCTTGCGGAATTCAGATCAAAACGAAGGGCCGGGTTTGGAGGCCCTCCTCCCAGATGGAACCATCCTGACGGTCAAGGACGACGAGGTGGGAAGAGCCATCCGGCGCGTTCAGTCCCTTTTCGCCGGCAGAAGGCTGAAGGTGACATGCACTATGGATCATGCGGCAAGGACCATAAAGATGATAAAGGTGGAGACGCAACACAACTCCAACAATTCGTCGAAAACCTGGCTGGCCTCGGCATAGCCGCCGCGAGATCGGGTCTTGCCACCGGCTGGCTGGCCGCCATCACACCACCAAGCCCTCCAGGGCGGAGCCGCTACGCACGCCGCGCCTTGGCAGGACAAC
>Ga0224496_10000498_pt1 | contig 27274 bp, 24 predicted proteins | sample SF_Jul11_sed_USG_2_FD_168127 | JGI IMG/M metagenome (GOLD analysis project Ga0224496, IMG submission 168127) | Sediment microbial communities from San Francisco Bay, California, United States - SF_Jul11_sed_USGS_8_1 | ecosystem: Environmental > Aquatic > Marine > Sediment | place: USA...
GGCTCATCGGCCGCCAGGCTCTCCATCAAGGGGGGCAGCCCTGTCCTTACCCCAAAAAATCCACCTACAACAACCTACAACACCCGACAACAAAGCTTTACACTTCCCATCTATCCAAATCCATCACCTTTTGCCCGAAAATTAGGTAGCAATAAATTTACTAGCCATACTCCCCCAAATCCACGATCACCGGCGCCTTTCCCTGCTTCACCTCCACCAAACTGCGCCTCGCATCGTAGCGGAATAATAGCTTGCCCGTGAGCGGATCGCGCACATCCACAAAACCCAGCCTGCTTTGCACATTCAACCGGTTCCTCACCGGCAATTGACTGGGCAGCACTGGCAGCCAGGCGCAGCGGCAGCTGGGATGTGCCGGGATCACCCCACGCGCCCGCTCCAGCGGGTAAACTCCAGGCCCAAACCCGAAATCCCTGGCAGCCAATTCCTGGCACTGCTGGCAAACCCCCTCCCCCGCCGTCCTGAACTCCGCTTGGGCGCGCACCCCCTGGATGCCGTAACGCGCATAATTGTTCAACGTCGCCTCGGCATGCGTGTGGATGATCTCGGTGCGCGCCAACACCCGCGCCCGGGTAATCCCGATCTTATCGACGCGCCCGCTGATCAGCTTGGCCAGCTGCGGCGGCCCCTGGCCCTGCGCCAGCCCGTCGGCCAGCACGCGGGAGATCTGCTGCGACATCGCCTCCGTGATGCCCTTCAGCTCGGCAAAATTACGCGTATATAGCAGTTGCAAGGCATCCACATGGAACGGCGTCAGCAGCGCCGCCGCGCCAGTCTCCGTGCCCAGCAGCCCGGCCAGGGAAGCCAGGCGCCCGTTGGACTGGGTCAGCGCCGTCATGTAGGCCCGCTTGATATAGATATTGGTCCACAACCCGGCATTGAACTCGGCGGCGCCCTGGAAAAGCTCTTCCCCAATCGCGCCTTCCAGCCACTCGGCAAAAGCCTGCAGTTTGCCAGCATCCGTGGTGAAATCGTAATTCCCGGCCAGCCCCAGCAACCCAGCACCGTTGCCCAAACGCAGCAGGTCTCCTTCCACAATCGCTTGGCGAATGCGCCGCTTCAGCTGGGTGAAACGCACCGAAAAAGCGCGCGCATAGGCCGCCCGCAGCGTGGTCGTGCGCGTCGGATCACGCTGGTTGACAGTCAGCCCTGACGGATCACGCACCGGTGTCCTGCCCATCTTCTTGATCCAACCCGTCCAATTCCTGGTCCTCCGCATCCAGCAGCTCAGCCACCGTGGCCACCTTGCTCTCCGCCGGCAGCCCCAGGAGTGGGCGAGATTCCCCTGGGGGGATATATTCGGGGATGGCGGCATATTTCTCGGCGGCGATGGCCTGTTTTTCGGCCACCTGGGCCTTCTCCAGATCAGACAGCTCAAAGATGCTGGGCCACTCGACCGTATAGCGATGGGCCGAGGGCTTGGGCAGAATTTTGTTGCCTATGCAGAAATCAATGAACGGCCGCAGGATGACCGGCTCGGCAAAACGGGTCTGCCGGCTAGCGATCTCCCCGGCCCAGTTGGCCTCGTCTTGGGAAGAGGCCAGCTCGCCGCGCTCCGACCCGATCAAAATGCGCTTGGGGATCTTCGCTGCGGCCGCAATCAGGGCAATGATGATCTCGAACAAACCGGTGGGATCAACCACATCCGCACCCATCTCCTTGGCGTCCACGCCCGCCAGGCGCAAAATACGGCGCAAGCCATGGTCATACTCCTCAATCTCACCCAACATCGCCTTGAGCTCTGCTGTGCCTTCCTCGGGCATTTGGTAGCCGTCCTTGGCCGAGAGCACCAGGCCCTTACGCATCACCTTCCAGGTAGCCTCAGCGCCGCCGCCTACGATCTTCTGCAGGTCTTCCAAGCGGTTGAGCACGCGCAGCAAGCGCGGCCGGCCGTAGATCTCGTTATCCAGCAGATCTTCAGCCACATGCAGGACACGCGAGTGGTGCACCTCGGCGGGCGTGCCGTTCTCTTCGAATTTGATCTTGTATGACCTGGGCAGCCCGAAGCGCTCGTTGGCGCTGTCCTGCTCCAGCGCAATCGTGTGCACCGACCCTTCCCCCAACGGCTTGAGATAGATGATATCGCCTTCGCCCTGGGCGCCCAGCGGCTCGGAAAGCTTGGCGCCGCCCTTCAACCCAACCAGCAGCAAACCATAGCGGCCGATGCCGGCCAAGCGGTCAAGACGCTCAAAGTAATGCCACACCTTGCGGCTCTCCACCAGCGCGGACCAGGCTTTGAGGAACGGGGTCACTCCCGCCCCATCGCCGTCGCTGCGCGCCTCGCCATCGATCAACACCGGCGGCCGCCGCCAAGTGTCCTGCGCAGGCAGATCGACCACCCGCCCGGCGATATCCTGGCGGTCATAGGGGTCAAAGAAGTCCCCGTATTGGGGTTCGGTCTTGTAGCCCAAGACCTTGTAGATGTCGCGATCGCCGCCAAAGGTCTGGCCCAATTGGGAAGCCATCAGCGCCCGCCGCACCAGTGCGGAGGCCTGCACGGCTAGGTTTTGCGGGTTGACCGGCAAGGGTTTTGCGGAAGTAGGATCATTTTTTTTGCTCATACTTATCTGCCCCAGGCTCCTGCCTGTTTTTTGCCACCGACCAGCTCGTTGTACGCGCCGACGGTGCCATCGTGGATATCGTTATGCGGTATATCTGGCTGGTTATGCATGTGCACCAACCAGCCTTCGTTCCAGGTGCCCTCAACCAGCATGACATTGCCGGATTTGGACTGGGCCGCAAACGCCCGCCCGCGGGAGAGTTTCTCGCCGCTCACATTGACGCCGTGGGCGTCTAGGCCGTCGAGCAGCTTGGCCAGGCGGGCGCTTTCGCGCTTGGCAGCCGAGCCTGGCTCGATCTCCCAGCGCACCCTGAACCTGGCCCCGGTGGCATACGCGCGTGCAGCTGCTTGGCGGGAAACGTTGACGAACATCTGCTCCACGGCAGCCGGACCGATCTGCTCTGCCTGGCAGTCGTGGACATAGTATTTGCCATCCACCTGGCGCACGACCACTCCAGCGGTATAGGATGGGTCATTGCCTGACAATTCTTTCTTGGTGCTGGCCAGGTCCCAATACAACACCTCCTCGCCGCCGGCCGGGATGGCTTCCACAATGCTGTACCACGAGCGGTTGTACAAATTGCCGGCGGCCGGCTTGATCTTCCAGTTGCCGCCGCGCTCGGCGTCTCCCAGCAAACGTTCCTGCTCAACCAGGGGCAAGGCCATCAGGTTGGCCAAGTATCCTGGGTCTTTCTCCATCAGTATCTTGTTGTCGTGGACGCTGGCGGGGATGAAGGTGACCGATTTGGGCAGCAGATCGGGGAAGCGGCCGGTCAGGGCGGCGGCGGTATCGGCCCACTCGAGACGTTCTCCAACTCGCACGAACCAGCGCAGCTCACCGGCGGCCAATAGGTCGGCATAGCCGTCCTCGGCGATCCACCAGCTGAGGAACTGGGCCAGCCAGCTGTCCGCATCCGGGTTGCAGGTGGCCCGAATGTAGGGCCGCACCCCGCAAGTGGAGCGGTTACGCGAAAGCATGTAGAAGAACTGGCTCTCGGTGAAGCTCTCCAGCTGGTCAAAGCACAGCAGCGGGATCTGAGCGCCCTTCCAGCTGTACTTGTCTTTTTCCAGCTGCATATGCCCAAAGGTGATCTTGCCCCCCGCAGGGAAGACGAACTGCCGGTCTCCTTTGTTGGGCGTGCCGCCCAGGTGCGGGTAGATGCCGCTGGCCTCATCCCACATACCGCCTTCTTTGACGATTTCCGGGAAGGTCCTGCGCAGGATGACGGCCCCAAAGCCTGGATTGTTAATGTGCCTGAGCGGCTCGAGCAGCAGACCGTAGGTCTTGCCCCCGCCGGCTGCGCCGCCATAGATGGTGATATCGGCCGGCGAGGAAAGGAACTGCTCCTGCCTGCCGGGTTGTGGCCTGATGCTAACTTTCTCGCCGGTCGCCTCGCTCATTGTCTGGTAGGTATACACTCACTTGAACCTGGTGATCATGGCTCTCGATTTCAGTTTCCAGCCCCGCAGCCAGCCGCTGCAGCTTGCTGGCCGCTTCACCGGCTTTGACGGCCAGGTTGGCATCTATGGCCAAGGTGATGATCACCTGGTCGGGTTCGAGCTGGTTGCCGTCCTTGTCCCGTTTGCCGCGCACGATCTTTTGCTTGGCTTTGAGGAAGTTGGGCGCTTCTCCCAGGATACGGGTGGCCAATTTGCGCAAGGTTTCCCCCAGCTCCCAATCTGCGCTGCGGATCTCATCCTGGCGCTCATCCCATAGCTCGGCGTCTTGCTGGCGTTTGAGAGCCAACCAGGCATCGAGGCGGGATTGCCATGCATATTTTGATGACCAACCCGCTAAAGTGCTCCAGCGGCTTGTGGGCGGTTTTGCTGTTTGCTGTTTGTTTGCTATTTGTTTGCTATATTGCGCCAAAAGCTTGCGCAAACTGCGTCCTGCGCCCATATACACATAGTCCTGCAGGGCTTGGTTGGCCGCCCGGCTCTCGCCATCCGCCTGTTTGAGCGGAGCAGCAGGATCGAAGCTGAAGGTGTCCATCTACCCATCGACCAGAATGGGATCTCGCCCGGTCATTTCATGCCAGCGCTCCAGCGCCACGGCCACAAAGGCCGGTTCGAGTTCGCAGGCAAAGACCCTGCGGCCCATCTGCTCGCCGGCAATGATCTGGCTGCCAGAACCGGAGAATGGCTCAGCACAAATTCCACCAGGCAAGGTGTGGTTGCGCATCGGCCGCGCGAAGATCTCCACCGGCTTCTGGGTGGGGTGGGCATGGCCGACGCTGCGCTGCTTGCCTTCCCAGTCGATTTCCCAGACGGTTGTATCGTTGACCGCCCACCATCCCGGACGAAAATATGGCAAATTTTCCTCAAGCCATCCAAAGAGACAGGGTTCATGTCGGTAGCTATACTTCGAATAGCCCATAATGTGGACCGGTTTGACCCAGACAATTTGTTGATGAACTAAGACCCCGATCTCTTCTAGACACTTTTCAAAGAGGGATAGCGTCTTGCCAGCATGCCACACGAACCAGGCAGCATTGAGTTCGAGATACGGTCGCCAACTGCGAAACACGGAAAGCAGAAATTCTTCTTTTCCATCAATCTCGACCTCGCGGTATTTATCCGACCAATCTTTCCCTCCACTGCCAGGGCGGTCAGCGCCAGTGTAGTTAACCATATACGGCGGATCGGTAGAAAATAAGGCGGCTTTTTCACCGTCCATTAGTCGCCCAACGGTTGCAGGATCAGTCGAATCGCCGCAGATCAAGCGGTGGTCGCCCAGCAGCCACAGCTGACCGAGTTCAGTGTCCCACTTGATGCGCAGCTCATCGGCCTTATCCAGCTGGGGGCCAGCGTCTTCCAATATCTCTGGTTCGGGGTATTGATCGCCGAGTATTGTGGCGAGATCGCCTTCGAAGAAGGCTTCCAGGGGGATTCCATCGTTCAGGTCTTTGAGCAGCTGCTCGACATCCCAGCTGAGGCCCAGTTCAGAGGCCCGGTTGTCTAAATAGGCCAGCTCCCGGGCTTTGCCGCCGGCAGCCAGGTCCAGATCGGTGCGCTGCACGACAACCAATTCCTGCCCATCCGATTCAATCACCCGGATGGGCAATCCCAGTTTTTGGGCGGCTTCCAGGGTTTTGTTGCCGGCGATGACTTTGCCGGCCTGATCGGCAAGGATGGAGCGGCCGGCGCCATATTCGCTCAGGGACTGCTCAACGACTTTGCGCCCTTGGTCTGTGCCTTGGTTAGCGTTCTCGGGGTCGAGGCTCAGGTCTTCAATGGATTGGATCGAGGGGGTCATTTAGTTTCCTAATTTCTGCAATAACTTGGCAACGGTGACGACAAGGGCTATTGAAGACATGATGTTGATGGCCATGCCAATGGCGAAGCCCCGACCCCAGTTTTTTACGCGTTCTCGTTCATTGGCCATGGTCTCCACCAGCTGCTCGAGGGTTTCAATTCGACTGATGAGTCCTGGTTCCCTCGTTTTGGTATGTCCAAATATAACGCGCTCCAGGTCTGCAATCAGCGAGGATGTGTTTTGGGCCGGGGCCTCATTCATGGTCGTTTACTCCCTTAGCAATGATGGTCCCTACAGCTCGCTGTGGGATTTGCCAACGATTTTTAGGCCGCGCACGGTGTCGTGCACGCCGCCGCTGATCTTGAACATCATCGGCAGGACGCCGATCAGGGCAATGCCTAAGTTGGCGATTTGGGCAGCAAACTCATCAATGCGGAAAATATCCACATTCGGGAACCAGGTGCCAATGACGAATAAGCCGACCAAGGCCAGGGTGTTTAGGCCGCGCTGCCAATCTTGGGCTTTGCCGTCTTTGACGAATTCAAGCAGCTTGCCGAGATTGACGAGCATGGTGTTGAGCGATGCCACGCCGCCCAGGCTTAGCAGCAGGGTGACCAGGCCTTGAATGCCCGGCTCAACGATGGGGAATAGGGTGTACGAAGTTTCCATTTTGGTTACCTCCAGAGGGTAGTTAATAAAAAAAAGCCGGGGTATTCTGAAAGCCGCCATATATGACGGTCATCAGAATACCCCGGCCGGGTTACCGATCTCACGGGCACTGATTGCGATTTGATTGTGAGTTTAGTCTAGCATGTTTTTAGGTGGAGGGCAAGTGGGGAATATCATTTTTGAGATGGTTGAAAAATCGGAACACTTTTCGCTCTGAGAGTAATTATATACCCCTCAGAATCAAATTGGCCAAATTCTGGATGTGTCAACGTTTGATTTACTTTTCTTGCATCAACTTTTTCGAAAAATGATTTGGTGTTAGCCACAATCGAATCAATTTTTTTTCGATTTCTATAATTAGCTAAAATATATACGGTTTCCAATTTCTCATGAGTCATCAATGATCTAAGATATTCGATATATGGATTGATACCTTTGTTAATTACTTGATATCTACCAATTATAGCAATACCACATTTGCAATAATTTTGAATGAAATTTAATGGTACTGCCTCATCTCCTATTTCCCTCGTGGATACTTTATCGAGATGATCTATCAGGCTATTCACTTCAGAAATAATAAATTGGTTTTTTAAGGCCCCAAAAAATTTATAGCCAAGGAAGGTCAACTCTTGGATTAATATCGGGAAATAAAGTCCGGCACGATCAATTCTCCCAAATTTATCCATAATTGCTGCGGTTTTCGAGTTGCCATCCGATGTGATCGGATGTAAAAAATTATCCAGGAAAAACCCGATTACACTCGTTTTTTCATTAGCAATCAATTTTGAGGTTACAAATAAATCTACTGCCTGCTTCTGGGATTTTGATAGATATTTTTTCGTCCTATACAAGAGAGAAGTCGATACATATAAATACGCTCCGTTGGCGAAATTCATGTCGCCTGGATCGTCCTTTTTTAGTCTCAAAATCAGTTTTCCAGCATCTATAAATGCTTGTTGATCAATATCTTTTTCAACCCATTCGATACGCAATTTAGTTGTTTCCAAGTCGGAGGTTTGCCTTGACAAGGTTTTTACAAAGCTATTCACGCGGCTTTGGATGTCGTGTTTGAAAAATCCTTTTTGAAACTGTAGTCCGATCAATCTAAGAAGCGAAAACAACATTGCTAAATTTTTATCGGCTTTTTCTGGAAAGAACAGAAAATAAAGGACAACCAGGAGAATTCCTACAGGGACCCCTGGCAACCATTTCTGTACGAGCTCAGTATATCCTGAAAATTCATCAGCCCCCATTTATCTGGCCCTCAGAACATTCATTCTGTCCGCTAACGCAAGTACACATCCTGGTTGATTGCAACTCAATTTTACGGCACCACTATCAGGAAAGATTGAATTAAGATTATCCCATGTAATCACATTCTGACAAAATGGACATTTAAATTTCTTAGCATTAAATTTTCCATATACCCCCAAATTTTTAAGGAGCTGTGTTAAATCGTCATCATAAACATATTTTTGAGTTTCTTTTTTCCCAAACATTTAACCCCTCCTAAATTGTGCGGGTGCTATCGATTGAATACCCATATTCTCAAAATTAGTATACACTATTTCCCTTCCCATTGAACCGTACACCGAATCAATTACGCTTCAGGGTCAAACTAATTTTCCGGTCGCTCCTCTATTAGATCGCCAAATAACTTATCCACTGCCCTAGGCAATTGATTGAGCTCCGAAATGATTCTTTGTTTGTGGGAAATCGTTGTATTTAAATGCTTCTTCTTGACAATTTTTTTCCTGGATCGCGAAAGTTTTCGTGTTGAAGGAGTATTACTTAGTTTATTTGTGGCCATTTATCAACCTCGTTTACATATGTTACTTGGAATCACTTCTTCCAATTGACATATTAGTCCAAATATATAAAAATGTAAATATACAAATTGTACTAATTGCATTAGATTGTCATTATAATTATTAGTAATATATGTTTTATTTTGCAAATTTACTTTCACACTGTGCTTAATAGTGTATCGTTAGCCCACAGTAAGAGATCGGATATTATCCCACAAATACAAATTAATCGAGAAGACTTGACACCTTTGACAAGGCTTTGACGAGTTTTGGCTTATAATTGAATGCTGAAATCACCCGCCTGGAGTACCAAATTAACCCATACGACCGCATAGAGATAATCGCCTTCTTCACCCTCGTGATATCTGGCTTGATTTTCCCCGATTTTTACGCCAAGTACGAGATACCGGGCCTGTTAATAATAATGGCGATTTATATGTGTTGGCTGTTATTCCGGGTTGATCGGGAGGAAAGGGGACGGGAGAGTTGGAATAAGATCTATCATTAATATTTTTACTGTAGCTTGACAATTAGGGGGGTTCGCCCCTAAAATTACTGCAATTGCTCATTTCCTAACTGGAGAAGGGAGGCAGCTATGCCAAGAAAGTCACCGTGGCACTCAATAAAATCCAATGTTAATGTTCACCATAACAATACAAGTTGCACTGAAGGGAATAATATTGAAACAAAGAATCGGCGCCAAGGAACTGGCGGCAAGAGGCTTTGTAAGCGATGCAAGGATCATAACAAAGCGGGAAGGTAGAATCTATCATAGATTTGAATATTTTGAATTTATGTGTTTTAAATGCATAATTTCCAAATTTCCCCTGGGTTCATAGAATCGCAAAAATGCGTTTTGAAAACTATAAAGGGCTAATTTTTCCTGGGTGCATAGAATCGTATTTATTCTAAAAAACATGAATCTATCATAGAATCGAAAGCATTGTGTTCGGCTCATATATTTTGCGTTTTTGCGAATCTATCATAGATTTGAATTTTTTGAATTTATGTGTTTTAAAAGCCAGAATTTCTAATTTCCCCTGGGTTCATAGAATCGCAAAATTACGTTTTGAAAACTATGAAGTGCTAATTTTTCCTGGGTGGATAGAATCGCATTTTTTCTAAAAAACGTGAATCTATCATAGAATCGAAAGTATTGTGTTCGGCTCATATATTTTGCGTTTTTGCGAATCTATCATAGATTTGAATATTTTGAATTTATGTGTTTTAAATGCAGAATTTCTAAACTTCCCCTGGGTTCATAGAATCGCAAAAACGCGTTTTGAAAACTACGAAGTGCTAATTTTTCCTGGGTGCATAGAATCGCATTTTTTATAAAAAAGACGAATCTATTCAGAAATTGAAAAAAGACCAAGTGTTCTTCAAAATCTGCGATTTTCTCTGGGTGTACAGATTTCAAAAAAGCCCCCGAATTCTCGGGGGCTTTCGTACTGCGGACTGGGTGGGCTTAGGCTGGCGGCGGATTAGCCTCCAGCATGGATACCACGCTGTCAAAGGCCTTCTGAGCATCCATGACAGAGCCCTCCAGCTTTGCCTTGGCCTCATCCATCCCAATATACTGCTTTGCAAAGGCGTAGTAGGCAGTGTAGTCATTGGTGGCTTTCGGGCGATCCTCATCAGTCCAGGAGAATGCGGCGCCCTGGGCTTGCCCATTTGTAGGAGAAGATGGGAGTGTTGGTTTGCTGGGTTGGCTCGCTGTTGCCGGCTGCGTCCCTTTACTAACCCGGACCACATCCCAGACTTCACCAAAGGCCTTCTCGGTAGTGGGATAGATCTCAACTTGTTTCCCAATCCACTCCGCAAGCTTCCGGCTGCCGGTCAAATCGGCAATCGTTTCCGCAGTAGTTTCATTGAGAATAAAATATTTAGGGTATTCGCTGAAATACACCACCCACTTCGGGATCTTCCTTTGCTCGCTTTGATCCCACAATGGTTTTTGAACAACCGTCTTGATTGTCACCGTTCGAGGTTGCCCCTGCAGATCATAGGCTCTGAGGTGGGGCTTAGGGAACATTTCGTCTAAGGTCGTCATTTCGCTAACTCTCCAGTATCTATAGTTTGATTTATTAATTGATCAATCTGTGGGCGTGCCAGCATCTTGACGCTTGCTGCCATGTCATGTTGCCCCTGCCAGTACGCATCGTTCATCGCCTGGGCGATCTCTTGGGCCTGGGTGGGAAATGGGATCTCGTCAATAATCGTCTCCTTCGTTTGGGTGTTGAAAACAGTGTAATAGGCCACAAAAGAAGCAACACCCGTGGTCTGCTTGGTGCGCAAGCCGACATCGTAGGGTTGGAAGATGGAGGTCATTGGGCAAGCCCCTGTTTTGGAAGGGCCAGATACCAAACAACCATATCGGAGTATTTTCTGCTCTTAAGCTCCCTTTGAATTGCTCTCGATCCTGAAGGCAGTCCCTGGTATATATTAGGATCGATGATTTTGATCTCATCTACCCGGATCACGTTTGGTAGCCGGGCGCGCCCCTCCGTTAGTGTGAACCAACCCTCATCATCGGGGATCGCGGACAAAGCCAGGGTTGTCTCAGTATAAAATCCCTCATCGTTATACTCTTCACATCCACAAGCCGATGGTTTAGCGCCATAAGTGATTTTATAGACCGTAAATGGTCTGAAAAGTTTCTGTACTTGTTTATTCAGGCGCTTTCTCTCGGCCTCTCTTGCCCTCTCTTCTGCGGCCTCTTTTGACTGGAGAATTTCCTTCTCTTTTGCTTTCTCTCTTTGCTCACGCACATATTCGCTAAATACTTCCCGTTGAGACCTATAGAGTTCATCCCAATCTCTTTTTAGCTCAGGATGTTTGGAGAGGCATTGTTTGTGGTGAGCGGTCAACTCCGCTAAAGTATTATTGCAATTAGGGCGGATGTTGCGATATTTAGATATTAGTTTCTTGATTAGTTGTTGATGCTCTTCTTCAGATTGCGCCGATAGGGCCTGGTTGTGCATAGCTAAAGTCTCAACCGCAATCGCAATTAGTTCCCCCATTTCCAAGGAGTCAAACCGGCCATTTTGGGGCACGATCCCCCTTTCCCATCTCTTGTTGTATCCGGTTCCCCTGAAATCATCAATGTAGAATTCTAGTCGGGCGACTCCATTAGCAACAGCTTCCAAGCGCCCTTTAAGATCCCCTAATGTAAATAGAATTTCTATATCCGCACAGATTGAATCTCCCCGATTTCTAAATTTTACCCGCGGAATATCAAGTTGCATTTCAGCAAGAAAATTCTCCCCTAGAAGCTCAGGGAGCGCCTCCTTGAATTTTTTAACCGCCTTTTCGCCAGTTTTTTTCTTGGCAATTTCGTGTTGCGCTTGTTGATCCTGTGTTGATTTTTGATATTCTTCAACCAGCTTTTCAGCATTTGGTGTCAACATGTTAAATCTCCTTTCCAATTTGTAGCAGGTCAATCAGCTCCTGGCGCTCTTTGTCCTGCGCCGCCCGGAAAACCGATTTATCCCTGGCCTCAATCTGAGGGAGCGCATCTCGCACCAGATTGATCCATTCGCCTGGCACAAAGAAAAACTGTTTTGCCCGTTCGGCTTCAACTGCATTCATGACCCCGCGAGAAACATGCCCGTGATTGGTTTGCCTGGCTCGCTCCGACAAGTCTTCAAAGAAAGTGTAATAACATACCCGCCTGCCATCTAGCAGCTCGAAGCCTTCCCGCCCTCCCAAAGTCACCACCACATGCCCCCAATTTACGTGGACTGCCACGTTTAAAAGAGCGGAAGTTTCCACCGTGCTCGTGTGGGTATAGTGCACGGTGACTTCACCCTTGCGCCAGCGCATTGGTGGGGTGCGTGAACTGCTGGGGTATCTTTCACCCCTAACTCCCAATTCCCGGCCCACCTTTAGGCAAGCCTCAAGGTCCCCCGACTCCTTTGCGGCTTGAAGCCAGACGTCTTTTATTTGGCGAAGCTCAGAGAGCGTCGGGGAATCGGCAGTCACAACAATAGATGTGCGATCCCGGGTTTGGAGAATGGTGTCTGTGGTCATTGGGATTCTCCTTTGGCCTTAGAAACTACGTGCTTGGCCATCTTGATGCTATCAGCTAAGTCAGCTCCCAGAATGAGTGTGGTGAGTTCTGACTCGTGGATGATATCCTCCAGCGCATCGAGCAAGGCAGGGGCGCTGGCGATTAGGCGAGCATTGGCATTCCATTCATCTAAGGAACTATCTCCTCTTCCTACGTACAAAATTGGCCGGTCGCCCTGCCAGTAAATCAAGCCATTGTCTGGCTGATCAGGGTGCATTTCTACAGGATTCCAGAAGTCTTGCGAAATTAGATTATCCGCCATCTTGAGCTCCTTTACTTTCATTGATGATTCCGCCACAGTAATGATCTCCCTCTATGTGGGGTTGAAACTTCAACAGCTGCTGCCCGATCTCGGCCATGTTGGTGCACGGGATTGAGTTGACCGACTTCCGTCCACAGTGTGGGCAGTCCGCTACGATTTGGAAGGCGGGGGGGATTGATCGTGTTACCCGAATGTGGATATCCCCGATCGAGACAACACTGCCATCGATAGAAGTCGGCTGGAAACTGAAAATACTCCGGAAGACTTGCTGGGTGGCCAGTTCAATCTCTTGCAAGCTTTGCTCAGCCTGCCGGTCCGCCTCGGCTTTCCAGGCTTCGTAGGCCTTTACAGCATTGGTGGTGAAATCGTCTGGGCGTGGTAAACTTTGATTTGCCATGTATCCTCCTTGAAAGGGTTATGGCACAAGCGGCAGGTGCTCAAACACCTGCCGCTTACTTTATGGGTTTGGATAATTAGGTATTTAAGGGATAAAGAGTAATTGTCTCGTCGTGAAAATACTGCTGATTTGTTTCCTCGTCGCATTCCCAGCAGCCGTTGCCATAGCAAGTTTCGCAAATATGGAGTTGGCTTAGCTCCGGGCTAGTTCCCATTCCTTCAATGACCTCCTGTGCAACCCTGTCAATCAACTCAACAATTTCGAAGCGCATCCCTGCCACGCTTTGCTCCAGAGCATCGGCAATTGCCTCGGCCACGCGGGCTCCGAAAATGCCGCTGCGAAAGATAGCGGAGCCGACATATTCTGTGATCATGTGGTGAATTGGGGAATTGGCTTTGGCCCATTTTTCAATACGCATTTCTGCTTGGTGGATTTGGGGCTTCTGGGAGAGCACTTCCATCTGCAAGCTATGGCAGCTTGGGCAAAGAAACATGGAAGTGCCAAAGGCCAGGTAGTAATGGTCAATTCCCTGACCGGCTGGAATTCGAAGGCCACATCCCTGGCGGTTGATACCTCGACACTTGGCGCTTCTTTTGTTGCGCCGCAAATAATACTGGTTGCCGCTCTTGATCCAAGGGGAATTAAGCAACATGTCAAAGCGCTGACGGTCTAGGGGATCGTATGGGTTGTAGGGGGCTACTGTAGGGGTAGATTCGGTCATTTGACTCTCCTGTAGTTAATTTGACTTTGCCGGTCATATCAACGGTTACATGTATTATTATACGCCCTTTTTCTTTCCTGTCAACAATCAATGTATGGATAAATACAATTATACCTTGACACATATTTGATTAGTCGTATAATGGGAATATGACTAATCTTATAGGAGGCGAATTTTTAGTTATGGCAAAGGGAGTCGTACGCTTTCGGCTCTCCGAAGTCCTTGAAGAAATAGGATGGACCCAAATAAAATTGTCGCTTGAGGCTGGAATTAGCGCCAATTCAATTTCCAATCTTGTGTCCGATCCTAGGCAAGTTAGGTTTGATACATTGGCATCAATCATTGAAGCAACGGGGGTTCCTTTGAATGAGTTGCTAGTATACGAGCCTCTCAAGACCCCGGAGACCAATTAAAGCGAACGACCCAGCACATATGCACCAGGTCGCTCGGCGATCCCTGTTTCCTTCCGACCGGCAAAGTCAATGAGGAGAGCAGGGGCTCACTTCAGCCCTAAAGGACTGTAATGGCTTATTTAGGAATAGTCTCCCCCCGAAGGAACCTTACACTATATTGCACAACCGATATATTGAATTCTCATACTGATCGGCGGTTGCGTCCTTATTTTGATAGGAAGAGGTTTGGATCAGTGTGGGGCATGGTAATAATAAATGGCGGTGTTAGCAATTAGGAATAATCTTTTCATTAAGTACCCCTTTCATTAATTGAAGGATAGTAGAACCTTAACAACAGAATATTCCAAGGTAATTAACAGTCAAAAATAGGCTCCTCGGGGAGGATTCGAACCTCCAACCTATCGGTTAACAGCCGACCGCTCTGCCATTGAGCTACCGAGGAATGCGCACGGGATTATAAACCCAACACACACCCCAGTCAAGAGGATAACAAACTTGCAAGCCTTTGTCCCTCGTTTATCATTTGACGAATACCTCAATTACTAAGTATAATCGGCTTCACTTCAAACTACGTCGCATTGATGTAAATTAATGAAGTAAAGAGACCACATGGCATTAAAGGGAAATCTCCGCGATTTCACGATCACACAATTACTAAACCTGGTTAACTTGGCCCGCAAAACCGGTGCATTGGTCATCGAAAGCCCCGGTGAAACCGCCAAGATCACCTTCCGTGAAGGCAAACTGGCATACGCCGGAATCGGGCATGAAGACAACGGCCTCGGCAGCATCCTGCACAAAGCCAATGTCATCTCCGAAGCCCAATTCGGCACCCTCCAAAACCGCGCCGCTGGCATGAGCGATAAAGAACTTGGCCTGCTGCTGATCAACTCCGGATATGTCACCCAGGAAGATATCCTCGCCAGCCTGCAAGCTCACTTCATGGAAGTGCTGCAAAATCTGTTCACATGGGCAGAAGGCATGTTCCAATTCAACAGCGACGAACCCGTGCCGGATGGCAAAATCCCCGTCCGCCTGGACCTAGAAAGCATCATTATTGAAGGTTCCCGTCGAGTAAGAGAATGGGAAACCCTCAAAGACGAACTGCCCAACCTCGACATGGCCCTCAAATTCACCGACCGGCCTGGGGTAAACATCAAGTCCGTCAACATGAGCGTCGAAGAATGGAAAGTGGCATCATACATCAGTCCGAAGAATTCCATCAACCAAATCGCCAAAGCCACCAAGATGAGCGAATCTGAGATCCGCCGGATCGTCTACGGGCTGCTGCAAGCTGGCTTGGTCGAACTGATTCGCCCAGAAGGCGCCCCAAAAGCGCTGCCGGGACTAAAAGCAGCCATGCCTGGAACAAGCAAAGAAGAACAAAAAACGTTGGTTAATCGCCTAATTGGACGCATTCGTTCCTTATAGTTATTAAATTATTTTATTATTGAGGATAGCGCGCTATGCAAACTGTCAAAATGGTCGTTACCGGCCCATTCAATGCCGGAAAGACCGAATTCATTCAAACCGTTAGTGAGATTGATGTCGTCTCTACGGAAAAAAAGATCACCAGTGAGGCCGAAAAAGTAAAAGACTCCACCACAGTGGCAATGGACTTCGGCCGTATCACTGTGGATGACAGCCTGGTGCTCTACCTTTTTGGCACCCCCGGACAAAAACGATTTGATTTCATGTGGGAGATCCTGTCCGAAGGTATGCTTGGCTTTATCGTAATGGTCGACAGCACCCGCCCCGAAACCTTTCGCGAAGCCCGCACAATCCTCGAAACTTTCCGGGCCTACGCCCCAACACCATACATCGTGGCTGCCAACAAACAGGACTTGGAAGACGCCTGGGAATTGGACGACATGCGCATCGCCTTGAGATTGGATCCAAACGTGAAACTGGTTCCTTGCGTATCAATCGATAAAGAAGCGGTCAAAGATTCGCTCCTCGAGCTGTTGAGCATTATCCTAACCGAATTGGATGCAAACTAATTCCCGGATGCTTTCACTGTAGACGCATAGCGCAGGCAAGGCGGTAAAAATCTCGTGTCCTCAATTACAACAGACCAAGGCATTATCCATTATGAGGTATTTGGACGCGGCCGGCCAGTCATCCTGCTGCATGGTTGGGTTGGCTCTTGGGGGTTTTGGCAAGACACCATGGCCTACCTCTCCAAAGACTACCGTACCTACGCGTTGGAATTTGCCGGGTTTGGCGAATCGGACACCCGGCGCAGCGCCTATCACATAAAAGATTACGCTGCCCAGGTAGATCAATTCATGGAGCAGTTGGGGATTGCCCAAGCGCCGCTGGTTGGTCATAGTATGGGGGGGACTGTCAGCCTTTCGGTGGCCGCGCAATATGCCCACCGGGTGAGTAAGGTTGCCGTCATCGGTTCGCCAATCGTTGGCTCTTCGCTTTCACCGTTGTTGAAGCTGTTTGGTTTTCGTCCTTTTGCGGCATTATCCTATAGGATGATGTGGGTATTCAAATTGGGAGCCTATATTGCTGCGCCATTTATCACCCGGGATAAAAATTGGGGTAATTATTTTGTCTCTGACCTGACCAGGACCAGTTTAGAACCATTTTTGATGAGCATTGCCTCTTTACGCCAAACCGACCTGCGCCCGGCGCTCAGCAATATCCATGTGCCGGTGATGGGGATGTACGGCAATTGGGATGTGATCGTCAGCCCCAGGCAGTGGAAGCCTCTGGGACAGGGCGTTCCCGACCCGCACATCGTGCGCTTCAAGAAGGCGGGGCATTTCCCAATGTTAGACAAACCGGATTTGTTCAAAAAAATCCTCAAGAATTTCTTGGACGGAAAACCACTGCCGCGCTCAAAGAGCTGAACCTCCTCCAGAGACCAAACCAAGCAAATAGGCAAAATATAGCCGCTTCCTGCGAAGGGGGAGATTCGCAGAGTCCTCAAACTTGCATAAACAACTATCCGGAAAATATCCTGGAATTATCATTTTCATCCATTCTTATGAGCGGTATACTCAATGAAGAATAGATGTGAAAGTAACCCGCGGTAAAGCTGGGAGCAGCTTGCCATTTAATTAAGGGCGCCTTGCCCAAAACCATTGCTGTACGATCGTGGTATTTTTGGAAATGCACGGGATCGCTGTTTTGCGGCATGGGCGGTGAGGCCCATTTGAATCAGTCGTAATATCGAATGCTAAAGGTTATCCTCCAAGATTCCCGTTTTATGCGCCCATTCAATGAGCGCGCCCGCGACCTGCGTATCCAGAATAAACCGCTGTGGCTGCACCAACGCGATGTGCTGGCGCCATATGTGAAGCGCGAGCTGGAACTACCGGCAAACGCGGCCATGCCAGATATACAAGAGGCTTGTATTGTCTATCGCGACAATCTTTTTTTCACCGATGACTATATAAATGCCTTTATAAAAGAGGCGCGCCGGCGAAACCATGCCTGTAGAGCGGCCTTCCTGCCAACCGATCCGGCTTTCCGCGAACATGCTTTGCCATTATCGAAATCTTATACGCCTGCCGGGGGGATGTACCTGGCAGATTTGTGGTATTACCCGCAGGGTATCCAGGCCGAGGCAGACCCGGTGATCATTGATTTGCAAACCCGCGAGGTGGGTTATTACCACGTGCCCACGTATATGGCTACTGAGCAAGGTGATTTGACGTTCCAGGTGCCGCTGCGGAGTTTGCTGGCGATTGATTCGTGGGTGCACATTTTCATTGCGGATATGGTTTTTGGGTTATTTGCCCGCGGGGCGCGGTTTGAAGAGCGCCTGGAGCGTGATCCCTTCTTTAAGTTGGGTATATTGGGGAATGCTTTGGTGGAAGGAAAGCAAGTGTTATCCAGTTCTAGCTTGGTCTCGGTAGGGAAAAACTGTGTGATTGACCCCACGGCGATCATCCACGGGCCGACGACGATTGGGGATAATGTCACGATTGGGGCGGGGGTGGTTATCGACAACTGTATCATTGGCGACAATGTGAATATATCCCACGGCAGCGAACTGCTGCTCTCCGTGGTGAACGATGGCGCGTTTTTGCCATTTCGTGCGGCGCTGTTTATGACCACGTTGATGGATAACAGCATGGTTGCACAAAACACCTGCTTGCAAATGTGCGTGGTGGGGCGGAATACGTTCATTGGAGCCGGTTCGACATTCACTGATTACAATTTACTGCCAATTCCGATCCGGGCATTGGATGGCGCGGATGTGCTGAGCAAGACCAACCGCCCAGTGTTGGGCGGCTGTGTGGGGCACAATTGTCGTTTGGGCGCAGGGATCGTGGTATCGCCGGCGCGTACAATTGAGTCGGATGTGGTGATAATTTCTTCAGAGACGCGCCGGGTGATCACGCGGGATGTCTCGTATGAAGAAAGTGATCATCATGGGCTGCGCGGCGCAGAACTGCACCAAAGACTATACCCGCGCCCTGGCCAGGCTGGCAGTTCTTCTTGGTAAATTGTGGATAGTTTTGCATTTATCATTCACCCGATTGATCCCAAGCGGGATGTTGGCAGGAAATTTCCCTTATTGGGCAAGGTGCTGAGTGAGCGCCAAATCAATTTCTTCTCCACATTTTTTCCGCCGGTATACATTTCTGAGATCAAGGGAATTACATCGGCAGCCTCTGGCAAAGAGATCAAAGGTTGGTTGGTCGCATGCCCGTTTACGGCCATGCGAATGGTAGCGTGGCCCGAAAAGGTGGTTTACCGTAAGATTATACAAACCGGACGCTTGGCGGAACGCTTGGGAGCAAAGATGTTGGGTTTGGGCGCGTTTACCTCTGTGGTAGGCGACGCCGGCAAAACAATAGCAAATTCACTGGATATACCGGTGACAACCGGGGATGCGTACACGGTGGCTGTGGCCGTCCGGGCGATTGAGAGGGCTGCCGAGGAAATGGGCATTGTGATTGAAACCGCGGCGGCCGCGGTGGTTGGCGCTACCGGATCTATTGGGCGCGTGTGCGCTGAGTTGTTGGCGGACAAAGTTGCCGAGTTAATCTTGATCGGGAAACGGGAGGCAGCCTTGGATCAAATTTGCCAGGACTTGCAAGCGAGAGGCGCCACCGCCCAGCTGCACACGGCGACCGGCATGCAGGCGCTGAAAGATTGCCAGTTGATCTTGACGGTTACCAGCGCCACACATGAGGTAATCCATCCCGAAGACCTACAGCCTGGCTGCGTGGTCTGCGACGTTGCCCGGCCTAGGGATGTGGCGGCCAGAGTGGCGGCAGTGCGCGATGATGTGCTGGTGATAGACGGCGGCATGGTGGAAGTCCCCGGCCCGGTAGATTTCAACTTTGATTTTGGCCTGCCGCAGGGCCAAGCGTATGCGTGTATGGCAGAAACGATGGCGTTGGCATTGGAAGGTCGTTTTGAAGATTACACAATTGGAAAGAAGATTACTCGTGAACAGGTCGAAGAAATTGATACAATAGCGGCAAGACATGGGTTTAAGTTGAGCGGATTCCGTTCGTTTGAAAAGGCGGTAGATGCCGCCACAATCAATAAAATTAGGCAGCGGGCACAAGCGGCACGCAGCCAGGCACTTCATCAATAATGAAGTTTCGGAGGCATACATGGGCAAAGCAAGAATACTGATCGTTGAAGATGATTTCGACATATCGAATATGCTGCGTATTTATTTCGCCGGGCAAGGCTATGATGCTGATATCGCCGGGCGAGGTCAGGATGCGCTTGAAAAAACCCGGCAGGGACTTCCGCATTTGATCGTGTTGGATATTATGCTGCCAGATATTGATGGTTATGAGGTGTGCCGCCAGCTACGCATGAATACGCGCACCAGTCATATACCGGTGATATTCCTAACGCAAAAAGATGAGCGCAGTGATAAGCTGCAGGGGTTGGAACTGGGGGCGGATGACTATATCACCAAGCCGTTTGATATTGAGGAATTGAAATTAAGGGTGCAGAATGCGATTGCGCGCTCCGAACGCGAAAGCCTCACCGATCCTCGATCGGGGCTGCCATCTGGGCGGTTGATCGAAGACCGGCTGCGGAGCATCATCCGTGAGGAAGGCTGGGTGTTTATGGACCTGCGCATAAATCATTTTGAGGCGTTTAAAGATGTTTATGGATTTGTGGCCGGTGATGATGTGCTGCGCTATACTGCGATGCTATTGGGTGATGTGCTGGATGAACAGGGCAGTTTAGATGATTTTGTCGGCCACCCAGGCGGAGATAATTTCATTATCATTACGACAAAGGTAAATGCCGACGGGATCATACAAGGGATGAAGACCCGCTTTGCCGAACAGGTATTAACACATTATAACTTTATGGATCGAGAGCAAGGGTATATTTTATCTACCGGGGATGATGGTAAAGCTGAACATATTCCTCTGATGAATATATCGGTGGGTATGATTTCCCCGGAAACGCACCAGTTTTCAGATATACGCGAGATCACGGAATTGGCCGCGGATGCGCGGCGCAAAGATACCGTTGGTGCATAACTATGATGAAAGGCTAAGAGCCAACCATGTTTAGTATTGGGCAACTTCCTACGGGTGTGAGCCTCATAATCACGGCAGTGGTGTTGTATGTGATGATCCGCATACTCCTGCGCGTGGTTCCTTTGATCCGGCCAAATTCTCAGCGCGCAAGCCAAAAACCGGTAATCCGCTTAGATATCCCGCCGAATGATGACGCGGTGTTGATCGTGCAGCCGGGTGGGCGGGTGGTTTATGCAAGCCCGGTGGTGCGCGAGTGGTTTGGACTATCCGCGGAGGAAGAGCCTAATCTGGAGCGTATGGTGCGCTTAGCCGAACCGGGGGAATCGTTCCTGAGCTTGTGTGCTACAGCGGGGCAAGCGCGTTTCACCGTGCAAAAGGCGTTGGTGGAGGGAGTTTCTTTCAGTATGCCGGATGCGGATGAAAAGGCGATCCTGGTAACACTGCGGCGCCCCCAGTTCAGCGGGTTGACGCCTGACCAGGGAGAGTTGTCCGGCCAGGCATTGAGCATTTTTACCGAGTTAAGCCAGGCAATGACCGCCAGTCTTGATTTGGAAACGACCATCCGCACGATCCTTGAGCGGGTCGATCATTTGGTGCAGTCTGATTTTTCGGAGATCACGATTTGGGATGGCAACACGCAGCGATTGGTGCCGTATCGCTACAGCGCTGGCCAAGGGATTGAACGGCAGCTCGAGAAAACACGGGTGGTGTATTTGCGGGATGAGGGTTATTCGGGATATTTAGCAACCAAGCGGAAGGCATTGCTGGTTGAGGATGTGGACAGCTTTGATGAGGCGCAGCCGACGATAGACCGGCGGCGGCATCCTTTCAATTCTTATTTGGGGATCCCACTGACCATGGCCGGCGAGTTGATCGGCACATTGGAATTGGCTGCGCATGAGAGAGATGCCTTTTCCAAAAGCGATCTGGAAACATTGAATGTCTTGGCTGGCCAGGCGGCGGTTGCGCTGCAAAACGCGCTTATCCATCAAGCAGAACGGCAGCGGGCGATTGAGCTGGCCGGGTTGGCAGAATTAGCCCAGATCGGCGGGTCGTTCCAAGAGCCACAAGATCTAATTTCCCGGCTGGTGGACGGGTTGGCCCCGATCCTCAACGTGAACATGCTGGGGGTGCTGCTGTATGATAAGACGCGCCAAAGCCTGGAAGGGCAAGCGCCATTTCTGGGGATTCCAGACCAGTTCATTGAGGTGTACCGGGCGGAAATCCTACCAGGAAGCCGAGCAGAAGAAACATGGCGGGCGCACGAAATCATCCAAACAGAAAATCCAGGAGAGGATGCAAGTCTTCGGTCGTTGGGTATTGGCCAGCTGGCGGAAACTGCCGGGATACAAAAAACGGTGCTGCTGCCCTTGTCTTCGAGCGGTAATGCGATTGGTTATTTGCAGGCGGCGAACAAGAAGGACAACAGCAGTTTTGACCACGATGACTTGCGCTTACTGACAATCATTGCGGGGCAGGCTGCTCCGATCATCGAGAATACCCTGCTGATCCAAGAAAGCCGGCGGCGGACACAGCGGTCTGAAGCGCTGCGCCGGATCGCCAGCTTGGTCGGATCGGCGGCAACAATGGACGAGGTTTTACAATTCTCCTTGAGGGAGTTGGTCAACCTGCTGCAAGCCGACTGCGCGGTTATCCCCTTGTTGGATGATGACCTGGGAGAGCTGCAGCTGCATATTCCCTCCTTGATTGGTATTTCGAAGGAGGCGGCACAATCCCTGAAGGGGTTGGCGACCAATCACCCGGATTTCAAATATACATCCACCAGCAGCAAGCAGAGTTTATTGGCCGGGGATGTGACGGTAGAAAGCCCCTTCCCGGCGATCTATGATAATTTGATGGGTCAATTTGATGAGGTGCAGTCGGTCATCAGCGTGCCGATTGTGGTGCGTGAGCGCGGTATAGGGGAGATCATTGTCGTCAGCCGCCAAGCACAATTCTTTACCAACAGTGATATACAAACGGCAGCGACGGTTGCCAGCCAATTGGGCAGCGTAATCGAGCGTTCAGTTTTATACACGCAGACTGACGAGAGTTTGCAGCGCCGAGTTGAGCAATTAACTTCTTTGACGCGGGTGAGCCGTGAGTTAAATACCACGGTGGAGTTGGAGCATCTGTTGCAACGGGTGTACGATGAAATTTTGCGTACGACAAAAGCAGATTGCGGTTCGATCTTGCTTTTTGAGAGCGGGAATGGGGAAGCAACGGCCCCGGTAATTGGGATGTATTTAGGGGATGAGCCTGGTCAAGAGTTAGGTCCAATGGAAAAGCAGGTCATTGAAAATGGCGAAGCTTTGATCGTGGATGATTTTGAGCAGAGCGATTTTGCGCCCAGCCACGAGGGGATTGGCGCAGCGCTGGTTGTACCAATTGCATACCAAGAGACGGTCGCCGGATTGATCCACCTGCATTCGCAAAAGCCCAATCACTTTGATGGGGTCTCCTTGGAAATCACGCAAGCATTGGCCGTGCAAGCTGCGATTGCTTTGGGAAATGCCCAACGATACCAAGATCAAGTGAAGCGTGGAGAAATGCTGCATCGCCAGGTTGAAGCGCTGGGGAAATTGTTTGAGACAGCCCAGAATTTACATGTAGACCAACCTCTGGAAGTTTCTATGGAAGCCATTGCGTATGGCATCCAAGAAGCTACCCGTTTTGAGGTCGTGTTGATGTATGCCTACGACGAGCAACAGGATGCTTTGCGCAGTTTGGGAGGCGCGGGACTGCCGGTGGATGCGTTGAAAGAAATGGTGGAAGCAACGTATCCATGGGGAACGATTGCCGAGGCACTCACTCCTGAGTTCCTTATGAGCAAATCATATTTTATCCCGCAAGAAAAGCTGCCCAAGGATTTCCCGAGTTTGAGTTCGGAATCCAGTTTGCTGTCGTATACGATCCTTCCGGAGGCGGAGAAAGAAGCATGGCTGCCGGGAGATATGTTGATGGTACCGTTGATGGATGGCGCCGGAAACCCGGTGGGACTGATCAGCGTGGATGCCCCGCGCAGCGGTTTGCGGCCGGATAAATTGGCGATTGAGACGTTGGAAATCTTCGCTCAAGAAGCCACCTTGGTGATGGAAAGCTCCAGCCAACTGCAGGCGTTAAAGGACCAAGTAAACCAAATAGAGGATCAGGTCAACCGGGCCGAACAGGCCAGCAGTATGGTGCAGGATAACATGTCGATGCTGCTGCACAAAGACTTGGAGCAAACAATTGCGATCCAGCAGTTAAACAGCCGGGCGCGGCGTATCCGAGTGGGCTTGGACATTGCTGAAATTGCTAACCGCCAGCCAGACCGATCGGCAGTGCTGTTGGCGTTGGGGCACCAAATGATCACGCAGATGGATTTGGATATTGCCCTTGTAGCGGAGCAATCAGGCAGCGGCCCCAGGCTGGTGCATTCGCTGGGGGCCACGCCGCAAGGAGCCAACCCGGAGGCCTTATTGGGGCAGCGCAACCCGTTAAACCACACGCTGCAGTCGGGAGAGGCGTTGTTGGTCCCCAACTTGGAAGCAAACGCGGATTGGCAGAACACATCATTGCTGAAGAGCTTGAATGCTAAAGGATTCATCTCCCTGCCGATCTCTTCGAATGGTCAGGTGGAAGCAGCGGTGCTGGCGATCAGCTTGACGCCAGTGGCATCGTTTACCAAAGAAGATGAGCAGATCTATGACTTGATCGGCAGCCAAGTGGCGATCGCGCTGCAGAATTTAAAACTATTAACTGAAACCCGCCGGCGGCTGAGGGAAGTCAACTTGCTGTTGGACTTCAGCCGGCAGCTGGGCAGCTTGGACCCGACAGAAATCTTGAATACATTGATCACGAGCGCGCTGCGCGTGATGACCAATGCACATGCCGGAACAGTGGCTTTGTGGGACGATGAACAAGGGTTGCTGGTGCCCCAAGCGTCCTCGGGGTACACGGATAATGAGTTGATCTTGAAAATCATGTACCAGTCTGGGGAAGCACTGCCTGGACAGGTATTCGCCAGCGGCCAACCTGTGCGGGTTGACGAAGTAGATTTCGTAAAGCAATATAATCTGTCATCTGATAATTTGATGACCTATAGAGAGGCAACCGGCGGGCGTGTGCCCGTGTCGAGTTTGCTGGTCCCGATCCAGGCAGGGGAAAAGACATTGGGTGTGATGACCCTGGATAATTTCAATGCGCCGCAAGCTTTTTCGATCGAGGATGAGGCGCTGGTGGCTTCACTGGCTCAGCAAACGGCATTGACCTTGGAAAATGCGCGTTTGTTCCAAGCTTCGGAACAGCGCGCCGGGCAGCTGCAGTCCTTAACTGATGTGGCCACGATGATCTCTTCCAGCCTGGATTCGGATGCATTGGTGGCTTCTTTGCTGGACCAGCTTTATGGGATCATTCCCTTTGATACCGGTACGTTGTGGCTGCGCCAAGGAGATGATCTAACTGTGCGGGCGGCCCGTGGTTTTTCGGATAGTGAAGACCGCACGGGATTAAAAGTGAGAGCAGATGACAGCGCGCTATTGGGGAAGATGATCTCGTCGGGAGAGGCGATCTCAATCAGCGATCTACAAAATGACCAGAATTTCCCGGCACAAACAGGCCATTTGTTCCGATCGTGGTTGGGTATGCCGCTGATCTCGAAGAATGAGGTGGTTGGGGTGATTGCCCTGGAAAAAATTGAGCCCAGTTTTTATACGCGGGAACATATTCAGGCGACCAAAACCTTTGCGGGGCAAGCGGCAGTGGCGCTTGAGAACGCGCGCCTGTATGAAGAGAGCTTGCGGAGGGCGCAAGAGCTTGACCGGCGCTCCCAACGTTTGGGGCAGCTTAACCGTATTTCAAATGAGTTAAGCGCGTCCTTGGACCCAGACCATTTACTGCGTTTTACAGCGGAAGAACTTTTTCAGGCGGTAAACTGCACTGCCGTTTCTGGGGTTTTGTTCAGTGCAGATAATATTCCATTGCTCAAGGTTGAAGTCCCCAGTAAAGGTGTGGCCGGGATCCAATCGCTGCCGAATGCGCCGATCTTTGAGCGTATTCGGCAATCGTTGGGTGTGCTGAGCAGTGAAGATGTGCTGCGAGAAAAAGACCTGGAAGGACTTGGTGAATTTTTCACCAAGCGAGGTACTCGATCCATATTGGCGCTGCCATTGGCTACGGGGTCGGACTTGCACGGTGTCTTCCTGATCCATGCTGATAAGGCGTACCGCTTCCTTCCGGCAGAGATTGAGCTGGCGCTGACGATCAGCAACCAAGCGGCGGTTGGTTTGCAGAACGCGCGGTTGTTTGAGGAAACTCGACGTTTCACGGAAGAGCTTGAGCAGCGGGTTGCCGAGCGCACAGCTGCGCTGGCTGAAGAGCATAAATATACGCGGACTTTGTTGAGCATCAGTACCGAACTGTCATCCAGTTTGGATCTGGATCATGTGCTCAACCTTTCCTTGACACGATTAATGGAATCTACGGATGCCGAGCAAACCAGTATTTTACTAGCGCGCGATGATGAACCAAACCTGGTTTATCGAGCTGGCATGGGAATGACTAAGCCGCCTCCAACGGGGGGGCGACCGTCGTCGTTTAAAAAAGGGGAAGGTATGGCCAGCTGGATGATTGAAAACCGCAAGCCGATCTTGATAAATGATTTGATGAAAGACCAGCGTTGGGTTGTGAAGGGACAAACGGCCATGCACCGCAGTGTGATCGCCGCGCCGCTAACGGTGGGTGAAGACGCCTTGGGCGCTTTGATGCTGTACCATCGTAACCCCAATCACTTTAACGAAGACCAGATCAACTTGATTCAGGCAGCCGCCAACCAGTTTGCTGTGGCAATCAATAACGGTGAGCTTTACCGCTTGATCGCCGGGCAAGCTGAGAGCCTGGGGACCATGCTGCGCAACCAGAAGGTGGAGGCCAGCCGGTCGACGGCGATGCTTGAGGGCGTTGCTGACGGTGTGTTGGTTACGGATGCGGATGGCGTGGTGACATTGTTCAACCATGCGGGCGAACTGATCTTGGAATTGGACAGCAGCCAGGTGGTGGGGAAATCGCTGGACGTGTTTACTGGACTTTTCGGCGGTGCAGCCCAAGCATGGACGGAAACTATCCGCAAATGGTCTGATGATCCGGCAACGCAAGGGACCGCGGAAAGTTATTCGGAGCGAATATTGCTTGAGGATGGCAGGGTGGTTTCGGTGAGATTGGCGCCAGTGAGCACGCGCGATGAATATTTGGGCACCGTTTCGGTGTTTCGCGATATTACCCATGAGGTTGAAGTTGACCGCTTAAAATCCGAATTTGTAGCGACGGTAAGCCACGAACTGCGTACGCCGATGACGCCAATCAAGGGATACGTGGAATTTCTGTTGATGGGAGGCGCGGGAGAGTTAAGCGCTGAACAAACCCAGTTTTTGGATGTGATCAAGGGAAATGTGGACCGCTTGAGCATCCTGGTGAATGATTTGTTGGATGTTTCGCGGATTGAGGCTGGTGGGATCAACCTGGACTTCCAGGCAGTGAACATCCGGGAACTGGCAGAAGAAGTCATCGCCAATACTGTGCGCCAGTCCATGGAGCAGGAAAAGCCGATGAAGATTGAACTGGAGGCAGATGA
>Ga0224496_10000500_pt1 | contig 27248 bp, 25 predicted proteins | sample SF_Jul11_sed_USG_2_FD_168127 | JGI IMG/M metagenome (GOLD analysis project Ga0224496, IMG submission 168127) | Sediment microbial communities from San Francisco Bay, California, United States - SF_Jul11_sed_USGS_8_1 | ecosystem: Environmental > Aquatic > Marine > Sediment | place: USA...
AAATAAAAACGGACGCACAATAAATAAATGATACGACGCACCCGGATGTTGGCATTGCCTGTCCGCACGCCCCTCATATTCTGATTATTCAAAAAAATTGCGTTGTTAATTCATACTTTGGTAGTCAAAGTAATGACAAGCGTAAAAAATTTCGCGTATTATTTTGTCATTAAATAAATTGTACGATACGCTTGTATGTCGATGCATATTTTTAAGAAAGATTGTGTGAGACCCGTCTAAAAGTCAAATTTTGTCATTTTCTTCAAAAGCCACTCAAAATAATTGAACAATGATTAGAATATACAGACTTACAAACAATTAGCGGCGAAGAAATCTTATGTTCGCTGGGTCATCGAGTTCTCAACATAATAAATTTATCTTGCCGCAAGAAAAGCCAGATTAGCCTGAAATTTTATGAAAATACATATAAAGACACCTCAAGAAATTGAAAAAATGCGCGTAGCGGGCAGACTTGGATCTGAAGTGCTTGACTATATAACGCCATTTGTTAAACCGGGCGTGACAACTGGCGAGCTGGACCGGCTGTGCCACGATTACATGGTTAACGAGCAGAATACGATTCCTGCGCCACTCAATTATGCGCCAAAGGGCCATAAGCCATATCCAAAGTCGATTTGCACGTCAGTTAATAAACAAGTCTGTCATGGGATACCTGGGGAAAAAAAACTGAAAGACGGGGATATCGTTAATATTGATGTGACAGTCATCAGTAATGGCTATCATGGTGATACCAGCCGCATGTTTTTTGCCGGAAAGCCTTCTATTCAAGCAAAGCGCCTATGTGAGTTAACTTTTGAGGCAATGTGGCGGGGTATTGATGAAATCAAGCCTAATAACCATCTTGGTGATATTGGCCATGCCATACAAAAACTGGCTGAACATGCTGGCTACAGTATTGTGAGAGAATTTTGTGGTCATGGGATAGGCGCGCAATTTCATGAAGATCCACAAGTGCTTCATTACGGTAAACGAGGAACGGGGATAAAGTTGAAGCCCGGTATGATCTTTACTGTCGAGCCGATGATTAACGCCGGCAAGGCGGCAATTCGCCATTTGCCGGATGGATGGACGATCACCACCAAAGATAACAGTTTATCGGCGCAATGGGAACATACAATTCTGGTTACTGAAGATGGCCATGAAGTACTGACGCTTTCGGCTGGCGCGCCAGCGAAACCAGTGTATCGTTTTTCGGTATAAACTTTTCCAGTTAATAATCAAGGGTAAGAATAATAATGCGCTATGGCAATAGGGAATCTGATCAAATCCGTCCTGTAACAATGACGCGTAATTACACTAAGCATGCCGATGGTGCGGTATTGATCGCGTGTGGCGATACCAAGGTTATATGCACCGCCAGTATCAATGAAAAGGTTCCCCCTTTTCTTAAAGATAAAAAGCAAGGCTGGCTGACAGCAGAATATGGCATGTTGCCATGTTCGACGAATGAACGCATGCAGCGTGAAGCTGCCAGGGGAAAACAATCCGGGCGTACCATGGAAATTCAGCGCTTAATTGGTCGTGCATTACGATCAGTAGTAGACCTAAAAAAAATGGGTGAACGTACGATTCAGATTGACTGTGATGTCATTCAGGCAGATGGTGGTACCCGCACAGCCAGTATTACCGGTGCGTTTGTTGCGTTACATGATGCGGTAGAAAAATTGTTGAGCCAACAGTTAATTGAAACTACCCCGATACTTGACCATGTAGCCGCCATATCGGTTGGTGTTTATCAGGGAAAACCAATCATTGATCTGGATTATCTGGAAGACTCGTCATGTGATACCGATATGAACGTCGTTATGACTGGTGGTATGGGCTTGGTTGAAGTACAGGGGACTGCCGAAGGACTTACATTCAGCCGGCAGGAATTAGATGCGATGCTGGACATGGCGCAGCGTGGGGTACAGGAACTTGTCACGCTACAGAAAGAAACGCTGGCGGTAAAAAATCAATGATTCATATACCATTAAAAAAGCTTGTCATCGCCAGCAATAATCAAGGGAAATTGCGCGAGATCGAATCAATACTTGCACCACTGGCAGTTGAGGTTCTTCCGCAATCCGCATTTAAAATTTCTGAAGTCGACGAGCCCTATCATACGTTTGTTGAGAATGCGCTGACAAAAGCACGCCACGCAAGTAAGCTTGCTGGATTTCCCGCGCTAGCGGATGACTCCGGTATCTGTGTTAACGCGCTCAATGGTAATCCGGGTGTTAAATCGGCACGCTTTGCCGGTGAACCCAAATCAGATCAGCGCAACAATCAGAAATTGGTTGACATACTTAGACTTCAAGCCGATAGAAGTGCTTATTATTATTGTATTATTGTGCTGTTAAGACATGTGGATGATCCGCAACCTATCATCGTCGATGGCGCCTGGCATGGAGAAATTATTTTGGAGCCAAAGGGGGAAGGTGGATTTGGTTATGATCCTTATTTTTATTTGCCAAAACTCGATAAAACAGCAGCACAACTTCCTGCAGAGCAAAAAAACCGTATCAGCCATCGTGGTAAAGCTTTAGCTAGACTGGCTGAGTATATTGCGCAATAAAATTACTGAATTTTGGCTAGCGCTTGGCATTGAATTGGCCAAAAATTATCACTTTCCCAGACAACAATAAAGCAAGCCGAGAAACTTATAGAGGAACATTATCATGAGCTCTCAACTACCTGGAAAGAGATGTTTTCCAAACTGAAGTTACAAACATATACAGTCATGGCGCATGGCTACTTTGTTGAAAAAATGCAATGGTTTTGTCGTGTGAGAATTTTCCCTGGTTTAAAGATGAGCTGATTGGAAAAATGATAAATTTTAAAGAATCTGCACAAGGGAATTCTATTGGCAGGATCTTGACGTTGATTTAAGCGCAGAGATTATAGAACAGCCAAAATATTTTCCGTATAAAGCGGCAATTAAAGCTAGATCAAGTGTATAAAAGAGTCATGATCCAATTGCCATTCGATCCAATATCGTCCGTATGCGATTGTTCGCGCAGGGCTATTGCTTGTATTCACTTTATGGGATAATCACGCGATTGACATAGGCTTACATGATGGAAACTTTATACGATAAACTTTGGCGGCAGCACGTGGTTCATACCGAATCTGGTGAGCCTGATGGGATGGCGTTAATATACATTGACCGCCATTTGGTGCACGAAGTGACCAGCCCGCAGGCATTTGAAAGCCTAAGGTTGGCGGGACGCAAGCCATGGCGGGTCAATTCGATTCTCGCGGTCGCAGATCATAACGTGCCTACCACTGATCGCAGTAATGGAATTAGTGATCCAATTTCGCGCTTACAAGTGGATACCCTCGATAAAAATTGTGATGAATTTGGTATTACTGAATTCAAAATGAATGATTTGCGCCAAGGGATTGTTCATGTCATCGGCCCCGAGCAGGGTGCGACCTTGCCGGGTATGACGGTTGTTTGCGGTGATTCACATACCAGTACGCATGGGGCGTTTGGTTGTCTGGCGTTTGGCATTGGCACTTCCGAGGTTGAACATGTGCTGGCAACGCAATGCCTGCTGATGAAAAAGTCAAAAACGATGCAAGTATTGGTCGAAGGTGAGCTTGGTTATGGTATTAGCGCTAAGGATATAGCGCTTGCGGTCATTGGCCAAATTGGGACTGCCGGTGGGACAGGTTACGCCATTGAATTTGCAGGCAGCGCTATTCGTGCACTTTCCATGGAAGGGCGCATGACGCTTTGCAATATGGCGATTGAAGCGGGTGCGCGTGCTGGCATGATCGCGGTAGACGATACTACAATTGACTATATTAAAGGCCGGCCTTTTGCACCACATGGTGAACTATGGGAGAAAGCCGTTGAAAACTGGCGCGCACTGAAAAGCGATCCAGGCGCCGTGTTTGATCAAGTGATAACATTCGATGCGGCGCAAATTAGACCGCAAGTGACTTGGGGTACTTCGCCTGAAATGGTAACGACGATCGATGCTGCTGTGCCTGATCCATTGAAAGTGTCAGATGAAGTGAAGCGCCAGGATATCGAACGTGCATTGGAATATATGGGTTTGTCACCGAATACGCCGATGGATGAGATATTTGTCGATAAGGTATTCATTGGTTCTTGTACGAATTCGCGCATTGAAGATTTGCGTGCTGCGGCGGATGTTGTGAAAGGAAAGCGGCTTGCTTCAACGATTAAACTTGCTATCGTGGTGCCAGGTTCCGGTTTGGTAAAATCTCAAGCGGAGCGGGAAGGGATTGATAAAATATTCAAAGAAGCTGGGTTTGAGTGGCGCGAGCCGGGATGTTCGATGTGCCTGGCGATGAACGATGATCGTTTGGCCCCGGGAGAGCGCTGCGCTTCAACATCTAATCGTAATTTTGAGGGAAGGCAAGGTTCAGGCGGACGAACACATCTGGTCAGTCCGGTAATGGCAGCAGCGGCAGCAGTGGCAGGTCACTTTGTGGATGTGAGGGTATTGGGGTAATTCAGTATGATAAATTTTTATATTAAAGGGAGGAAAGTATGAGAGTGTTTTCTGTAATCATGATACTGATGGCGGTTTTTTATCTGTCAGCTTGTAATACCATGGCTGGTGTTGGAAAGGATATTCAAAGAAGTGGAGAAGCGCTTGAAAATGCGGCTGATTAGTATTGTTAATGGAAAAATTTAATACCTTTAAAGGGATTGTGGCACCGTTGGATCGTGCTAACGTGGATACAGATGCCATAATCCCTAAGCAATTTCTGAAATCGATTAAACGTTCCGGATTTGGCCAAAATCTGTTTGACGAATGGCGTTATCTGGATCATGGTGAGCCGGGTATGGACGTCTCACAAAGAAAGCTTAATCCTGATTTTGTACTTAACCAGCCACGTTACCAGGGCGCACAGATTTTATTGGCGCGAGAAAACTTCGGTTGTGGTTCTAGTCGTGAACACGCACCGTGGTCACTTCAGGACTATGGCTTTAAAGTGATTATTGCACCAAGTTTTGCAGACATTTTTTTCAATAATTGCTTCAAGATTGGCTTGCTGCCAATTGTATTAAAAACGCAAATTGTGGATTTATTGTTTACTGAAGTAAAATCCGTTAGCGGGTATAGTCTGTCCGTGGATTTAGACGCGCAAACAGTTACTACACCTGGTGGACAGTGCTTGAATTTTGATATTGGTTCGTTCCAGAAACACTGCTTGCTAAATGGCCTGGATGAGATTGGATTGACATTGCAGCATGCTGAAAAGATAGAACAATTTGAGCAGAAGCGACGCACTGAACAGCCATGGTTAATTATTTAACCAGGTATCTTATGATGATTAGAAAAATAATATGAAAATTGCAGTTTTGGCTGGTGATGGGATAGGGCCGGAAATTATTGCCCAAGCTGTTCGTGTACTTACTGAATTGCAGCGTGAAGGGCTTAAGATAGAATTAGAGTCCGGATTACTAGGTGGTTGTGCAGTCGATAAAACTGGCGTGCCATTTCCGGAAGAAACGCAAAAACTGGTGACCGAAGCAGATGCGATTTTATTGGGTGCGGTCGGTGGGCCGCAATACGATACACTGCCACGTACACAACGTCCCGAACAAGGATTGCTTGGTATTCGTAAATCATTGAATCTGTTTGCTAATCTGCGTCCCGCGATACTTTATCCAGAGCTGGCAAATGCCTCAACACTGAAGCCGGAAGTGGTTGCAGGATTGGATATAATGATTGTGCGTGAATTGACGGGTGATATTTATTTTGGTGAGCCACGCGGGATAGAACAGCGTAACAATCAGCGTGTTGGCTTTAATACCATGATTTATAGTGAAGCTGAGATACGGCGGATCGCGCATGTCGCATTTCAGGCCGCTCAAAAAAGAAATCGTCAGTTGTGTTCAGTCGATAAGATGAATGTGCTTGAGTGCACGCAGCTTTGGCGTGATGTGGTAACTGAAACGGCGAAAGACTACCCTGATGTAACGCTTTCCCACATGCTGGTTGATAATGCTGCGATGCAACTGATTCGTAATCCTAAACAGTTCGATGTCGTGGTCACTGGCAATATATTTGGCGATATATTGTCTGATGAAGCATCTATGCTTACGGGTTCTATTGGTATGTTGCCATCCGCTTCGTTAGATGAGAATAATAAAGGCATGTATGAGCCGATACATGGCTCTGCGCCGGATATAGCCGGTAATAATATGGCTAATCCATTGGCAACCATCTTATCGCTTGCGATGATGCTGCGTTATACTTTCAACCAAGAAGTTTTGGCGAAACGGATTGAGAATGCAGTGAAGAAAGTGCTGGTGCAAGATTACCGCACTGCGGATATTTATGAATCAGGCATGAAACAAGTTGGTACCGTTGAAATGGGCGATGCAGTATTAAAAAATTTATAGGCTAGAGATGGATCAAATGAAACGAGTTGGATTTGTTGGTTGGCGTGGTATGGTCGGTTCCGTGCTTATGCAGCGTATGCGTGAAGAGAATGATTTCTCACAGATAGAGCCAGAATTTTTCACAACGTCACAGAAGGGCGGAAGCGGTCCTGATATTGGCAAAGAAATACCCCCTCTGCAAGATGCTTACGATATTGCCCAGCTAAAAACACAAGATATTATTATTTCCTGCCAAGGCGGGACTTATACCAACGAAATTTCTTCAAAATTGCGCCAAGCTGGTTGGCAAGGTTATTGGGTTGACGCGGCCTCTACGCTTCGTATGGAAAAAGATGCTGTCATTATTCTGGATCCTGTCAATATGCCGGTGATTAAACAGGCATTGCATGATGGGGTTAAAAACTATATTGGCGGTAATTGCACGGTAAGTTTAATGCTTATGGCAATTGGCGGTTTGTTCGAAAAGAATATGGTGGAATGGACAAACGCCATGACGTATCAAGCGGCATCCGGCGCTGGCGCAAAAAATATGCGCGAATTACTGCAGCAAATGGGGGAAACGCATCGCGTCGCTAAGGATTTGCTGGAGAATCCAGCATCCAGCATTTTAGAAATTGACCGGGAGGTGGCTGGTACTCTGCGCGATAAAAAATTTCCAGTAGATAATTTTGGCGTGCCATTGGCTGGTAGCCTAATACCCTGGATTGACAAAGATGTCGGTAACGGTCAAAGCCGGGAGGAATGGAAGGGCCAGGCTGAAACCAATAAGATCATGGGGGCTGTTGATCAAGTTCCGATCGATGGAATTTGTGTTCGTGTTGGCGCAATGCGTTGTCATAGCCAGGCGCTGACGATCAAGTTAAAGCAGGATGTTCCTCTAAATGAAATTGAAGATATTGTCGCAGACTCAAATGACTGGGTGCAGGTTGTGCCGAATGAGCGTGAAGCAACTACAAAAAAATTAACCCCGGCCGCAGTTACTGGTGAACTGTCAATTCCGGTTGGCCGCATTCGAAAGCTCAATATGGGTGGAGAATACCTTTCTGCATTTACTGTCGGCGACCAACTGCTCTGGGGAGCAGCCGAGCCATTACGAAGAATGTTGCGGATATTGGTGGAAAATTAATTGCTTGTCCTTGCTGCTATTTAATTTTATAGCTACTCTGATTATATTTTCTGGTTAGTTCCACATCCATCTCTTTAATTAAAACCAAACGGTTGAAGTTTGCAATAATGGCTGAAAATTTTACACAATATGAAAAGATGGATACCTTATTATCAATAAGTTAGATAATTGTTGTAAAGTTTTACAACGAATTAGCCGTTAATTTAACGCATAATCCTAGCTTAAACCAACAAGGTTGAATGCTAACATCTTTTATCTTCCCAAGAACTAGAGAGGGTACCTCTGTGTATAAGTCTTCATTTAGAGCATGCTTGCTTGTATTGGTATTGATGTCACCATGGGCTGTTATTGCAGCCGGACTTGGAAAATTGACAATTAATTCTGCCTTGGGGCAACCACTTCAAGCAGAGATTGATCTTGTTGCAGTAAGAAATGAAGAAATTTCATCTCTAGCAGCGCAGCTTGGGTCACATGAAGCATTCAGCCAGGCTGGCATCGATTACAAATCCTTTTTTTCTAAACTCAAGATTTCCATTGAGCCGCGATCAAATGGTGATCCTTTTATTAAGATTACGTCACCTAATGCAATTAATGAACCGTTCTTGAGCATGCTGATTGAACTGAGTTGGGCATCTGGACGTTTGATGCGGGAATATACGGTTTTATTAGACCCCATTGAATCAGTTGTTCATAAACCAGTCGCGCCAATTATTAATAATAATTCTGTTGCAGTAGAAGCACAGCCAAAAAAACAGAAAGCTTCTGTTGTTCCAGTTGAACAGGTTACGAAGCAAAAAGTGACGGAAGCAGCGCCTGTTTCAAATAATCAGCGTGGGGTATCCTATGGCCCAGTGAACCAAGGTGATACATTATCTGACATCGCCAGGCAAGTTTCTCCTCAAGGTGTAAGCCTCAATCAAGTACTTATTGCAGTATTCCGTGCAAATCGTGATGCTTTTATTGAAGATAATATAAATTTGTTAAAGGTCGGCGTGGTTTTGCGCATACCGGAGCAAGGTGAAATTGCTGCAATTTCTGAGTCAGAAGCAAATCAAGAAGTAAAAGTTCAGGTGGCTGATTGGCGTAGTTATCGAAACAGATTAGTTGCAGCCGCGAGTGAATCCTCAACAAATGAGGCACTTAAACAATCAGATGCTGGCCAAATAACCACGACAATGGCGGATGAAGCGGTTGAAAGTAATGAGCCGCCCAAAGAAGTGCTTAGACTCTCAAGTGGTGCACCGGTAGACGATATATCAGGCGCTGACGGCAATGAAAATGAAATGCCGCAAGATAGGCTGCGTATGATGGAAGAGGACGCGACTGCGCGGAACTTAGCATTGAACGAAGCAAATGAGCGAATTGCCATTTTGGAGAAAAATATCCAAGATCTGCAACGCCTTTTGGAATTAAAAGATCCGACCTTGGCTGAGGCGCAGATACAGGCTGAAAATTTGTTATCGCCTGAATCGTCAACGCCAGAATCGATGGTTGAGCAAGATTCAGAATTAATGCATGATCTAGATTCAATGCTTGAGTCTGAATCCATTGCAGTAATGTCAGATTCAACTGAGCTCTATTCAGATATAGAGCAGGACACTGTGATCAACCAAGACGCTATTGTGAAAACAGGTGCTGCTGAGCCTTTTGTCCCTTCAGATGAATTAAATCCAAGTGAAGAAATTTCACTCATGGATCAGCTGATGAAAAACATCACTTATATTGGTGGTGCTGTCGCATTCTTGTTATTAGGTACACTTGCCATAGTCAGATTGCGCCGAAAGAAAGCTGAAGATGACCTAGAAGCTGATGAAATGGGGATGGATGCATCTTTAGCCTTGCGCGAACGTATGGCTTCTGTGAAAGCGGCTGATTCATTCGTTTCACACGAGGTAGATGCTGCCCGTATTGATCCAGACAACGCTGTGACAGATGATACACTGGATACTGAACAAACTAGTGAAGACCTGCATCAGGCAAATCTAGAAGCTTTTGCTGATAAAGATAGTGATGAGATGGCCGCTCATATTGAAACAAATCCAGAAGCCAACTCGCAACATGATTTTGAGGGCCCATCAGACCAATCAGTTGAACGTGACGAAGAGATCAATATCGATTTGGGCGATGAGACTGATAACGATGAACAGGCTGTATATAGTGAGCAGTCTGACGATGTTGAATTTAGTCTGGATTTAGATGAGCCGGCCTCAGACAAAGATTTAAAAGTAACAGATCAGGAGGAGTCTGAATTAGATCTAAATATTGATGACGAGCCATTACTTGAAAAGCCGGAGGTAACTGATCCGGCAATAAATGAATCGGATGACATGTTTAAACTGGATATTCCAGAGCCTGCTGATAACCAAGCACCCGATGAAAGGGAAGACCCAGTTGAAGTTGAAACAGTAGCATTTGAATCGAATAACGACATTACATTTGATCTGGATACGTCATCTGAAGATGCTTCATCAGAACCAGTCACTTCCGGAGAATCGGCATCGGCAGAACAAAATGAAGCGCTCGATCTGGGAATAGATTTTCCTGATGTCCACGAAAACACAATGCAAGCCGAAACAGGTGACACTGATGAGGTTGTTCCTGATACGGATTTATCAGAAAAACAAGATGAAGCGTTGGACCTGGATTTAAATCTTGACTCGAATTCTGATACGTTAAGTGCTGACTCAAATTTGTTGTCCAGTGATTCAAGTTTGTCAGATCTTAAGTCAGAAATGAACATTCCGGCGCCAGTTTCGCAAGAAGTCGCGGAACCGGTTGATACGCCATTATCTGATGAGAAAGATGCACATTGGCACGAAGTTGAAACTAAAGTTGATCTGGCAAGAGCTTATTTAGATATGGAAGATAAAGAAGGCGCCAGAGAAATTCTCGAGGAGGTGATTAATGAGGGTGATGCGCAACAAAAGGAAAATGCAAAAGCGATGTTATCAGAGCTATAAATAATATTGCATTGACGTAATTTAAATATAATCATCGACTAATCAGGTAATTAAATTGTAAATTTTGTGAGAATCGCACTGATTCTGGAATACAATGGTAGTCACTATTGTGGTTGGCAGAGTCAAGCGGCAGGCTGCTCGGTACAGGATGTGCTTGAATCTGCCGTGTCTAAAATTGCGTGCTGTAAGATTCGCGTCATTACCGCGGGGCGTACTGATGCAGGTGTTCATGCGCTCTATCAAGTAGTGCATTTTGATGTGCCTGTACAACGGCCAATAAGTGCTTGGGTACGTGGCGTCAACGCTCATTTGCCAAAAAATATTGCGGTGTTATGGGCATCAGAGGTTACACTTGATTTCCATGCGCGATACAGTGCGATCGAACGTCGCTACTTATATTTCCTGTTAAATCATCCGGTTCGTTCAGGACTTTACCATCAAAGAGTCGGTTGGTTTCATCAGCCACTTGATCTTCAGAAAATGCAGGCTGCAGCAAATTTATTAATCGGCCAACATGATTTTTCGGCTTTCCGCGCCGCTGAATGTCAGGCAAAATCTCCGATTCGGACATTGAACAAGTTGGAAATTTCCTGTCAGGGAAATATTTTTATCTTTGAGCTGTGTGCTGATGCATTCTTGCATCATATGGTACGTAATATCATTGGTTGTCTTGTTTATGTTGGCAAGGAAAAATATTCGCCCGAGTGGATGCAGTCACTGATTGAAGGCCGGGATCGTGCAAATGCTGCACCCACTTTCTCTGCTGCTGGCCTATATCTGGCAGGGGTTAATTATGATCCAAAATGGAAGCTGCCAAGTTTTAAGCAGTTGCCGTTTATGGGAGCATTGCCCATGATAAGTCGGTAGGCGTTGAGTGGGCTCTTCAGATTGCGTCTAAAATTTGTCAATTCAAGGCACAAATTGTGGATTTACACGCGACAATGATCATTTTGTAACAGCGATAGGTGGTTTTGTGGTAATTGAATAGTTAGCTTAATTGCCTATTCAGAGGCATTCAACCAAATTTAGCGGTTGCTGGAACTCTTTGGCGAACATCGGATAGCGCACTTTTAGACTACAAGCGGCGGCATTGGACAATCGATTAGATCTGCAATTGCTCGAAACATTTCAATTTCGGTGGCGGATATCTGCTGATCAGCAACAATGATTTTAGCGCAGGCCTTTAACAGTAATGGTTTCTTTAAAGGGGTTAATTTGGCTAATTGATCCAATGAATCGTTGACTTTAGTGAGGCTGATTTCGGTGGCTGGTAGCAATTCAATATTCAGATCACCCAGCTTCTCTTTGGCCGCAGCAAATATGGCCTCATGACTCATGCCAACCTGTTTACCGCTATAGACTAGTAAGGACAAAATAACCGCACAGGCATTTTGCGTTTGTATTAAGTTAAGTGGCTTGGATTCTTGTTTAATTGTTTGGCCAAACACAGCATCCAAATGATGAAAAAGAATTTTTTGGAGTGTCCACTCAAATAATTGAATTTTGGAATCCATTGCCACCAAAGCATTAAGGTTATTTTTGAATAATCGATATTGTTGCTTCGAGAGTTGACGCAAGGTAGATAGGCTAATATCCAACAAAGGCAATCGATGCTCAACCGACAGGTCAGGAAATTCATTAACAAGTTTTACAGTTTCTCCGTAAACACCTTCATCGGCTGCTGATTCTAAATACTGTAATTGTTGTCGGCGCATGTCTGAGTCGGTGTCTAATACCAGAAAATAGATCAAAGCTCGTACAGAAAATGGATTATGCGCTGCTTGTTTAATTTCAGTTGGAAGCTGATTTAGTATCTGCTGAGCATACTCAATCTGGCTTGCGTTTAATTGACCAATACGATCCACAAAAGCGCCACTGTTCAATAGAGATGCGCCGGCTATTAATGGACCCGTTTTCTCTGCGCGCTGACTCTGTGAATGCGAAGCTTCTTTAATCGGTTCTTCAATGATCGGCTTGTATTCAAATTTTCCATCCCAATTCGGCTCAATACTGCGTATACGTTTTTCTAAAGGCGGATGAGTGGCAAATAGATTAATGAATGAGCGCTGTATACCTTCACTAAAAAGCGCGTGGCTAATTTCCACACTATTTGGGTTTTGTAATGTGGATCCCACGGCATCAGCACCGATACGCTTTAGCGCACCAGCTATACCATCGGGATTGCGGGTAAACTGCACGGCAGATGCATCTGCGAGGAATTCACGTTGGCGATTGACAGCAGCTTTAATTATATTTCCAAAAAAAGTACCACCATAGCCGATAACAACCAGTCCCAGGGCAAGCGCTACGATGCCGCCATTATCTTTAGAATTTCTGGAACTGCCACCAAAACGCAGCAGGTAATAACCGATAATACCCAGGAGCAAGATACCGTGTAAGATACCAATCAATTTGATATTCAAGCGCATATCGCCATTCAGGATGTGACTGAATTCATGGGCAATTACACCTTGCAATTCGTCCCGGCTTAATTTTTCAATGGTGCCGCGGGTTACGCCAATCACCGCATTGCTGGGAGAATTGCCTGCGGCAAAGGCGTTGATGCTGTCTTCATGCAAGAGATAAACAGGCGGTACGGGTATGCCGGATGCAATCGCCATTTCTTCAACCACATTGAGTACCGTTTGCTTGTGAATATCTTTGGTGCCGTCGATGATTAATTCGGCATCCATCATTTCGGCAACTTTGGCGCCACTACCGCCAAGACTCAATATCTTGTAAAAACTGCCAAAGAGAATGGTCACAAATACTGCTGAACCGATGAGTAGGAATGTTTCCCAATCAAATTGACGCTGAGTTGACGCTGCTGTTAATTGCTCCGTATTGACAAATCCAAACGCGAACATCGCCAACAGATTGGTGAGTATAATTAATGAGAGCACAGCAAGCGAAAATAGCACTACCAGCTTGGTAGTACTCTGCCGTGCATGATCTTGCGCCTTAAAAAAATTCATGGTTTATGGTTGATCGGCGTTTTAGGGGGTGGCCGATTACGTAGTAAAGATCAAAAAGATACTTTAGGTGCAGCCTGAATTTCGGCACTGTCTTCAAATGCCAATAATGACGCATCTTGAGCATGACCAAACATACTGGCTAATGCCACGGGAGGAAAAGATTGCTTGTAAGTGTTATATTCCATGACTTGATCGTTAAAAGCCTGACGAGCAAAAGAAACTTTATTTTCCGTACTGATTAATTCCTCGCTCAACTGCATCATATTCTGATTTGCTTTAAGATCGGGATAAGCTTCCATAACCACATTAAATTTACTCATTGCACCTGCCAGCGCACCCTCTGCCCAATGAGTTTCTTAATCGCACCGGCATTACTGGGATCTGAAGCCGCTGCAGCCAAACCATTAGCGGCCGCGTTACGTGCAGCAATCACTGCTTCCAACGTTTCGCTTTCATGCTTCATATAACCTTTGGCGGTTTCTATTAGATTGGGAATCAAATCATATCGGCGTTTAAGTTGTACCTCTATTTGGGCGAAGGCATTCTTATAGCGATTACGCTTGCTAACCAAGTTATTGAAAATGCCAACCACATAAAAAACGAGTATTGCTAAAATAACTAAAATTACAATCGTAGAAATTTCCATAAATTTCACCCTATTTGAAGGCTAAACGTTAAATATCAGAAGTAAATTGTAAGCTTCTGAGTATATGATGAATGTGCCGGTTGGTAATGTAAAGAAAAGATTAAGATGGAAAAAAGGCTTTGATTATTTTTAATCCAAATGTCAGAAATAGACGCATGGTATCCCGATCGGCAATATCGACCTTTTTATCGCTTCCCATGCGCGCGGTAATAATGTTGTTCTAACTATTAATAATCTTCGTGATTTGATTGAGAAATAACGAAAACGTGTTGGAAAAGAGCCTGACGTAATGCGGCAAAGTCTTGTCGCTAGATCAATGATTGAGTGCGAAACTTCGTTCTGATATCAATAACACTAACCAGAATGTTGAATAAATGGAGCCAAGTGATTGTAAGTCCGTTGCGCCATCTGGAAATCAACGGCTATAGAAATAGCCATTTTTTAGTTACGACTAACAGACTATATGTATAATTAGGCAGAATATAAAACAATGGTGAGCGGAATAGTCGCCTAAACTTTTAAATGTCACCAGTTCGAGTCAAGGTATGCGGGATTACCCGCGTTGAAGATGCATTGTCAGCCATTAGATTGGGCGCAAATGCGATTGGTTTTGTATTTTGGTCCAAGAGCTCTCGTTATATCACACTTGATTCTGTTCGTGAAATTGTCCTGGCATTGCCGCCATTTGTAACGACGGTTGGCGTTTATGTTGACCCGACGCAGGAATGGGTGGAAGAAACGGCTGTGGCGGGTGGTTTGAGCTTGTTACAATTTCATGGCGATGAGGCACCTGAATTTTGTGAACAATTTTCCTTGCCTTATATCAAGGCGATTCGTGTCAGGGAGGGCGTGGATTTGTTACAATACACGACTCGCTATCGCCGTGCCAGGGGGTTGTTACTAGATACTTATACGGCGGGAATGCCTGGTGGGACAGGGCATGTGTTTGATTGGAAGCTGATTCCACAAGATTTGTCTTTGCCTTTAATTCTCTCTGGCGGCCTTAATCCAGGTAATGTGTTGCAAGCAATCAAACAGACGCGGCCATGGGCAGTCGATGTTTCAAGTGGCGTGGAAGCTGCCAAAGGAATCAAAGACGAAAAGAAAATTTCTGCTTTCATGCAAGGAGTTAGAAAGAGTGAAAGTTTATGATCTTCCTGATAAGCAGGGACATTTTGGTCCTTACGGGGGCATTTTTGTTGCTGAGACGTTAATCTCCGCACTTGAAGATTTGCGCGTTCAGTATGAACGTTACCAAAATGATGCTGATTTCCAGGCAGAGTTTGCTTATGAATTAAAACATTATGTTGGGCGACCAAGCCCGATTTACCATGCCAAGCGTTGGTCATCGCATCTGGGCGGCGCGCAGATTCTTTTGAAACGGGAAGACCTAAATCATACCGGCGCGCACAAAGTAAACAATACCATTGGTCAGGCGCTGTTGGCGCGCCGCATGGGAAAATCCCGTGTCATTGCTGAAACCGGGGCCGGTCAGCATGGAGTTGCCAGCGCAACGGTAGCGGCACGCTACGGTATGGAATGCGTGGTTTATATGGGCTCCGAAGACGTCAGGCGTCAAGCGACTAACGTCTATCGAATGAAATTATTGGGCGCGACCGTTGTACCTGTTGAGTCAGGTTCGCGCACGCTGAAAGATGCACTCAATGAAGCCATGCGTGACTGGGTCACCAACGTGGAAGATACCTTTTATATTATTGGAACGGTAGCGGGACCCCACCCGTATCCGATGATGGTACGAGATTTTCAGGTGGTCATTGGGAATGAAGCAAAAAAACAGATGCAGGAAGAGTATGGACAGCAACCCGATGCATTGATTGCATGTGTGGGCGGGGGATCGAATGCGATTGGACTATTTTATCCTTATATTGATAACAAAGATGTGCGCATGATAGGTGTTGAAGCAGCAGGGAAGGGGGTCGACACGGATCAGCATGCCGCCACTTTGTTGAGAGGAACCCCCGGGGTACTTCATGGGAATCGCACTTATTTGATCCAGGATGAAAATGGTCAGATTATTGAGACACACTCGATTTCTGCTGGTCTGGATTATCCCGGTGTCGGTCCAGAACATGCATGGTTGAAAGATATTGGCCGTGCTGAGTATGTGGCCGTCACTGATGATGAGGCATTAGAAGCGTTTCACGCGCTTTGTCGCTATGAAGGGATCATGCCGGCATTGGAATCCAGCCATGCATTAGCTTACGCAGCCCGATATGCGCCGACATTGGGTAAGGACCAGTTGTTACTGGTTAATCTTTCGGGTCGTGGTGATAAGGATATGGCTACTGTCGCAGAGATGTCCGGATTAAAACTTTAAGATGTTGCCAATGAATAATTTGAACATCTTGCATCCCACTTCAGGTTATTCAATAGCCTGTTAACCGTTATCATAAGTTTACATTACTACGACCCGTATGAATCGGATTGCCACCACTTTTTCCACGCTGAAAATACAAAATAAAAAAGCGTTAATTCCATTTATTACCGCTGGAGATTCTGACCCTTCAATGACAGTTCCCTTTATGCATGAATTAGTTCGGGGTGGTGCAGATATTATTGAACTGGGTGTGCCATTTTCCGATCCGATGGCAGATGGGCCAACGATCCAGCGATCTTCCGAGCGTGCGTTAAAACACCGCGTGGGTCTAAAGGATGTGATGGCGATGGTTTCTGAATTCAGAGAAACAGATGATAATACACCTGTGGTACTGATGGGATATGCTAATCCGGTAGAAGCAATGGGTCAGAAAAATTTTGCAGCCAAGGCAAAAGAATGTGGCGTGGATGGTGTGTTAATTGTGGATTATCCACCCGAAGAATGCGAAAATTGGGTAACACAGCTTAATCAATATGGAATTGATACGATTTTCCTGATATCGCCGACAACATCGCCAACACGAATGCAGCAAGTGGCGAAAATGGCGCAAGGTTATATCTACTATGTTTCGTTAAAAGGTGTGACGGGTGCATCTCACCTTGATTTGTCCGATGTATCCAGCATGCTAACGCAATTACGTTCGTATATTTCTATTCCTATCGGCGTGGGTTTTGGAATTCGTGATGGTGCAACAGCCAAAGCAGTGTCAGCACTGGCAGATGCGGTGGTGGTGGGGAGCCGTATTATCGAGGTAATTGAAAAATCGCCTAAAGCAGAAGTATTGGCTAATGTTGGAAATTTATTAAAATCGCTTCGCAACGCCATTGATGAAAATCATGGCAAAACGCCAAGTTAATGATAGGATGCTGAGCCAATGAGCTGGTTCGAGAAAATTATCCCACCTAAAATCAATCGCAAAGAAAGTGGTGAAAAGAAAATTGTTCCAGAAGGACTTTGGAGTAAATGTAGCGATTGCGAAGCTGTGCTCTATTATACTGATCTGGTGAAAAATTTTAACGTATGTCCCAGATGCGGTTATCACAATCGTGTTTCAGCGCGGGAGCGCCTGGACCAATTACTTGATGCTGACGGACGTGATGAGATTGGTGCTGAAGTGATTGCGCTTGATCCACTTAAATTTAAAGATAGCAAACGATATGTGGATCGGCTGTCGCAAGCAAAAGAAAACTCGGGTGAAGATGATGCGCTGGTTGTCATGCAGGGTCACATCAAGACAGTACCAGTTGTTGTCGCTGTATTTGAATTTGGCTTTATGGGTGGTTCAATGGGCTCGGTAGTAGGTGAACGTTTTGTTCGTGGGATACAAGTTTGCCTTGATAAACATTTGCCTTTCATTTGTTTTTCCGCCAGTGGCGGCGCGCGTATGCAAGAAGGTTTGTTTTCCCTGATGCAAATGGCTAAAACTTCGGCAGCCTTGACCCGCCTGAGTAAAGAAAAACTACCTTTTATTTCAGTATTGACCGATCCAACGATGGGGGGAGTATCCGCTAGTTTTGCCTTTATTGGGGATGTCGTGATCGCAGAGCCTGGTGCGCTCATTGGTTTTGCTGGCCCACGTGTCATTGAACAAACCGTTCGTCAGAAACTGCCAGATGGATTTCAACGAGCTGAATTCCTATTGGATCATGGTGCAGTTGATATGATCGTCGATCGCAGGCAAATTCGTGACAAAATGGGCAATCTTTGCACCTTGTTAATGCGAGTGCCAGCGCCGGCATCCTGATATCAAGCACTGCTTGGTTCTATTTTTGAAGCAAATGACACGTTATCGTTCAAAGCCAGATACGCTGACTGAATGGTTGACTTATCTTGAACAGATTCATCCCAAGACGATTGAGTTAGGATTGGAACGTGTCAATGAGGTCAAGAATCAACTGAAGTTGGAGCCATTGTTTCCCATTATTGTTGTGGGTGGTACCAATGGAAAAGGTTCGGTTTGCGCAATGCTTGAAGCGATTCTAACATGCGCCGGATTCCGTGTCGGTTGTTATACTTCGCCCCATTTTCTAAGGTATAACGAGCGTGTTCGAATTGGTCGGCGGGAAGTTTATGATATCGATTTGTGCGAAGCATTTGAGAAAGTCGAAGCAGCAAGAAGGAATAGTGGCATTTCCCTAACTTATTTTGAATATGGCACTTTGGCAGCCATGTTATTGTTTGTACGTGCCAAAGTAGATATCGCTATTCTGGAAGTTGGTTTAGGAGGTCGTCTGGACGCAGTAAATGTATTTGACGCTGATTGCGCCATAATAACCAGTATTGGACTAGACCATATGGATTATCTTGGTGTTACACGTGAAGAAATTGGCTTTGAGAAAGCTGGCATTTTTAGAGCAGGAAAAGCGGCTATTTGTGCGGAAACGAATGTACCAGTAACCATGAATCAGCAAGCAGAAAAAATTGGCGCTAATTTTTTGCAAATTGGTGAAGATTTCGGTTATTACACTGAGCAAAAACAATGGCACTTTTGGGGAAGTAATGGCAAGCGTAATTGTCTTCCCTATCCTGCGTTGCAAGGCGCTATTCAGCTAAACAACGCCAGCGCATGTCTGGCAGCATTGGATGTACTTGAAGAATATTTGCCGGTCAGTATGAATGATATACGCGATGGTTTGCTGGATGTGTTGTTACCGGGACGATTTCAGATATTTTCGAGCCACCCGATGGTTATACTGGATGTGGCGCACAATCCAGATGCGGCGCATTTTTTAGCTGATAATCTTGATGCTATGCAATCTTACCGGCATACTTATGCTGTATTTGCTATGCTGAAAGATAAAGATATTATTGGTGTTGTAAAAGCTTTAAAACATTGTGTAGATGTATGGCTGATATCAACGATTTATGTACCACGTGGCGCGCATGCCAATGAATTGTTGGAAATTCTAAACGAAGTGGGAATCAGCGAGGCGAATAAGGCGATTCATCAATTTTCCGATCCGGTCGGTGCATATGGTTATGCCTGTGAGCATGCAACTAATGATGATAGAATCTGCGTGCTAGGGTCATTTTATACGGTAAGCGCCATATTGCATAATCAATCGGCGAAATGGCAAGGACAAAATCGGGTATTGTAAATGGTAGATAATATCAGCGAAGAAGAGTTATTACTAAGAAAACGCGCTAGAAGACGTTTGGTCGGCGCAATAGCATTGGTGATTGCGGCAATTATTATTTTACCAATGATTTTTGATGAAGAGCCCGAGGTATTGCAGCATGAAATAGCCATTCGACTTCCTTCTGAAGCACCAATGAGCGAACCCGTTCCATCATTGCTGGATCATGATGAATTGTCTACAGATGATCAATTTGAAGAAATTGTTGAAAATGAAGAAATGGTGGGTACAAGTGAGCCATTTGCTTTTGAGTCTATGGCGCCTTCGCAGTTGGATGCTGATCCAGTTGAAAACCTAGGTCAACAAAACGATGTTCCTGTTCCAGCTATTAAGCCAGAGAAAAATATTGCTGCCATTAGCGCAGAACCCATCCACAAAGATCGAACGCCAGTTTCGAGCATAAAAGAATTTGTTGTGCAGTTAGGTGCGTTTTCTGATCATTCTAAGGCCAGGCATCAGCAGCAGAATCTTGTATCCCATGGAATTAATGCGTACACAGAAACATTGATGACCACCAACAACAAAGAAATGATGCGTGTGCGTATTGGTCCTTTTTCTACACGTAGCGCAGCAGAACAGGAAGTGATAAAACTGAGGAAGTTGGGGCTCGATGGTGTAGTAACGGCCAAATAGCCTATCAATTAGCTTCTGTTTTGCAATGAAATATCTACATTCGCTCTCAATCTCCAATGACCATCTTTGATTATGTCGTTCTGGGCATTATTTCAGTATCGGTATTGCTAAGTATCATACGTGGGTTTGTTCGGGAATCATTGTCTTTAGCCGGATGGATCGTAGCATTTATAGTAGCAGGCTCTTTTACGGTGGATTTTGAGCCTATGTTGCCCCCAGAAATCGGTGGAGAATCAATACGATTATTGGCTGCATTTATTGTGCTATTTGTGTCTGTCTTAATAGTTGCAGTACTCATTACAAAATTATTGTCTGCGCTGATAAAAAGCGTGGGACTTGGTTTTATTGATCGATTTCTTGGCGCAGCTTTTGGTTTTTTGCGCGGATTATTGGTTATAACGGTATTGATATTAATAGCTGGCTTAACTGCATTGCCACAACAATCTTTTTGGCAACAGGCGCTATTGAGTCAGCCTTTAGAGAGCGTTGCGATAAAAGTAATGCCTTGGTTGCCAAAAGAAATTACCAGTCGGATTGATTTTGAAGAAAGCGAAAATTATCAACGCGATTAATCGTTCCTAATTTTATTAAATTTAGTGTTACTGTTTAATTTTCAGTTCTAGACGCTTACTTAATTGATCCGGATATTTAATACGGAGCATATTTATGTGTGGAATTTTGGGTATTGTTGCAAAATCGCCAGCCAATCAGTTGCTTTATGATGGCTTGCTAATGTTGCAGCATCGTGGACAAGATGCGGGTGGTGTTGTTACAGCTGAAGACAATACATTTCATATGCACAAAGGCTGTGGCATGATACGAGATGTGTTCCGCACTCGGAATATGCGCGTACTAACGGGTAATATGGGGATTGGTCACGTACGTTACCCAACCGCTGGATCAGCGAGTTCTCCCGCCGAAGCGCAGCCATTTTATGTCAACTCTCCATTCGGTATTGTATTAGGGCACAATGGCAATCTAACCAATGCAGCACAATTGAATCAAGAATTATTTCGTGCCGATTTGCGACACGTTAATACTAACTCTGATTCTGAAGTTTTGCTAAATGTTTTGGCGCATGAATTGCAAGGAAGTACAAGTAATTATCAGCTTGATCCTTCTGCTATCTTTAACGCAGTTTCCGGTGTGCATCAACGATGTCAAGGTGCTTATGCAGTGGTTGCAATGATCGCTGGTTATGGTTTGTTGGCTTTTCGTGATCCTTATGGGATTCGCCCGATGGTTTTTGGCGCAATGGAGACTGACCAGGGTACTGAGTATCTGGTTGCATCTGAAAGTGTTGCATTGGATACGCTTGGATTTAAACTGATTCGAGATGTTGCACCCGGTGAAGCGATATTTATTGATGGCGATGGTAATTTTTACAGTAAACTGTGCGCCAGCAACACTTCTCTAAATCCTTGTATCTTCGAGTATGTGTATCTTGCGCGACCTGATTCGATGATAGATGGTATTTCGGTATATGAAACCCGGCTTAATATGGGCGAGAGTCTGGCCGATAAAATTTCCAAAAATATGCGGCATCTTGATATTGACGTCGTCATACCAATCCCTGACTCCAGCCGTCCCAGTGCTTTGCAATTAGCTAATTGTCTGGGTATAAATTTTCGAGAGGGTTTTGTGAAGAATCGTTATGTTGGCCGCACTTTTATTATGCCCGGGCAACAGCAACGAAGAAAGTCCGTGCGTCAGAAACTTAACGCAATGAGTGTAGAATTTCGTGGTAAGAATGTCATGCTGGTTGATGATTCGATCGTTCGCGGCACAACTAGCCAGGAAATTGTCCAGATGGCGCGGGAAGCAGGTGCACGCAAAATTTATTTTGCGTCTGCAGCGCCGCCTGTCCGATATGCAAACGTCTATGGAATTGATATGCCAACCCGCCAGGAATTAATTGCGACCGATCGCGATGAAGAACAAATTTGTCGGGAGATTGGTGCAGATTATTTGGTTTTCCAAGACCTTGGTTCACTGAAAAATAATGTGTCAAAAGTAAATCCTGCCGTAACAAATTTTGAAACTTCTTGTTTTGATGGAAATTATATATCGGGAAATGTTACGTTAGAATATTTGAATGCTATCGAGTCACAACGTAATACCGGTTTGATTAAGATAGGTCGAAACGGGAGCACTCAGTTGGACTTAAGTCTTGCGATGACAGATTGACAAGAAATCCATGCGGAATACGCTAATTTTTAAATGAGGACTGACGTGTCTGACGATCTTGAGTTAGAAACATTAGCATTACGTACAGGGATTCACCGTAGCCCATTTAATGAACATTCCGAGGCAATATATCTTACCTCGAGTTTTGTTTTTGATAGTGCGGCACAAGCCGCTGCGAGATTCTCTGGAGAAGAGCCTGGTAATATTTATGCGCGTTTTACCAATCCTACAGTAACGGCAATGGAAGAGAGACTTGCCGCACTAGAGGGTGCTGAAACTTGTATCGCCACTTCTACAGGTATGTCGGCAATTCTTTCGTGTGTGATGGGATTGCTATCGGCGGGTGATCATATTGTTGCTTCCCGAAGTTTGTTTGGTGCTACGGTCAACCTATTCAACAATATTCTCAAACGATTTCAAGTTGAGACAACATATGTATCAGCAACCGATATTGCCGAATGGGAAGCTGCGATTAGACCAAATACCAAACTTTTGTTTTTGGAAACGCCATCTAATCCATTGACTGAGATTTCTGACATGGCAGCATTATCTGCAATAGCAAAGAAAGCGGGGGCATGGCTTGTCGTCGACAATTGCTTTTGCACACCAGTATTACAGAGACCATTAGAGTTCGGTGCTGATATCGTTATACATTCCGCAACTAAATATCTTGATGGGCAGGGTAGAGTACTGGGTGGCGCAGTATTGGGATGTCGTGATTTATTAGTGGAGGGAGGCGTCTTTGGTTTTTTACGGACTGCTGGACCAACATTGAGTGCTTTTAATGCCTGGGTAATTCTGAAAGGTATTGAAACGCTTAAAATACGTATGGATGCACACTCGGCACATGCAATGGAAATTGCGCGCTGGCTGGAAAAGCAACCAAGCGTATCTCGTGTATATTACCCCGGTTTGCCTTCGCACCCACAATATGAACTCGCCAAACGCCAGCAAAAAAGCGGGGGAGGTATCGTGACGTTTGAAGTCAAGGGGGGTAGAGCGGCTGCCTGGCGGGTTATAGATTCCACGCGATTGATTTCAATCACGGCTAATCTAGGCGATGCTAAAAGTACATTGACACATCCTGCAACAACGACTCATGGTCGGATTAGTCAAGAGGCACGTGATGATGCAGGCATTACCGAGGGCTTATTGCGCATTGCAACCGGATTGGAGTCAACGAATGACATTAAAGCTGATTTAGCAAGGGGTCTATCATAACTTCATCAGCGTTTATTGCGAACAAGATTGTCAGTTAACCTAAAAGTAGCCTGATGAAAGTACTCCTACTCAGCCAAGTTAGCATTGATTGCCCAAAGAAAGTTAGCCAGAAAACCAATCCTGAGTTGTGACTTTTTAAAAGAGCTAGTCATCTGGGTATCGTTGAGTCCATCAATCCTAGCATGACGAGTACTTGCTAGGATTAAATAACTATCGCTTTTTGGATAACGACATCTTCCAGCGGAACATTTTGGTGTCCATTGCTATCTCCGGTTTTGACTTTTTTTATTTTATCTACAACGTCTTTCCCTTCTATGATTTTACCAAAAACACAGTAACCAAAACCTTGTGCCGTTGAAGCGCTGTAATTAAGAAATCCATTGCCGGCAACGTTGATAAAAAATTGTGCGGTTGCGGAATGCACATCGGATGTGCGCGCCATAGCAATGGTATAAGTATCATTTTTAAGACCATTGGCAGCTTCATTTTGTATTGGCGCGCGTGTTGGCTTTTGTTTCATTCCCGGCTCGTAACCACCCCCTTGAATCATGAAGTCGTCAATGACACGATGAAATATTGTGTTGTCATAATGTCCACTATTTACATAGTCAAGAAAATTCTGCACCGATATTGGTGCTTTCTCGTTATCCAATTCAAGTGTAATAACACCGTAATTAGTATGTAACTCAACCATATTTATCCTTTTGTAACAATTTTGTTTTGCAGTCGTTAAAATAAAGCATTAGCAATCTGAAGTAGTCTTTCTTGTTATTGCGGATCCTTTGGGTCAGTAGGGACGGTTGAAACAACTTCGATATTTTCAATGAGTATCATATTATGAGGAACATCACTTCGGAATGGTCCACCCGAACCGGTTGGCGTAGATGCGATCTGATTGACGACTTCCATCCCATCGATTACTTTGCCGAAAACGGTATAACCGAAACCTCGTTCAGTTGGTGCTGAATAGTCCAGAAAAGCATTGTCCGCAACATTAATAAAAAATTGGGCGGTAGCGGAATGAGGGTCTGAGGTACGCGCCATGGCAATGGTGCCAATCTGATTTTTAAGCCCATTCGCCGCTTCATTCTTTATTGGTTGTCTGGCTGGCTTTTGTGTGTAGGTTGGATCAAAACCTCCACCTTGAATCATGAAATTGGGGATGACACGGTGGAATATGGTATTTTTGTAAAAATCTTCCGCTACGTATTGTAAGAAGTTTTCAACCGTTTTGGGTGCTTTGTCGGGATAGAGTTCAAGCGTAATATTGCCAAGGTTGGTTTTTATTTTAATTTCTGGGTCATTTGCATAAACAGCCATACTTAAAAAAAACATCATCAGAACAATTAGTTGAAAAATACGCACGTGAACTCCTGTTAAAGTAGATGAAATCAGCAAATAAAGATCTTGATTTACGTTATGTTATAATTACGCCAGCGTAAGATCAGTTTTCCCGGTAAAGTTAGGGATTCTATCAAGAAGACAGCCTGCTCCACAATCTCCCCACCAATATCATCATGCTTAAAATTTATAATTCTCTCAACAGAGCAAAGCAGAAGTTTGTCCCGTTAACGCCTGGAATCGCCAAGCTATATGTATGCGGCATGACGGTATATGATTACTGCCATCTTGGCCATGCCCGCGTATTGGTTGTATTCGATATGGTTGTCCGTTGGTTAGGTACCGTCGGTTTGAACGTCACTTATGTGCGTAATATAACTGATATTGACGACAAGATAATTCAACGTGCTTCGGACAATAATGAGTCAATAGAAACCCTTACGGATCGTTTTATTCGAGCAATGGAAGAAGATGCTGCTGCGCTTGGGGTGATGAGACCTTCACATGAGCCACGTGCAACGCAGTATGTGGAGAATATGATTTCAATGATTGACACTTTAATAGCTAAAGGCCTAGCTTATCATGCAGGGAACGGTGATGTATATTTTTCTGTTCATAAATTTCCAGGTTATGGAAAGCTTTCAGGAAAGTCATTAGAAGATCTACGAGCTGGAGAACGCGTTGAAGTAGATCAAGATAAAAATGATCCACTGGATTTTGTATTATGGAAAGCAGCAAAGCCTGGTGAACCTTATTGGGATTCGCCTTGGGGGAAGGGCCGTCCTGGCTGGCATATTGAGTGTTCAGCAATGGGAGAGCAATTTTTAGGTGAACATTTCGATATTCATGGTGGCGGGCAAGATTTGCAGTTTCCCCATCATGAAAATGAAATTGCACAAAGTGAGGGCGCGCATGATCATCCTTTCGTGAATTATTGGATGCACAATGGTTTTGTACGTGTGGATAATGAAAAAATGTCCAAATCATTGGGTAATTTTTTTACAGTGCGGGAAATCCTCAAGCGCTACCAGCCGGAAGTTGTCCGTTTTTTTATTTTGCGTGCCCATTACCGTAGCCCATTGAATTACTCTGATCAGCATCTGGATGACGCAAAAAATGCCCTGGATCGGTTATACACCGCACTTAAGAATTATGATATTTCTAATGCCAAAGTGGATTGGAAAGATAGTCAGGCGCAATCTTTTATGGAAGCAATGAATGACGATTTTAATACCCCGGAGGCAATTGCCGTACTGTTTGATCTTGCAAGTGATGTAAACAAGTCCAGATCAATTCAAAAAGCTGCACTACTGAAACAACTTGGAGATATATTAGGATTATTGCAGCAAGATCCACAGGATTATTTGCAGCAGCGTATTGTTGCAGTAGATGAAGTCCTGTTTTCGCCTGAAGAAATTGAACAAGTGATTTTGCAGCGCTTAAATGCAAGAAAATCGGGTAATTATGCTGAAGCAGACACGCTTCGAAAGGAATTATTTGATGCAGGAATTATTCTTGAGGATGGGCCTCAAGGAACAACTTGGCGCCGCCAGTAACAGTGAAAAGCTAATGTATCCGTAATTATCATGTTGAAAGAGCACTAATATCCCGCCCTGTTTGCCTTCATATAACAGGGAATACTCGTTATTCCGTATTCTCGCCGATACGCCACAAGTAAAGTGTTGATCCGGTAAAATCATTAAGTTCCAAGATTTTTTCAGGTTTTATCCCGGGAATTGCAAAACTATTGCTAATGAGAATGCTGCCAGGCCGCATTTCACGGCATGCTTTGTGCCATAGTGTTTGCATCGGTACCGGTGAAAGATAGGCGTAAACGACGTCATAAGATGAAAGATTATGTTTCCAAAAGTTACCCCATCGTATGGTCTTTTCAGGCGTTGAAACCATCGTTCGTAATTTTCCAAGTAGAAAGGGTATGGGTGCGGCCTCGATACCGTGAAAATTTCCATTTGGCCGGATTTTACTCAAATTGTTTAGTAAACCGCCGCATCCGCAGCCTAAATCAATAAAGGAAAAATTTTTTTTATTGGGTAATAACGAAGCCAATGTTTTGGCTGCTTCTTGGCTGGATAGATAGAGTGGGACTTGAGTTTGATATGTTTTTCCAAATATCAGCGTGATAACAAGAAAAGCGCCAAAGAACCAGAGTGGTGGTAATGCTAGCGCCAAGGACGCTACTAATGCTGGTGTGAAAATTAAATGTATGGGA
>Ga0224496_10000501_pt1 | contig 27237 bp, 29 predicted proteins | sample SF_Jul11_sed_USG_2_FD_168127 | JGI IMG/M metagenome (GOLD analysis project Ga0224496, IMG submission 168127) | Sediment microbial communities from San Francisco Bay, California, United States - SF_Jul11_sed_USGS_8_1 | ecosystem: Environmental > Aquatic > Marine > Sediment | place: USA...
GGTTGATGCCGGAGAACACCCCCCCCCCACCCCCCTCGATGTGCAGGCGGATGTCATAGGTGGCAAAGCGCACCCGCTGCACCGTGTCGCCCACCCGGTGGATCTCCCCCCCGTGCAGGCGAAAGCCCACATGCTCCCCGTCGGCGCTGCGGGTCAACTCGCCGCTGGCGGAGGTGACCAGCAGCGGATGTTCCGGGTCGCGCCCGTCGGTGATGAAGATGCCGCCCAGTTTGCCTTCGGAATCGGCCCGTTCCGCGTAGATCAGCACGTCGCCGAACAGGTTGTTGAAAATCCCCGGTGTAATCACCACCCCGGTATGGCTCTTGACCGTCTCCAGGGCAACCTGTTTGAGCTTTCCCTTGCCCCAGGGTTCGGTGGTGATCCCCACCACCAGGGCGGCGGTGCTGACCAGCACCGCGAACAGGACCACCGGAAACAGCAGGCGACCGAAGGAGAAACCGGCGGCCTTCAGCGCCACCAGTTCGCTGTCGGCGGACATCCTCGCAAAGGCGACAATTCCCGCCAGCAGCAGCGCGGCGGGCAGGGTCACCAGCAAGAACGGCGGCAACAGCACCGCCAGCAGCTTGCCCAGCGCCAGCAGGGTCAGACCGCGCCCCACGAACAGGTCCGACAGGCGCACCATCTGGTTGATCAGAAAAATCGAGGTGAGCGCCCCCAGACCAAGCAGGAACGGCCCCCCGACCTCCTTGAACAGGTACCGGTCGAGGGTCACAACACCTCCCTCAGCACCTTCCACAGCACATCCAGGCCGTCCTTCTTGTGGGCCGAGACCCCCACCGGATCCCCCCCCAGCTCACGGCGGAACAGGGCCACCTGCTGAAACGCCTTGCTGCGGCTCAGCTTGTCGGCCTTGGTGGCCACGATGCGATAGTCCCGCCCCAGGTGACGGGTCCATTCCACCATCTGCCGGTCCAGAACCGACGGCTCGTGGCGGATGTCCACCAGAATCACCACCAGCTTCAGGGACGGACGCACGGACAGGTACGTCTCGATTCGCTCCCCCCATTTGCGTTTTTCCGCCAGGGGCACCCGTGCGTAGCCATACCCGGGCAGGTCCACCAGATTGAAGCGGCCGTTGATGCGGTAGAAGTTGATCTCCTGCGTCTTGCCCGGCGTGCTGCTGGTGCGGCACAGCTTGTGACGGTTCAGCAACGCGTTGATCAGGGTGGACTTGCCCACGTTGGACCGCCCGGCAAACGCCACCTCCGGCAGGTCGTCCGGTGGGTAGCCCGCAGGGGAGACGGCTCCGGTAATGAATTCCGCCTCGGTGACGCGCAACCGGCTACCGAACCAGCAAAGGGGTGGGGTCGGTGTTGGGATCGGCCAGCAGGTGCAGGTCCTGCGGCCGCACCGCGCCCCGCTCGGTGATGATGGCGGCAATGTACCGGGCCGGGGTCACATCGAAGGCCGGGTTGAACACCTTCACCCCCTCCGGGGCGATCTGCGTCTGCCCGAACACCCGGGTGATCTCCTCGCCGTCGCGCTCCTCGATGGGGATCTCGTCGCCACTCTCCATGGCAAAATCCACCGTGGACAGGGGCGCCGCCACATAGAACGGGATGTTGTGCTCCCGGGCCAGAATGGCCACCCCGTAGGTGCCGATCTTGTTGGCCGCATCGCCGTTTCTGGCGATGCGGTCGGCCCCCACCACCACCGCCTGGATCTTGCCCAACCCCATGGTGTGGGCGGCCATGTTGTCGCAGATCAGGGTGACGTCGATGTTGTCCTCCATCAATTCCCAGCAGGTGAGGCGCGCCCCCTGGAGCACCGGGCGGGTTTCGTCGGCAAACACGCGCACCTTGCGGCCCGCCTCCACCGCGCCGCGAATCACTCCCAGGGCGGTGCCGTAGCCGCCGGTGGCCAGGGCGCCAGCATTGCAGTGCGTGAGCACTCCGCCGTCGGCGGGCATCAGGTGGGCGCCGGCCTTGCCGATGGCACGGCAGGTTTCGATGTCTTCGTCCAGCATGCGCTGGGACTGTTCCACCAGCATCTCCTTGATGCGCGCCACCGGCTGGTCGTTGTTGGAGCGGGCAAAGGCCAGCATGCGGCGGACCGCCCACTCCAGATTGACCGCCGTGGGGCGCTGCGAGATGAGCATGTCGCCCACGTCGGCCAGGGCGTCGAAAAAGGAGTCGTCCTCCGCCAGCGGCCGGGCGCCCAGGGCCATGCCCATGGCGGCGGACACGCCGATGGCCGGAGCGCCGCGCACCCACAAATCCTTGATGCCGCGGGCCACGGTTTCCGCATCCCGGCAGGTCACATAGGTAACCTCCGTGGGCAGGCGGCTCTGGTCCAGCATTTCAACGTTGCCGTCTTTCCAAAACACAGTCGGGGTCATGCTGCCTCTTCGAAGTCTTAGCGCCGCAGTGCGGCGGGTTCGTATAGTTTGCGCGCCGGTTGCTCATGGGGCGGGCGCGTCTTCCACCGTTTGTGGCTCCACAGCCAGTATTCAGGACGCTCGCGGATCATGTCTTCCAGAACCGCCAGGCAATCACGGGTGGTGCCCATGATATCCGCCTCCTTGTCGTCCGTGTGGCGGGCATGGATGACCGGAAAAAAGCGACCGGTGTAGGTCCCGTCTCCGTTCGGAAGGCAACTGAACGGCAGAATCGGCGCGCCGCTGGCCCGCGCCAGTCCGGCCATCGCGTCTGCGGTGGCGGCCTCCAGCCCAAAAAACGGCACGAAAATACCCTGGGAATAGTTCTGGTCGATGGCAAACCCGACCATCTCGCCCTTCTTCAGCGCATACAAGGTCTTGCGTGCGGCGCCTTCCTTGTAGATGACGCCGTTTCCGTTTCGGGTGCGCAGTTCCTCAAGTACCGGATTGGCCCACGACGACTGACGCTTGGCCACTCCGTTGACCTGCGACAGGCCCATGAAGGCCATCGCCGCCCCCATCAGTTCCCAGTTGCCGTAGTGGGCAAAGATGAACAACACCCCCTTGCCCTCCGCCACCGCCTCGCGGGCGATGGCCAGATCGTTCTCCGACACCTTCACGTAACGGTGCCAGTTGTCCGCCGTCAGACGCGGAATGACGGCCAGCAGGTCGAGCACACAGCCCAGGAAATTCTGAAAGCTCAGGGTGGCGATGCGCTCCTTTTCACGGGTGCTCAACGTATCGCCGAAAGCCAGTTCCAGGTTGATCTGGGCGGCCTGACGGCGCCTGGCATGACGACGGGCAATGACCCCGCCCACCAGCCGGGAAAAGCCCCACCGCACCCGCCACGGGATATAGCGCAGGCCCCACAGCGCGGCGCGCAACAGGGCCGTGCGGACACGGTCCGCCAATGGGGGGCGCTTTGGTTTGGTCGGTTCAGTCACTTGTGGTGGTCGCGGTATCGTGGCAGCCCGCTGGCGAGCGCCGTGGGCACGAAAAAAACCGCGTTATTGTAGCACGCCCGCCTCCGGAGGCATCGACTCCGGCGAACGCCACAGGGAGCCCGGCGCAATCAGGCGCAGCAGGTTACGGCGCTCGGCCCCGGGGGCGCCTCCCGGCCCGGCCGGTTCCAGGGCCAGTTCCCGCCGCGTGACGGTGCGCAGGTGGACGCCGTCGGATTCAAACAGCACCGCCCCGTCCCGGTCGGTCCGGTACAGGACAATGCCCCGTGCCGCATAGCGGGCCAGCACTTCCGGATGCGGGTGGCCGTAGCGATTGTCCTCCCCCACGCTGACCACCGCCACACGGGGTTGCACCCGATCCAGCCATTGAGCGATACTGGAGGTGGCCGCGCCGTGGTGCGGCACCTTGAGCACCGTGGACGCGGGCATGGCGGATTCGGCCAGCATCCGTTCCGCCGGGGCCTCCACATCGCCGGCAAGCAAAAACGAGTGCCCGCCGTAGGTCACCCGCAACACCACGGAACGGTCGTTGCTCTCCAGCCCGCCGCCTTCGGCCCCGCGCGGCGGGTGCAGCACCTCGATCCCCACTCCGCGCAGCAGTTCCGGCCGGTCCCCCGCAGCCAGCGCGACCGGCGGGGTGCCACCGGCAACGGCCGCATCCACAAAGCGCTGGTGGGACACCGCTCCGGAGCGCCGTTCACCGTTGGTGTACACGGCTGGAGGGTGGAACCGTTCCACCAGCCAGGTCAGCCCCCCTTCGTGATCCAACTGCGGGTGGGTGGCCAGCACCCGCAGTTCGTGGATACCCAGCCCGGTCAGATAGGGGGCGACCGCCAGACGGCCGGTATCGAAACGCCCGAAGCGCGGCCCCCCGTCCACCACCAGCGCATCGCCGCCGGGGCCGATGAGCACGGTGGAATCCCCCTGGGATACGTCCATAAAGGCCACCCGCAACAGCCCCCTGGGGGCCGGGGGATGCAGGGTGAAAAACCAGGCGAACACGAACAGCAGCGCCCCCTGCACCGCGGCCCGGGGCAGCAGCAACGCCCGCCCGCGCCACGCCAGAAAGGCCGCCCCATAGGTGAAAAACACCAGCGCCAGCGGAGGCGGCGCCACCAGCGCGAGCGCACCCGACAGGGCGGCAAACAGGGACACCAGCGATAAAAACCCGTTCAGCAGCATCCCCACCACCCCGGCCAGCGGCAGGGATCCCAGCGCCGGAGCCAGCACCGCCGCCACCAGCGCCACCGGCAGCACCACCGCCCCAAGGAGCGGCACCAGCAGCAGGTTGGCGAAAAAACCGGGCCAACTCACCTGCCCGAAATGCCACGCCACCAGCGGCGCGGTGGCCAACCCGGCGGCCAGGGTCACCCGCGCCAGCCCACCAACCCGGCGCAGAAGCCGTTCACGCGCCGTCTCCGGCGGATCGTCCGGGTCCCGCCCGGGCGGCTCCGGCAGGGCCAGCAGAATGGCCAGAACGGCCACAAAGGAAAGCTGGAACGAGGCCATTCCCAACGCGCGCGGGTCCAGCGCCAGAACGATCAGCGCCGCCACCGACAGGGAGGTGACCGCGTGGGCGTCGCGCCGGGACAGCAGGGCGAACATCACCATCCACACCATGATCAGCGCCCGCACCGTGGGGGTGCGCCCGCCGGACAACAGGGCATAGCCGGTAACCGCCAGCAGCGCCGCCACCCCGGCGATCTGGCGCGGGGTGAGGTGCTGGGTGAGGGGACGCAGCACCCGGTATGGCAGGCGGCTTACCCCCCATCGAACCAGCAGAAAGACAAACCCCGCCACCAGCCCCAAGTGGGTGCCGGAGATGGCCAGCACGTGGGCCACTCCGGCGGCCTGAAAGCGCTGCCGCAGATCCTGGGACAGGTGGGCGGTTTCGCCGATGGCCAGCGCCGTGAGCAGGGCCGCCGGGTCGGGTGGCAGCGCCTGCTCGATGGTGAATCGCATGGCTGCCCGCCAGCCGTGAATGGCCTTCCGCACCCCCGGCGCGGCCCGCTCCAGCACCGTCACCCCGGCCCGCGCCCCGGCGGTGGCCCGCACCCGCACCCCCTGGCGCTGCTGGTAGGCGGCATAATCGTATCCACCCGGATTGTTGAGGGATCCCACCGGCTTGAGGGTGACCTGCGCGGAAAAGGAATCCCCCCAATGCAGGCGGGGGCTGTCCTCACGGGGGTAATAGTTGATCTGCACCACCCCCCGCACCGGGCGGGCACCGGCCCCGGCATCCACCGACCGGGCCGTCACCAGCAGGCGCACCCGCCTCCCCTGCGCCTCCGGCAATGCCGCCACAGTGCCGATGAGGGTCACCTGCCGGCCGGCAAAATGACTGACATCATCGGTTGGAATATTCCAGTGCCAGAACTGCCCATACAGGGTGGCGGCCAGCACCACCGCGTACAGCATATGGCCGAAGCGTCCCCACGACAGGCCGATCAGGCCCAGCGCCCCCAACAGCACCGAGGTGGAAACCGGGAGCAGGGCGTACAACTCGGCCGCCAACAGGCCAAGCAGCGCCGCGCAGGTCACGGAGACCACCGGATATCGGCGCATGGTGGCGGAAAGGGACACGGCCGGTCACGTTAGCAGATTTATAAAACGCAGGCACATTCCCGTCCTGGACACACCCACCCCTTTTTCATCCCGCCGCACCTGCTACACTATAGGCCGGAGCAGCCGCACGGCGGGTTCGTCGGTACGAAACCCTGCTCGGCGCGGCACGGAGAGGGAAATGCCAAAGGTCGGAGTTCTTACCGGTGGGGGCGACTGCCCCGGCCTCAACGCGGTGATCCGCGGGATTGTCAAAAGCGCCGAAGCCAAATACGGCTGGCAGGTCATCGGCATCGAAGACAGCTTTCAGGGGTTGATCCTCCCGGGCAAGACGCGGGAGATGGACACCTACAAAATTCGCGGCATCCTGCCCCAGGGGGGCACCATCCTGCACAGTTCCAATCGGGCCAACCCGTTTGAATACTCGGAAGAGGTGGACGGAAAAACCGTCGTGCACGACGTTTCCGACCGGCTGCTGGAGCGCTTCAAGGAACTGGGTCTGGAAGGGCTGATCGCCATCGGTGGCGACGGCACCAACCGCATCGCCGCCCGCCTGTACGACAAGGGTCTGCCGGTGGTGGGAGTGCCCAAGACCATCGACAACGACCTGCAGGCCACCGACGTGACCTTCGGCTTCAATACCGCGGTCACCACCGCCACCGACGCCCTGGACAAGCTGCACACCACCGCCGCCAGTCATCACCGGGTGATCGTGATGGAGGTCATGGGCCGCTACACCGGATGGATCGCCCTGGAGTCCGGCCTGGCCGGGGGCGCCGATGTGATTTTGATGCCGGAAATCCCGTTCGACATCGAAACCGTGTGCAACAAGGTGCGCCACCGGGCGGAGAAGGGGGCCGGATTTTCCATCGTGGTGGTGGCCGAGGGATCCAAGCCCAAGGACGGCGACGTGACCATCGTCGAGGCCGGAGGCAAGGGCAAGGGCATGGCGCGCCTGGGAGGCATCGGCAACAAGGTGGGGGAACACATTGCCGAATGCACCGGCATGGATGTGCGCGTCACCGTGCTCGGCCACCTGCAACGGGGCGGATCGCCCAGCGCCTACGACCGGATTCTGGCCACCCGCTTCGGCGGCAAGGCCATGGGGCTGGTGGCCAAGGGGGAGTTCGGCCGAATGGTATGCCTGAAAGGGCAGACCATCACCAGTGTGCCGATTCACGACGCCATCACGGATTACAAATACGTGCCCCTGGATTCGGGGCTGATTCTCACCGCCGAGGCCATCGGCATCTGCCTGGGACGGTAATTAATGAAAAAGGAGTTTTATATGTTCCGCACCACGATGCGCACCATGATGGCAGCGCTTGCGCTGCTGGCCGTCACCGCCCTGCCCGCCCACGCGGCGAAATACGACATTCTGCTGGCTAACAGCCTGACCCAGGGCGAGTTCGACACGTTTGTCGATGAAGCGGGCTATATGATCGCCTACACCTCGCTGGCTCCGGCCGAGCCGGAAGGACTGCTTGGCTTCCAGGCGGGCATTTCGGCCACCTCGGTCAACATCGACACGGCCATCTGGGGCAAAACGCTGGAAACGCTCAATACGCCGAGCACGCTGATCGTTCCCCGCCTGCAGGCCCGCAAGGGGCTGCTGTTCGGCATCGACGTGGGGGCCAGCTACATCCAGGTTCCCAGCAGCAACATCAAGGTGTACGGTGCCGAGGTCCGCAAGGCCATCCTGCGCGGCAACATGCTGTTCCCGGCCATCTCGCTCACCGCCCACGGTTCACAACTGCAAGGAGTGAACGATCTGGACTTGAAAACCTACGGCGTCGGCGTCGGCGTCAGCAAGGGCTTTCTGATGCTCACCCCTTACGGCGGGGTGGACATGCTGCGGGTGGAGGGGGTGGAAAACTCCCCCTTGGTCACTCTGGCCGATGTGAAACGGGACATCACCCGGGTACACGTGGGCATGAAGTTTTCGGTGCTGCCGATCCTGAACATCACCGTGCAGGCGGACAGCCGCTACCCACTGGGCGACATCTATACCTACAGCGCGCGGGTCAACATCGGCCTGTAAACCGGGCATCGCGCCGGTGCGGCCGGGTTTGACACCCGCCGCACCGGCCCCGTAGACTGCGCCCATTCGTTTGAAAACAGGGTCCTTCCCCGACCGCGTGCGGGGACGGCCCGGTGGCCGGAAGCCGGGTGCGTCAGGCACCCCGCCCGGCTTTTTGCGTGTTGCCTGTAGAGCCTGAACCCCGGCATGCCCCAAGCTGATTCCTCCTCCCGCCCGGACGCCGACACCCTGCTCGCGTCCATCGATCGCCAACGGCTGCCGAAGCATATTGCGATCATCATGGACGGCAACGGCCGCTGGGCCCGGGAGCGCGGAAAGAGCCGCATCGAGGGGCACCGGGCCGGGGTGCAGAGCGTGCGCGAGGCGGTCACCACCTGCCGCGAACTGGGCATCCAGGTGCTCACCCTGTACGCCTTTTCCCAGGAGAACTGGCGCCGCCCCCGTCTGGAAGTGCGCGCCCTGATGCGCTTTCTGGATGAATTCCTGAAAAAAGAGCTGTCCACCATGCTGGACAACAACATCCGCCTGGCCACCATCGGCCGGGTGGAGGAGCTGCCCGCCGCCGCCCGCGACACCCTGAACGACGTGAAACAGCGCACGGCCACCAACGACGGCATGACCCTGGTGCTGTCCCTGGCCTATGGCGGCCGTCAGGAAATTCTCGAAGCCGCGCGCCGGCTCGCCGTCGAGGCCAAGGCCGGCACGCTGGACCCGGACCGGATCACCGAGGCCGACCTGGCCGCGCGGCTGGATACCGCGGGGCTGCCCGATCCGGACCTGATGATCCGCACCAGCGGCGAACAGCGCATCAGCAACTTCCTGCCGTGGCAGATGGCCTATACGGAGTTCTGGTTCACCCCGGCCCTGTGGCCGGATTTCCGCAAGGCCGACCTGTACGGGGCGGTGCTCGATTTCCAGTCCCGGGAGCGCCGTTACGGCCTCACCGGAGATCAGGTCACCCCCCACGCGAAGAGGGCATAGGATGCTTGGCAAGGACCGTCTGATTACCGCCGCCATCGGCCTGCCGCTGGTGGCCGCCGCGGTCAGCCTGCTGCCCACGGTCTGGTTCGGTGCCCTGATCGGGCTGATCGGCGCCGCCGGGGTGTGGGAGTTGTACCGCTTCCGCTACCCGGAAAAACTCCCTCCCGCCGCCTGGGTGGGGATCGTCTGCGGGTTTTGCGTCATCACCGCGGCCCCTCTCGGCTGGCAGGTGCTGGCCCCGGCGGTTCTTCTGGTGCTGCTGGCGCGCCTGGCCAGCGGACGCATCGAAAACGCCCTGGGCGATTCCGGCACGCTGGTGTTGGGGCTGACCTATGTGGCCGTGCTGCTGTCCCACGTGGCCCTGCTGCACGGCGCGGAGCAGGGGTTTAAATGGGTGTTTCTGCTGATGCTGATCACCTGGTGTGGCGATGCCGCCGCTTACTACACCGGGCGCACCATCGGCCGCCGCAAACTTACCGCCGTGAGCCCGAACAAGACCGTGGAAGGCACCCTCGGGGGGATTCTGGCCAGCGTGGCCGCCGCATACGGAGGCAGTCTGTTCATCCATGGCATGGACCGGCTCGACCCCTTGTGGATCGGCCTGTTGCTGGGCGTGCTGGCCCTCACCGGCGATCTGGTGGAATCCCTGTTCAAGCGCGAGGCCGGAGTGAAGGATTCCAGTACCCTGATTCCCGCCCACGGCGGCGTGCTCGACAAACTGGATGCGTTCCTGTTCACCGGCACCGGCCTGTATTACTATCTGACCTTCGCCGTGTGGAACACGCCGGTCACTCCATGAGCCAGAACCCGAAACGCATCACCATCCTCGGAGCCACCGGCTCCATCGGCGCCAGCGCGCTGGACGTGGTGGCGGCCCATCCGGACCGCTTCCGCATCGCCGCCCTGGCGGCGGGCAGCGGCGATGCGGCAATGGCCAGGCTGGTGGAAAAATTCCGCCCGGAACGGGTGGCCATGGGCAACCCGGAGGCGGCCCGCCGCCTGCGCGAGCGGCTGGGCACCGACGGCCCCGAGGTTCTGGAGGGCACCAGCGGGCTGGAGGCCGTGGCGGCCCACCCCACCGATCTGGTGATTTCGGCCATCGTCGGCGGCGCCGGGCTGCTGCCTACCTTTGCCGCGGTACGCGCCGGGCACGATCTGGCCCTGGCCAACAAGGAATCGCTGGTCATGGCCGGTGGCCTGCTCACCAGCGAGGTGGCGGCCCGCGGAGTCACCCTGCTGCCCATCGACAGTGAGCACTCGGCCATTTTCCAATGCCTGATGGCCGGTCGCCGGGAGGACCTGGACCACATCGTGCTCACCGCCTCCGGCGGGCCGTTCCGTGCCCTGTCGGCGGCGGAACTGAAACACGTCACCCCGGAGCAGGCCAGCCATCACCCCAACTGGAACATGGGGGCCAAGATCACCGTCGACTCCGCCACCCTGATGAACAAGGGGCTGGAAGTCATCGAGGCGCGCTGGCTGTTCGACCTGGCCCCGGAACAGGTGCGCGTGGTGGTTCACCCGCAAAGCATCGTGCACTCCATGGTGGCCTACCGGGACGGCAGCGTAATGGCCCAGATGGGCACGCCGGACATGCGCCCCCCCATCGCCTTCGCCATGAGCTGGCCGGAACGGGTGGCCCTCCCGGTATCGGTGCCGGACTTTACCGAACTGGCATCGTTGACCTTTGAAAAGCCGGATACGGAACGGTTTCCGTGCCTGGCCCTGGCCTTCGACGCCATGACCACCGGCGGCACCCACCCGGCGGTCCTGAACGCCGCGGGCGAGGTGGCGGTGGCGGCGTTCCTTGCGGGGCGCATCGGCTTCACCGATATTCCCCGGGTGGTGGCCGAAACCATGAACACCCACGCCGCCCGTCCGCTGGATGCCCTGGAAACGGTACTGGAGACAGACCGGCAGGCCCGCGCCACCGCTACCCGACTGAGCGCCCAACCGGCACGCAAAAGCGCCTGATGGAACCGGCAGGCCAGTTGGAACGGCTCAGGAGGCTGCTCGCCGAAACCCGGGTCGGGGCCCTGGCCACCGTCGGCGGCGGAGCGCCGTACAGTTCGCTGGCACCGTTCTGCCCGGCGGAGGATTCCGGGGAACTGCTGCTGCACCTGAGCCGCATGGCCCTGCACACCCGCAATCTGGAGCAGGAGCCGCGCGCCTCCCTGCTGCTGGCCGAGGCCGACGGGCCGGACAAAAACCCGCTGGCACTGGTGCGCGCCACGTTCACCGGAACCGCCACCCCGCTCACCCGGGGAACCCCGGAATACGAGGCCGCCCGGACACGCTACGTGGCACGCTTTCCGGAATCGGAAATGATGTTTCAGTTGGGCGATTTTTTTCTGTTTGCCTTCCGCCCGGAGGCGATTCAACTGGTGGCCGGGTTCGGTCAGGCGTACCGGATTTCCCCCGCCGAACTGTTGAGCCACTGACCCTTTTGGCATCGTTTTTCGGATAAAATGAAGGAAGCGGGATACCGCTCCATGAGGGACGCGCCATGAGTGACACAATTCTGGTTCTGCAACAGGTGCCCCACGAAGGGTTGGGCAGCATCTATCCCCTGCTCCGCCGTCACGGTGTTTCCGAGCAGGTGATCCCGTGTTACCGGGAGGATGCCCGCATCCCCGACAGCCTGGAGGGATTCTCCGGACTGATCATCATGGGCGGCCCCATGAGCGCCAACGACAGCGATCCGGTTCTGGCCGCCCAGTTGCGGCTGGCCGAATCCGCCGTGCGATCCGACTTCCCCACCCTGGGCATCTGCCTGGGCTCACAACTCATCGCCCGTGCGGCCGGAGCGCGCATCAGCCGGGGTGCGACGCCAGAGATCGGCTGGGATCAGGTGCACCTCAGTCTGGAAAGCGCCGACGACCCGCTGTTTACCGGACTTCCGAATCCGCTGCCAGTGTTCCAGTGGCACTTTGACGGCTTCGACCTGCCGCGCGGGGCGGTCCACCTGGCCAGTTCCCCCCGTTTTCCCCACCAGGCCTTTCGACTGGGGCAGCGGGTATACGGGCTGCAATTCCATGTGGAAACCGACGCCCCGATGATCAAGGAGTGGGTGGCGGTGAACCGGCACGAACTGGAAGCGCATCCGGAGATCGACCGTACCCCCATGGAAACCGATTCCGACGCCCGTTGCCACGAACTGAGTCTGGTGGCGGAGAAGATCATCGCCCGCTGGCTGGGCACACTTGCGGCCCGCGGCTAGCGCGTCATGCGCCGCATCAACGCCATCCGCCGCGCGCTTCTGGCGCTGGCCGCATTCGGCGCCGTGCTGGTGATCGGGCTGGTGGCCGAACAGGTGGCGCGGGTGGGTGGCGGCATGCCGGTGACCTCCGACCTGGGCCTGGAGGCCGACCTTACCCTGAGCGGATTCCGCATGGAAGAGGTGGGACCGGAGGGACCGCTGGTCGCACTGTCCGCACGCACCGCCCGCCTGCTGGAGGAAAACCGCCGCATTACCGCCGAAGGGCTGAACGTGACCTTTTTTGACCACGGCGTCGAAGCCGCGCGCCTGTCCGCCCGCAGCGGCGAAGTGTCCATGGACGGAGGCCAGGTTACCGTTCACGGCACCGCCGCCAACCCGGCGCGCATGGATCTGCTGACCAGTGGCCTGTCGGTGCAGTCCGTCTCCCTGGACTGGGACCCGGAACAGCGCACCGTGCATTCCGCCGCAGCCACCACCCTCCGTCAGGATGGCCTGGTGGCCACCGGTCGTAGCCTGTCCGCCGACGTGGACGCGCAAACCGTCACCCTGAGCGACGGCGTGGAGGTGCAATGGGCTCCCTGACCCGAACCCTGCTGGCGGGCATTGCGCTGGCGCTGCTGGCCGGCCACCCGGCCCACGCCATCGGCCAGGAGTCCCGCTCCGCCCACACCCTGGCCACCGGGGGCGGCCCGGTTACCGTCACCGCCGATACCATGGCCTACGCCAACCGGGAGGGACGGCTGGTGTTCTCCGGGGGTGTGCAGGTGGTCCGCGAAGGATACCGGATGGTGTCGGACCGGCTGGAGATCGACCTCACCGACCTGGAGTCCGAACGGCGCGAGATCCGTCATATGGTGGCCGAGGGCAACGTGGTGTTCACTTACGGGGAGCGCACCGCCAACGCGGGCCGCGCCGAATACGACCCGAAAGCGGGTACCGTGGTGCTGACCCGGGAACCGAAACTGACCGACCCCCGTATGGAAGTGGTGGGCGAGGTCATCACCATAGATCTGGCCACTCAGGAAAGCACCGTTCAGGGGGGCGCGTTCACCTTTACCGAAGCGCCGGAAACCACCGAGACCATGGAAACCGCGCCACCCGCCCCGGATCCGGCGGAGTCCCCCTGATATGCCACTGGAAGCGGAAAACCTGAAAAAACGATACGCGGGCCGCACCGTGGTCCAGGACGTGTCGCTGAAGGTTGCCCCCGGAGAGGTGGTCGGCCTGCTGGGCCCCAACGGCGCCGGCAAGACCACTGCGTTTTACATGGTCATCGGTCTGGTCCGCCCCGACGGCGGTCAGGTCACCCTGTCCGGGCAGGACATCACCCGCCTGCCCATGCACCGGCGCGCCCGCAGCGGGATCGGCTACCTGCCCCAGGAAAATTCCATTTTTCGCAAGCTCACCGTGGGTGAAAACCTGGATGCGGTGCTGGAACACATGCCCATTTCACCCCGGGAACGGCACGACCGGCGCGAGGAACTGCTGGAGGAATTCAGCATCGGTCACCTGAAGGACGCCCACGCCTTCACCCTGTCCGGCGGAGAGCGGCGGCGGGCGGAAATCGCCCGCGCCCTGGCCACATCCCCCCGCTACCTGCTGCTGGATGAACCGTTCGCCGGCATCGACCCCATTGCGGTCAGCGAAATCCAGGGCATTGTGGAACGGCTCAAGGAGCGCGGCCTCGGCGTCCTGATCACCGACCATAACGTACGAGAGACCTTGCAAATTACGGACCGCGCATACATCATTTACCAGGGGGCCATTCTGGAGTCCGGCACTCCCCGTCAGGTGGCGGAGAGCGCCAACGTCAGAAACATCTATCTGGGTGAGCGTTTTGCCCTTTAGGCATCCGATTCTGCGTGAAAGCAGTTAACCCACGCGGGATTTTTGCCGATAGATTGGTCACTAACCAGTTTTGAAAACCCGCAGACAGGTCTGAATGAACCCGTGTCCGGAATGAAACTCACTCTCCGCCCCGTCCTCACCCAGAAACTGGTGATGACGCCCCAGTTGCAGATGGCCATCCGCCTGCTGCAGTTGTCGCGCCAGGAACTGGAACAGGCCATTGAGGAGGAGATGCTCGAAAACCCCACCATGGAGGAATCCGAAGGGGTTGACGAGCCGGAATCGGACAACCGGGAAGAAAAGGGAGAACTGCTCTCCGACGTACCCGACCCGATCAACGAAACCCCGGCGCTGGATGAGCGGACCTCCGACGAGGCCGAGGACCTGGGCTACAAGTGGGAAGAGTATTTTGCCCAGGACATGGGCGACGGACGGGACCTGGGGGGCGTGGCCGCCGCCCCCGACGAACTGCCCTCCTATGAACAGACCCTGGCCGGCAGCACCACTCTGGGCGACCACCTGAACTGGCAGTTGCGCATGTGCCCGCTGGCGGAGCGGGAAATGGCCATCGGCGAGGAGATCATCGGCAACATCGACGACGACGGCTACCTGCGTTCAGACCTGGCCGAAATTGCCGCCGCCACCGGCGTTCCCGAGGCCGACGTGGAGCACGTGCTGGGGATCATCCAGGAATTCGACCCGGCCGGGGTGGGTGCCCGCAACCTGCGGGAGTGCCTGTTGATCCAGATTTCCCAGCTGGAACTGGATGACACCACCGTGGAGCGGGTCGTGGCCGATCACCTGGAGGATCTGGAGCGGCGCCGCTATCCGCAGATCGCCCGGGCCCTCAAGGTAAAGCCGGAAGAGGTGCACCAGGCCGCAAAGGTGATCGAGGGGCTGGAACCCAAGCCGGGACGGCCGTTCACCTCCACCCAGAATTTTGCGATTACCCCGGACGTCTATGTGGTTCCGGTGGACGGCGAATACAAGGTGCTGCTCAACGAAGAAGGCATGCCGCGGCTGCGCATCAGCCCCTATTACCGGAAGATGCTGGCCAACCGGGAGCAGGCACCCACCGACGCCCGCGAGTATCTGGATGGCAAGCTGCGTTCCGCCCTGTGGATGATCAAGAGCATCGATCAGCGCAACCGCACCATCGTCCGGGTGGCGGAGAGCATCGTGCGCTTCCAGCGGGATTTCTTCGATCACGGGGTCAGCCAGTTGAAACCGCTGATCCTGAAACAGGTGGCGGACGACATCGAGATGCACGAGTCCACCATCAGCCGGGTGACCACCAACAAATACATGCACACCCCGCACGGAATTCTGGAGTTGAAATACTTTTTCAACAGCGGCCTGTCGCGGGTGGGCGGCTACGGGGAAGACGTTTCCTCGGTTTCGGTGCGCGAGATGATCCGCAAGCTGGTGGCCGATGAAGACCCCCAAAACCCGCTCAAGGATCAGGAGATCGTCCAGATCATGCGCGGTCGCAACGTGGCCGTGGCGCGCCGCACGGTGGCCAAATACCGTACCGAGTTGAACATCCCGCCCTCCAATCGCCGTAAACGGCCGTTTTGAGATATCCTTTCCGGCATCGGCCCGGCCCCGACCTGTGTTGGACGCGGGGCTCCCGGTGCAGCATAAATAAAACCAACACCTTAGCTGAAGGAGCGAACGCCGATGGAAGTTGAGATCACCGGCCGCCAGATGGAAATCACCCCGGCCCTGCGGGAGTACGTGAACAGCAAGGTGTCGCGCGCCGAGAAATATGTCAGCCGTTCCTTTGGTGCCCACGTGATTCTGGAAGTGGACAAGCTGCGCCACATTGTGGAAATCATCATGAACGTCAAAGGCTCCCAGCTCACCGCCAGGGAAGAAGGCGATGAGATGTACGCCTCCATCGACGGCGCCATGACCAAGATCGAGCAGCAATTGCGCCGCTACAAGGACAAACTGTCCCACCACAAGGGGGGCACTTCGCTTGCCGAGGAGGCGCTGCACGCCGAGGAAGAACCCGCCAGCTGACGCGGGTGCCCAACGCGCGCCGTGCCCGCCATCCGCGGCGGGCGGCACAGGGGACGACGCAGTGACCCATACGCCGATCCACTTTGTGATCCTGACCGGCACCTCCGGGTCCGGGAAAAGCCACGCCCTCAACTATCTGGAGGACGTCGGCTACTTTTGTGTCGATAACCTGCCGCTCACCCTGATTCCCCAGTTCGCCGAGCAATTCGACCGCCCGGGCAGCCGGGTGGACAAGATCGCCCTTGTGGTGGACGTGCGCGAGCGCTTCTTCCTGAATGCCGGCACCGAACCCATCGCCATCCTGCGCAACATGGGGCACCGGGTGGAAACCGTGTTCATGGACGCGGACGACGCGGTACTGATCCGGCGGTACTCGGAAACCCGCCGTCCCCATCCCCTGTCCCCCGACGGTGGCATTGTGGAGGGCATCGCCCTCGAACGGGAGTTGCTGGCGCCCCTGCGCAACACCGCCGACCGGCGGATCGACACCTCCGCGTATTCCGTGCATGACCTGCGCGGGCACATCCAGAGTCATTATGGCCGACACACGACCGTCAAGGGCTTGACGATTTCACTGGTTGCGTTTGGTTTCAAATACGGAATCCCGCTGGAGGCGGATTTAATTTTCGACGTCCGTTTTCTATCCAATCCACATTTTGTTCCCGACCTTAAAGAGCACACCGGAGAAAATCCGGAGGTGCGAAAATATGTGTTGAACGACCCCCGCGCGGAACCGCTTTTGTCCCGTCTCGAGAGCCTGCTGACCTATACGATTCCCGAATACGAGCGGGAAGGGCGCAGTTATCTGACCATCGGCGTGGGCTGCACCGGAGGCAAGCACCGCTCGGTGGTAATGGCCGGAGAGCTGCTTGAACGGTTGGAAAAAGCAGGACACCGGGTGGAAATCCGGCTGCGTGACGTAAAGGGGGGTGGAGAAAGAGCTGCCGACACGGCATAATCAGCGCCGCACCGGACAAGTCTGTCCGACGCGCATGGATCGCAGGGAAGCGAACTCCCGTCTTCTGGACGGACCATTCAGGGAGGAACATGGCCACCTACGTGGTTGGCATCAGCGGCGCCAGCGGCGCCGTTTACGGCACGCGCCTGATCGAGGCGCTCGCCCGGCGCGGGCATGCGCTGCACGTGGTGATCTCGGATACCGCGCGCGGAATCGTGCGCGACGAGACCGGGCTCGACCTGGGTCAGGGTCCGGAGGCCGCCCGCCAGGCGCTGGTTTCCCTGTGTGGCGAGGCCGACCTGCATGTACACGATTCCCGCAACCTGTACGCGGCCATCGCCAGCGGCAGCGTGCCCACCGACGGCATGGTGGTGGCCCCCTGCTCCATGAAGGCGATCGCGGCCCTGGCTTCGGGCCTTGCCGATTCCCTGATGACACGCGCCGCCGACGTGCACATGAAAGAGGGGCGCCCGCTCATTCTTGTACCTCGGGAAACCCCCTTCAGCCGGATTCACCTGAGCAATCTGTCCACCCTGGCGGCGGTACCGGGCGTCCGGATATTGCCTGCAATGCCAGCATTTTACACGCACCCGAAAACCATCATGGATCTGGTGGACTTCATTGTGGCACGGATTTTGGATAATTTATCCGCAACCACCGGTCCCGAGGATGCGTTTGCCCCTCGATGGAAGATGGAGCCGGAGCGATAACAAAAGAGGAGCCCCACGGATGGGGCGTAAAGTTCGAAGTGATATCTGACCGAGAGTAACCAAGCAGGATCACGAAACGCCATGGAAGGCATCAGCATCAACCATACCCAGCACAATTCGCCCCCGGCGGAGGCATGGCGCATCCCGGATCGCCAGGCGGGGGTGTATCTGCGTTTGCGTGAAAACCCGGTGACGGCATGATCAAGGACTTCTTCGAACAATTACAGAACAAGCCGCTGGTTGGCCTGGATATCGGTTCCAGCAACGTCAAGCTGGTGCACCTGGTGGAAAAGGGGGGCGAGTACACCCTTGAGCACTATGCACTGGCGGAGCTGGACCCGGACGCGATCGTGGACGGCGCGGTGATGGACTCCTCCCACGTGGCCGACACCATCCGCAGCCTTTTTGAGGAAACCAAGATCAACTCCAAGCGGGTGGCCATCTCGGTAGCGGGCAACTCGGTGATCGTCAAAAAAATCAACCTGCCCCTCATGGACGAGGAGGAACTGGCAGGCAGCATCGCCTTCGAGGCGGAGCAGTACATTCCGTTCGAGATCAGCGACGTGCACCTGGATTTTCACATCATGGAGACCGGTGGCGACGACAACACGATGGACGGGCCGGAAGCGCAGATGCCGGTGCTGCTGGTGGCGGCCAAGAAAGACCGGGTCAGCGAAATGATCGGCATGGTGGAGGAGGCCGGGGCCAAGGTGGCGGTGGTGGACGTGGACGCGTTTGGCCTGGAGAACATCTTCTCGGCCAACTTCGGCGCGGGCGAACCCATTGTCGGGCTGGTCAACATCGGTGCATCGGTGATCAACATTAACGTGCTGGTGGACGGGGTGTCCGCCTTTACGCGTGACATCTCCATGGGCGGCAATCGTTACACCGAAGAAATTCAAAAGGGGCTGAACATCAGCTTCCTGGAGGCGGAGCGCGCCAAGTGCGGCGAAGCCATCGAGGGCATCGACGAGGACCGGGTGCTGGCCATGGTGCAGGACACCAATGCCGAGGTGGCGGCGGAAGTGGGGCGCACCTTCGACTATTTCCGCAGCACGGTTCAGTCCCAACAGGTGGACAAGGTCTATCTGTCCGGTGGAGGCGCCAAGGCCCACGGGCTGGTGGAGCAGGTCTCCGACCGGCTGGGAATCCCGGTGGAAATCTTCAACCCCTTTGCCAACCTGCACATCGCCAACGGGATCGATCCCGAAGTGCTGCGCCAGGACGCACCTTTCCTGGGCGTGGCCGCAGGTCTTGCAACCCGCAAGGTGGGTGACTGATGATCCACATCAACCTGCTCCCACAGAAACGAGGCCGGGTCTCAAAAAAGACCATCGAGCTGCGCAACTTCCTGATCCTGACCGGCATGGGGGTGGGCGCGGTGCTGGTGGTGGCCTTCGTGGTAGCGGGAATTCTGGGGACCCGGGTCAGTTCCTTAACCAGTCAACGCGATACCATGTCGGCCGAAATCGCCCGATTGAAAAAAGAGAGCGCCCAGATCGCGAACTTTGAAGAGGACAAGAAGCGGTTCGAGGAAAAAATCGAGGTGATTCGCCAGCTTCGTCGCCACCAGACCCGCCCGGTCCGGTTTCTGGACCAGATTGCGCACCACATGCCCAATCGGGTCTGGCTGACTGAACTGAGCGATCAGGGCGGCATGGTTACCGTCAAGGGGCTGGCAATGTCCAACAACGACGTGGTGGAAATGATCCGCGACCTCAAGCAGGTTGAGATGCTTTCCAACGTGCAGGTGACCGAGTCCAAACGAACCAGCGGCGACGGGATCTCGACCTACGAGTTCACCATGACCGCCCGGCTGACGGAGCCTGCCGGAAAATGAACGTCGACGCACTCAAGAATCTGACCCCGCAACACCGGAAGATTGCCGCCGGCGTGACCATCGGGTTGACCCTGCTTCTGGCGGGCAACTTCCTGATCCGCCCGCAGATCACCAGGATATCTGAATTGAAGGCGGAAGTTACCCAACTGAGCGGTGAATTGACGGTATATCAGGCAAAGATTAAGCGGCTGGACCAGTTGATCCAGGAAAACAAGCGCCTTCAGGGCTTGCTGGAACAGCAGAAGCGGCAGCTGCCGGATACCCACGAGGTGGACAACCTGCTCAAACAGGTGACCGATGCGGGTGCCCGGGCCGGGATGAATTTCAAGCTGTGGCGGCCGGGATCCCCGGCCCAGCACCCCAACGGGCTGTACCAGGAACTTCCGGTTGATGTCGAAATCGAAGGGCTGTACCACCAGATCGGCGTGTTCTTCGAGTTTTTGGGCCAATTGGACCGTATTGTGAACGTCAAGGATCTGTCGATTAAACCGATCGGCAAAGACGGAGCACGTCTGCGCGCGAACTTTGTCACCACGGCGTTTGCCGCTCCGGCACCAGCGCCCCCGGCCAATCCGGCCGCGGCGAAAAAGGGCAAGTAGAGGTAGGACGTGTTCGAAAACCACGCGAACAAAATCCGCCGCAGCGCCTGGATCAAAGGGATTGGCTTCCTGCTTGTGACCTGCGGACTCTGGATCCACGGGCCGGCTCTGGCCCAGGGGGTTCCCGGTCAGGGGACACCGGCTTCCGCGCCCGGTATCGCATCCATCGATCCGGACGACGAACAGATCGGAGCACCGGAGCCCTACGTATATAGCGCCAGGGGGCTTCGGGATCCCTTTACGCTGCCCCCCCAGGCGTCGCCGGAAGCGGGAAAGAAATCGATTCTGGAACTGACCCCGCTGTCCGATTTCCAGCTGTTGGGAATTGTCTGGACCCAGAAAGGGCCGTATGCACGGGTAGCAACGCAGGATGGCACAGGCTATACGGTCCGCCGCGGCACGCGGATAGGGCAAAGCGGCGGGGTGATCCGAAAGATTACGCGGGACCGCGTGATTGTTGAAGAATGGGACACCAACGTCTTTGGTGAAAAAGTCCGGGTGGAGACCGTGTTGGCCCTCCGTCCGGAAGAGGTAAATCCATGAAACGCTTGATTCTGTCACTGATATTCGGAGCGCTTTTCTCCGCGCCATTCGCCTTGGCCCAAGGGACATTTGAAACCGATGGACCCAGGTGGCAAGGCGAGAAAATATCACTCGACTTCCAGGACGCCCAGGTCCGGCAGGTTCTTCAGTTGATTGCCGACGTCAGCGGGCGCAACGTGGTTATCTCCGATGCCGTTTCCGGAACGGTCACCCTGAAACTCAAAAAGGTGCCCTGGGATCAGGCACTGGACCTGGTGTTGAAAACCGGTGGCCTGGGCATGGAGGATCAGGGGGAGATCCTGCGTATCGACACCCTCGAGAACCTGGCCCGGCAGCGGGACGAGGCCAGCCGGGCACGCGCGGGCATTGTCTCCTCCGAAGCCCTGGTGACCCGGCTTGTACCGGTTCACTACGCCACCCCCAGCAAAATTGCCGAACTGATTGAAGAAGACCAGGGAACCACTGGCGGTTCCGTGCTGTCGTCAAGGGGATCGGTCTCCGTGGAGGAGCGCACCAAGACGCTGATCATCAAGGACATTGAAAGCAATATCGAACTGGTGGTCGCGCTCATCGAAAAGCTGGACCGTCCCACCCCCCAGGTGACCATCGAGGCGCGGGTGGTCCAGGTCATTCCTCAGTACAAACGCGAACTGGGCATTACTTGGAGCGCCACGGGCGCAGTCTATTCATCATCCAGCACGCTGGCTCCGTCGGCTCGGGTAACCATGCCCGCCGGGTTCCAGAACGACATCGGGTTTAACTTCGGACGGCTGATTGGCTCCCCCGTTGCGCTGGACATGCGCCTTTCCGCCGGTGAGACGCAAGGGTTCACCAAGATCGTGTCGTCACCCAAGATCACGGTGCTCGACAACCAGAAAGCCATCATCAAGTCCGGCCAGGAAGTGCCCTACCTTTCGCTTTCGGACCGGGGCACCGAAGTGACCATGAAGGAAGCGGTGCTTTCCCTCGAAGTGACCCCGACCATCACCGGTGACGGCAGGGTGACCCTGCAAATCAAGATCAAGAAGGATGAGCCTCAGGACGGCGTGGCCCCCCGCATCAACAAGCGCGAGGCCGAAACCGTAGTCCTGGTTGGGGACGGCGACACCACGGTGATCGGCGGCATCTTTGACCGGATCGAGGAGCGCCAGGTGGAGCGGGTTCCGTTCTTCTCCAAGCTGCCGCTGATCGGATTCCTGTTCCAGAAACAGACGATCCGTGATGACGTGCAGGAACTGCTGATTTTCATTACTCCACGGATTGGTTGACAGGTGCGCCATGTTGAAACGATTGCTTAACCAATTTTCGACTCACCGTCTCGAGGCTGTCGCTCTTGCAGGGTTGATTCTTGCGCTCTCCGCGGCGGGATGCGGAGACGACCAGGCAGCCTGCCACCTGTGCCAGATCGATTTAAATAACGCGTCGGATGCAACCTGGACTTTTGAAAATGTTCCATATAACAGCGGCCTCGGCGCGCCCCTGTGGCCCGGATCACCCATTCAATTTGTTGTCTATGCTGACTCCTCCCGCAGACAGGTGGTTCCAGGCGCCGAGGTTGACCTGTACACGATTGGCAGTGCTCTGGCCTTGGTCGAAGATGATCGACTGACCGTACGGGCGGTCGATGGACCCTTGTCGAGGATTTGGGTAAGCATGCTGTTTTTACTCGACTTCGCAGCGACCGATCTCCCCCCCACCACTGGCGACAACAATCGCGGAATTTGGCGCGCGCGAGCCGATGATCACGGTAGGGTCTCGGTCATTCCCGCCGGCTATGTGGCGGGCTGTCCAGCCATGCCTGTTGGAACTGCGGATCTTGTGATTGGAGGGGCAATTGGCGTTGGGGCCCAGATTTCCAACGACCGAGCGGAGTGGGGTGCCAAATGGATTGTAACCTGCACCTATTAGTTTAAGCCGTTAGCTATCCAAATTGACCCGCCTGTTCCTCACCGGCTTCATGGGCACCGGCAAAAGCGCTGTTGGCCCGCTGGCGGCACGGTCGCTGGGATATGAGTACATCGACCTGGACAAGGTGATCGAACGGGCCGCCGGCATGCCGATCCCGAAGATTTTCGAGACGGAGGGGGAGGCGTCGTTCCGGGCGCGTGAAACCGATGCCCTGCGGCAAATGGCACAACGGGATCAATGCGTTATCGCCACCGGCGGCGGCGTCGTGCTCAGCAAGGAAAATCGCGACCTGATGGCGGCCTCCGGGCATGTGGTATGCCTGTCCGCCTCCGCGGCGGCCATTGTGCGCCGCACCCGCCGCCAGCGCGCCGCGCGCCCGGTGCTGGACACCGGAGGTGATTTACTGGCGCGTATCCAGGCATTGCTTGCGGAACGCGAAGCCTACTACCGTGAGTGTCATCATTTGATCGACACCACCGGACGCCCCGTGGACGACGTGGCGCGCGAGGTGGTGCGGCTGCATCGGGAACAGGAATGGAAACGGTAACCGTCGGGCTGGGCGAGCGAGCCTACGACATCCTCATCGGCAACAGCACCCTGCCGGACCTGGGCACCCGCTGCAAGGCGCTGGGTCTGGGCACCCGCGTCGCCATCGTCACCAACCCCACGGTGGGCGCGCACTATCTGGCGCCGACCCGAAACGCGTTGGCCGATGCCGGGTTTGACGTATCGGTATGCGAACTGCCGGACGGGGAACGGTACAAGAATACCGACTCCATCAACACCATTTACGATCATCTGGTGGATCGCCGGCTGGATCGGGGCAGTTTTCTGGTGGCGCTGGGGGGGGGCGTCATCGGCGACATGACCGGGTTTGCCGCCGCCACCTTCCTGCGCGGCATCCCCTTTGTGCAGGTGCCAACCACGGTGGTGGCCCAGGTGGACTCCTCGGTGGGCGGCAAAACCGGCGTCAACCACCCGCGCGGCAAGAACCTGATCGGCGCCTTCCATCAGCCGCGCCTGGTGCTGATGGACCTGGACATGCTCGGCACCCTGCCCCACCGGGAACTGCTGGCGGGAATCGCCGAGGTGGTCAAGTACGGGGTAATCGAAGACGCGGATTTTTTTGATTTTCTGAACGCAAACGCAAAGCCCCTGCTGGCACTGGAGCCGGGCGTGACCGCCCGTGTGGTTCGCCGCTGCTGCGAATTGAAGGCGCAGGTGGTGGCCGACGACGAACGCGAGACCAGCGGCCGCCGGGCCATCCTCAACTACGGCCACACCGTGGGGCACGCCATCGAGGCGGTCACCGGCTACAAGGAGTACCTGCACGGCGAGGCGGTGGGCCTGGGCATGGTGGCGGCGGCGCGCATCGCGCACCGGCTGGGGCGGCTGGCGGAGGCCGAAAGCGAAGCCCAGCGCGCCCTGCTGGAGCGCTTCGGCCTGCCCACGGAGATTCCGCAGCACCTCGATCGCGCGGCGATTGCCGACGCCATGGGGCTGGACAAGAAGGTGGCGAGTGGGAAAATCCGCCTGATTCTGGCCGACCGCATCGGCCATGTGGAGATGGTGCCGTTTTCTGCCGATGAAGTCAGGACCCTCGTAAAGGACTTGTAGGCACCATGCAATTGCACAGATGGGTGGTTTTTACGCTGGCATTGGCCGCATGGTCCTGCGGGAATGTCGGTTCCCCATCCGCACCTCCTGTTTCCGCATGCCCCGCCTATGGGGGAACGGGGGGCACCCTGAGCATCAGCGGGACCGTCCGCTACGAGGATTACCCCTATTCGGCAACCGGTCTTGCCGCCACGCCAGTGGCCACCCCCATCACCGGGGTGTTGGTCCAGGCGATACGCTGTAGCGACAGTGCGGTGCTGGACCAGAAGACCACCGGGGTTTCGGGCACGTATACCCTGACCATTACCAACACCGGCCCGGCGGGCATCAAGATTCGTGCCCTCGCGCAATCGCCCGCAACGCTCAACCACGGCGGCGTGCTGGTGCGCGACCGCCTTAAAAACACCCACGCGGTGGTGTCGCCGGTATTCAACGAAACCACGCTGGGTGGCGCGCCGGTGAACCTGCTGGCCACGGAGGCGGCTGGCGGGGGCGCCTTCAACATCCTGGACGTGGCGCTCAAGGGACTGAACTACCTGTATGCCAATGTCTCCCCCAATCCGGGCGTCCTCCCGCAACTGGTGGTCAATTGGCATTCAGGTTTTTCCGGAGTTGCCCAGGGGGCCTCTTATTTTTTCAGTCTCACCAATGAACTGACCATCTTGAGCGACCTCCTCGGACGGGATACCGACGAATACGACGACCCGGTTGTCATGCACGAGGTGGGGCATTTCATCAGCTTCAATCTGAGCCGCGAGAATTCGCAGGGTGGCGCCCATTACATGGGAGATCCGGGGCAGGACACACGCCTTTCCTGGTCCGAGGGATGGGGCGGGTTTTTCTCCGGCGCCGGGTTGGGAAATCCCCAGTACATCGATACCACCGGGGTAAAAGCGGGCGGCGGCCAATTGCTTGCGTACAATCTGGAAACCGTCCAGTCAGACCCCTTCGCTTTATGCCAGGACTTTCCTCTCGGGCCAATTTATTCATGCTTCCCCGGCTACAGTGCCCGCGGCGGCGTGGCCAGCGAAAACGACGTGGCCGCAACATTGTGGGACGCGATTGATGCCACCCCCGGTGAGGATCCGGCTGCCATCGCCCCCGGCACGGTGTTAAACGCCATCCTCAGCCTGGATACCGCCTACGGGATTTCCGAACCGATTACGTTTGGCCGTTTGTGGGAAGTGCTGGTTCCCCTGCTTACCCCGACGGAGAAGACCAATCTGGAAACCGCCGCCTGGACCAACGGCATCGACCTGGTCGCCGACGGCGGCGTGGACGACACCGTCGGCGGGGCCTCCGTGCTCACCCTGGCGGTGGAGAGCGCGCCAGAGTCCCTGGCCATCGACCCCGCCATCACCGGTACGCCGGACGTGGACTACTATCAGGTTGTCCTCACCGAGGGCCTTCCGTACTCGTTTGAAACCATCTATTACAGCAACGGGGCCGATACCCTCCTGACGCTGGTGAGCCCGGACGGAATCACCACCATCGCCTCCAACGACGACTGGAGCGGCAACTACAAATCGTGCAGCCAATACTCGACTGGCTGCCCGAATAACGGCGACGATTACTCCGGCTACGTTGAGTACACCCCACCCATTGGACAGGGTGGCACCTATTTCCTGAAGGTGGAACGCACCCCTACCACCCCTCGGCCCTACTCCGGACTGTACGGCACCTACACCGTGCTGGCAAAGGGAATATAAAACCCCTTTTTCGCGCCGGACGACTCCCGAAAAGTCACCTCCCCGCCTTGACACTTCGGGGCACCCCCTTTACAATTCACACTAATTCGATCGGAAAAGGATGTTATGAAGTTTTCGGCCCGTTCCCAATACGCCCTGGAGGCCATGCTCGCGCTGGCCGAAGCCCCGGAAGGGGAACCGATCCAGGTGCGTTCCATCGCCGATGGGCACGGCATCCCGATCCGGTTTCTGGAACAGATCATGGCCGCATTGAAAAAATCCGGCCTGGTCAAAAGCATTCGTGGCGCGCGCGGAGGCTACATGCTGGCCTCCACGCCGGGGGAAATTCCGGTAGCGCGCATCCTGGAGGCCATCGAAGGGCCCATCGAGGAGGGGCCTCAGCCCACCGAGGATGACAGCGAGCCACCCGCCGCCACCCGCGCCGTGCACGGCCTGTGGCGCGAGGCGCAGGAGGCGGTACGGGGGCTGTTTCTGAGCATCTCGCTGGGGGAACTGCTGACGCGCAAGCAAAAGCTCGAGGGATCCCACGGGATCATGTTTCATATCTAGCCGGCGGCGATAACGCCACTGTTCGTGTAACCGAGGAAACCATGGAACGACCGGACCAACAATCCATTCAACGCATCACCCACGAGAGCGACGTGCTGATCATCGGGGGCGGCACCTCCGGGTGTCTGGCGGCGGTGGAGCTTCGGGAAAGATTCCCCAATCTGTCGGTCACCATCGTCGAAAAGGCCCACGTGGACCGCAGCGGCTGCCTGGCGGCGGGCATGAACGCCATCAACGCCTATCTGAATCCGGGCGAGAGCGCCGAAAGCTTTGTAAAGTACGTGCGTTTCGACTCCTGCGGCCTGATCCGCGAGGATCTGGTGAAATCCATGGCCGAACTGTTCGAGTATTCGGTCAAGAAGGTGGAAAACTGGGGGTTGCCGATCCTGTGTGACGAGAACGGCAACTACGTTCCGCGCGGGCGCTGGAACATCAAGATCAACGGCGAGAGCCTGAAGCCGATCATCGCCCGCGCCGCCCGGGACGCCGGAGCCAGAATCCACAACTGGGTGGTGGTGACCGACCTGCTGATGAGCGGTGAGCGGTGCGCCGGCGCGGTGGGCTTTTCGTTGCGCACCAACACCTTTTACACGTTCAAGGCCAAGGCCACCATCATCGCCACCGGCGGCACCGCGGGCATCTACAAACCGAACAACGCCCACGACGCCCAGCACAAAACCTGGTATTCACCGTTCAACAATGGCGCCGGAACCGCCATGGGCATCCGCGCGGGGGCCGAAATGACCTCCCTGGAGATGCGCTATGTG
>Ga0224496_10000503_pt1 | contig 27236 bp, 20 predicted proteins | sample SF_Jul11_sed_USG_2_FD_168127 | JGI IMG/M metagenome (GOLD analysis project Ga0224496, IMG submission 168127) | Sediment microbial communities from San Francisco Bay, California, United States - SF_Jul11_sed_USGS_8_1 | ecosystem: Environmental > Aquatic > Marine > Sediment | place: USA...
GTATATGACTGTCCATCAGATGCCTGGACCTCCGCGACAGTTCTGACAGCCCGTGTCATGCATTCGCTGCTCGTCCATCCGGCCGAGCTGCAGACACACGCCAATACAGCGACAAGAAACCTGACCATTATCTGCGACCCCAACACGTAGATTCGTAATACTCAGGATGCGATAGCAGGGGAAATCGTTGCACCGATTGTGCGAGCTTTCCATCACCGACGCTCGATTCTAGAATGTCGGTGTCGGAATACCAGCCCACTGGCTATCGACGTCATACTCCGTGCTGACAATCACGTTCTTCGAAATGTCGAGCGTGGCAAATCCAATCGGACGAAGGTCCAGCGCCTGAGTGAATCGTTGTATTCCAGACGGCTCGTCGTCCGTGTACGTTGCTGCGACGCGAACGACATTGACGTGGTATTCGTCGAAGAGCAGCGGATTCCCATGAGTTGTCGGATACAAAAGCTCATTGGATCTAGCCCCTGGTGGCGGCGCGCTGGTCCGCTCCAGACCCAGTTCCGGCACTCTCCATGAAGAGGGACCGACGTAGTAGAGGCCGCCGCCCAAATCGGTATCGTCGATCAACGAGCTAATAGCAGCCTGCGACTGCGGGCTCAGTGGTGCGAGATACACCAGGACCCTATCGCCTCGAACGTCGGTATCCAGGCTGTCGATCACATGTTGGCGTAGCGAAAACGCAAGGCCTATGGTCAATCCAACCGCGACGATGTACATACCCAGGCCTAAAGCCAGGCGTCCTCCTCGAGATTCGGGCAGCCGCCAGTCGAGCACCAGCCACCGCGCTTCCCAACGGCGCGGCAAGAACATGCCCGTACGCTCCAGGTAGGTGCGATAGGACTCGCCAAACTTCTCAAGGCAGATCCGTTCCTCTACGCGGGCAAGAAAATAGTAGAGGCACAGCATGCTGACGAAAGCGACGATAACGATGAACCTGGACCAATACAGGCATGCGCCCAGGCCGATAACGGCAAGCGCGATGTATTGTGGATGGCGGATGTGCTTGTACAAGCCGATAGCAACCGCACCCCTCCCGGTGAATTTCGCCCAGTAGATTTGGCAGAACCCAATAATGAACACGAGAATGCCAAGCAACATCAGGGGCCAGGCAAGTAGAACCAGACCGTTGGCCAACCAGCTGCCTGTGTAGGTGAAATGCGGCAGGACGTACATCGTCAACCACGCAGTCGACGAGGATGCCTGCAGGAGGCTTAGCGGTGTTGCATAGATCGAATAGTAGTAGGCCGCGAACGGCGATACCATGAACAGGATCTCCAGAACAATCAGCGTGTATAGAAACCAGGCCGATGTCTTGACCGCCCGATCTTTTCTAGTCACAGTCATTTTTCACACCCTCCGAAACGTCGTATTGATTTGGCATCCGGACGGGCGAACGATCAAGCAATAGAGCGTGACTGGTACATATTCTTCGTGACTGGGTTCGCTTGTTCGCGAAAGGGCCGCTGGCGCCACGGCGGTACCAGCTAATAGTTGGAGGAAATGATGACAGTGGAAGGGCTGCAAAATTACCTCACCGCGAGGTTGGCCCTGAACTTCAACGCTCGGCAACATCTTAGGCTGTTGCGATTGGTTTTCGGCCTGGTTTTCGCCTTTGTCGCCGTCGTTCATCTACTGATTCGATCTCGTTTCGGGGCGCTCGACACACTCCTGCATGCGACAGTTATTGCTCTCATCTACGCGATATCTGTGGGTATGGCCGCAATGCTCATTCCAGCGCTTAGGAAGACGGCAAATGGATGCTATGTGTGGCAGATATGGGTCGCGTCAGGCGTTGGCTTTGTTGTTGGCTTCTACTTGATACCGATATTCGACCTGGTCGAATTGCTCGCCGACCGGGACATGGCTCGCCATAGCGATCCACTGGGGTTTGTACAGCTTCTACCCGTCTGGATTCTGGTCACTTACTTATTTATCCAGCCGCACTTGAGCGAAACCCTCAGACTGGAACTTGACCGTCTTCGGGAAATGAATGCCTTACTAGACCGGCAAGGTATGGGGCGTGCAAAAACGCCGTCCAAGACCGTCTTGTTCGAGTCGGGCCGGACGTCGTTCAGCCTTGATGCGAGTAGCATTCGCAACGTCGCCGTCGAAGACCACTATTGTTATGTGCACTATCGAAGTGACGGAGGTTTCACCAAACGAGACTTGCTGATGCCGCTTCGGGACGTTCTGGCAGAGTTGCCTGAGGGATTCGTGCAGGTGCACAGATCCCACATCGTGAACGTGACTTACGTATCCGCAGTTCGTCGGAAAGGAAGAAATATCCGGCTTATTTTAGAGGGTGGCTTCGAGGTACCAGTAAGCCGGCACCGACTCGAGGGATTGCTACCAAAGCTCCAGGCGCCTGATTCACTGATTGCCGGAACGTAATTCGCGAAGAGTGAAGCGGAAAAGGCATTCACCGGCTGTGTGTCGCAGAGTCAATTCCTGATCCTGAATTCGCACTACCGCCTGGGGAAAGACCGGGTCAAGACTCACCCCTCGCGCTTGCCACCGCGGCGCATGAATGGAGGCCGGGCTCGCCATGTTCCAAGGACATCTACGGATGGGCGCCAGTGAAGAAAGGGCGAACCAAGCGACGACAACGTTTCCAGAACGAAAAAAGCGCCCGCGGATGCCGCGGGCGCCTTGCTGCCTGAAACCGGAAAATGCCTAGTTACAGGTTATGGCATAGCCAGCGTCGCCGTCAGCCGGGTTGACCAGGAACGTCGTCGTATTCGCGGCGGCGTCGTAAACGCAGAACGCGGACGTTCCGTTCAGCTTCGGTCCGGCCATGCCCGGGCTCGTCGTGTAGCCCCAGGAATTGACCGAGATGACCGGCCCCGCACCGTTGCCCATTGGCTGAATCCACGGACCGCCTGAGGAACCACCGGACAGGCCGCAGCTCGGGATCCACCAGTTGTCCGTGCCCTCGGTCGTCATGTCCTCGGCGCAGAACATGAAGTTCGGGTCGTCGCTGTAGGAGTAACCCATCCCGTGCGTAAAGTCGGGCGAGGCCGCACCGGCGATACCGTCGTCCACGCTCGGCGCGCTGAAGTCGATCGTGAACTGCTGTGTCGCCACGTCCAGTGTTTCGGAGCTGGCATTCAGGCCAGGCGAATGCGAGCTTGGGTCATCGTCAACGACATAGAAACCGTAGTCCCACGGAATGTTGTCGGGGAACGTCGAGGTCGTCCAGTTGGCGTCAACCACACCGTACGCCGCAACCCAGCAGCCAATTGGATCGTTGCTGCAGTTGCTATCGGTGCCGCTGCCCGTCGTCCCCGCCTGGTCGGGAATGAACAGCACGTTGCGCGCGAACGACCCGTTCGCATCGTCGTACACGCAATGCGAGGCGGTCAGGATAACCGAACGTCCGGTCGCCCCGTCGGTCACGACGGTGCCCGAGCAGACGTAGCCCGCCCAGCGTTTGCGCCTCGGGTTGGTCGGCATCTCGTAGAACAGGCGACCCGCGGACAGCTGGATGTCGCCACCGCCGGTCCACTGCGCGTTGGTCACCGTGTCGCCGTTACCCGTGCCGCCGCCGTTGACCACGAACGGGGTGTTGGCGGAGACCGCCGTGTTGCCGCCGCGTTTCCCGGTGTCGGTGGCCTCGACCCGCCAGCTCCAGTTGCCGTCGGTAAAGCCTGACAGTGTCAACGACCAGGTATCGCCGCTGGTGTTCGAGGCCGCGAAGCTGTCTGTTGTACCGGTGGGATACGTGATGATGAAGGTAACCGAGCGCAAACCCACGTTGTCGGTGACGGTCGCAGAAAACGTATGGGAATCGCCGATCGTGTCGTTGGCGGCCGGATCCAGATTCGAGATCTGCGGCGGCTCGGTATCGTCGACCGGCTTGGCGTTGGTCGTCGGCCTGCCGTTGTTGGTCGCCGCGACCTGGTGCCCATACGGCGTCAGCGAGCCGTCGGCGCGGCGCAGGTAGCCCAGGCCCCGATGATCGATGCGAAGATCGCGCGGTTCAGCGTCGGCACGGCGCTCGGCGGTCCAGTAGTCGATGACAGCCTGGCGCCGCGCGGCGTTGTCGTTCTGCGCGTACGCTGCCGTACTGGTGAGTCCCGTGGCGGCAATGGCTACCGCGCCGAGACAGGTGAATAGTGTGCCCTTTCTTATCCTCATGCTATCTCTCCCAAGCAGTCGAGTATTTACCGCAGCTCCCTGCGGCCCCCAAACAGGCCGCAACAGTAGCACAAGATTCCCATATATGGAGAGCCGGCTTTTCCATAAGCTCGTTTACGCAGAGCACTTATTCAGTGGCAAGCCGAGTTGTGCTTGCCATGTGTCCAACGCCGGTCTCGGATTCAGGTTCTCGTCATAGAGGCCTGTGTCGCGCCAGATTCGCGCGACGGGATCCTCCTGGAGGGCGCCGCTCCATAGCGCATCAAAGTCGACCAACGCGAACCAGACGATAAACCGGGCATCCAGTGTTTGTGCTGCGTCGAAGAGGGCGCTCAAATAGGCGTTCTGTGCCGCGTTGTTGCTGGGCACATCCACGCCGAATGCGGGGATCGTCAGCTGCAGACCTGGAAACTGCGCCCGCAACGCCGCGGCAACTTCTCCGGTGAACGTGACCAGGCGGTCGAAGCGCGCTGTTCACCGCGGTCGTCGTTGCATCATAGGGCCATGGCGTGAAACCGAGCTCGAAGGACCGCGTTTCAGGTGGCGGATTCGGTGGCGTCGGGCTTGAATCGCCGCCGCCACCGCAGGCTTGCAGTAGCGGCAAGAGCAACGCCAGTGCCATCAAGATTGGAGGTTGTCGTTTCCTAGACGTCCAATGTTGCCGGGCTCCGGAACCGCTGTCTGCGAATTGGCTCACATCGACTCCGGGCAACGCGGTAATCCGGAGCGTCCATGACCGAGCGCTTTCACGCAATGTGACGCCGGTTTATCCTGAGGGCCCACTCCACGGAGCGCTGCAGATTGAGAAACTTCAAGGTCTTCATGATTTCGTTTCTTTCCGTGTACTTCGCGTTCAACGCGTTCGTGTACGCCAAGCAGCGCGACATGATGTACATCCCGTCGCTGGAGCGCGTCGCGCCGGCCGAGGTTGGGTTGGACGCGGTCGAGGAGGTCGCGCTGACGACGGCATCGAACATCGAGCTGACGAGCTGGTTCGCCCGGCCACAAGCCGGGCGCCCGACGGTGTTGTTCTTTCAAGGCAATGCGGGCGCTGTGAACCACCGGGCGTACCGCTTCCGGGAACTGATGTCCGAGGGCTACGGTATGTTCATCCTGGGCTACCCGGGCTACGGCGGCAATGCGGGCGAGCCGACCGAGCCCGCTTTTCACGAGGCAGCGCAGCTTGCGTACGACTACCTGCGAACCTCGGGCGTGGATTCACAGGACATCGTTATCTACGGCGAGTCGATCGGCAGCGGTGTCGCCGTGCAGCTGGCGGCGCGCGTCGATGCCAAGGCCCTCATTCTCGAAGCACCGATGTCGTCGGCGACGGACGTCGCACGCGTGCACTACCCGTTGCTCGTGGCGAGCTTCTTTCTAAGAGACAGTTTTCAGTCCGTTGACTACATCGACCGCATCGACATGCCCTTGCTCGTGATCCATGGCGAGCAGGACAAGATCATCCCGTTGCCGTTGGGACAGAAGCTCGTCGAACACGCGGTGGAACCAAAGAAGCTCGTCGTTATCGAGCAAGCGGGGCACAACAATCTGAGCAATTACTCAACAATGAGTGTCGCCACCGGGTTCATCGAGTCGCTGTAAGCCAGACGCAGTGCTACCGCGGGCGGGGAGGTCCGTCGTATCATACGGCGAATGCGCTCAGTAATAACAATTAAAGGTCTGACCAAGATCTATGCCGGTGGCTTCCAGGCCCTCAAAAACGTTGACCTTGAAATCAACAAGGGCGAGATCTTCGGGCTGCTCGGCCCGAACGGCGCCGGCAAGACCACGCTGATCAATATCGTCTGCGGCATCGTTAACCCGAGCGGTGGCGAGGTGCTTGTCGACGGGCACGACATCGTTAGAGACTTTCGCAAGACGCGCGCGATGATCGGCCTCGTGCCGCAAGAGCTGCCGACCGAGACCTTCGAGACCGTGCGTAACACGATGCGCTTCAGTCGCGGCCTCTTCGGCAAGCCGCCCAACGACGAGCACATCGACAAGGTAATGAAGTCGCTGTCGCTGTGGGACAAGCGCGACACGAAGATCATGATGCTCTCGGGCGGCATGAAGCGCCGCGTGCTGATCGCCAAAGCGCTGGCGCACGAACCCGAGGTCCTGTTTCTCGATGAGCCGACGGCGGGCGTCGACGTCGAGCTGCGCAAGGACATGTGGAACGTGATCGAGTCGCTGCGCAAGAGCGGTGTGACCGTTATCCTGACGACGCACTACATCCAGGAGGCGGAACAGCTCGCCGACCGGATCGGTGTGATCAACAACGGCGAGGTGATCATCGTCGAGGAGAAGGCCAAGCTCATGCGCGACCTCGGCAAGAAGCAGCTCGTGCTGCATCTGTACGACGATCTCGAGGCGGTTCCCGACGAGTTCTCGCGCTACGGCCTGGAACTCGGCGAGGACAAGCGTTCCTTGACCTACCACTACGACACCCGGGGCGAGCACACGGGCATCACCGACCTGATCCAGGACCTGCGCGGCGCCGGCATTCGCTTCAACGACCTGCAGACCTCGCAGAGTTCGCTCGAGGAGATTTTCGTGGACCTGGTGCACAAGGGACGATGAACTTTCACGCGATAAAAGCGATCTACCGCTTCGAGATGGCCCGCATGTTCCGCACCGTGGTGCAGAGCATCGTCGCGCCCGTGCTCTCGACGTCCCTGTACTTCGTGATCTTCGGCTCGGCGATCGGCTCGCGCATCACGGAGATCGACGGCGTGAGCTACGGTGCGTTTATCGTGCCGGGGCTGATCATGTTGTCGGTGATGACCGAGAGCATCTCGAACTCGTCCTTCGCGATCTATTTCCCGAAGTTCACGGGGACGATCTTCGAGGTGCTGTCGGCACCGGTCTCCTACGGCGAGGTGCTGCTGGGATACGTCGGTGCGGCTGCCACAAAGTCGGTCATCATCGGCTCGATCATCCTTGCGACGGCGAGCTTCTTCGTCGACCTCGAGATCGCACACCCGATTATCATGGCGATCTTCCTGATCCTGACCTGCGTGTCGTTCTGCCTGTTCGGCTTCATCCTCGGCGTCTGGGCCGATGGCTGGGAAAAGCTCACGATCGTCCCGATCCTCGTCATCATGCCGCTGACCTTCCTGGGCGGCACGTTCTACTCGATCAGCATGCTGCCACCCACCTGGCAGACGATTAGCCTGTTCAACCCGGTCGTTTACCTGATCAGCGGATTCCGCTGGAGCTTCTACGAGAATGCGGATGTGGCGGTTGGACTGAGTCTGGGGATGACGGTTGGGTTCCTGGTGGCTTGCCTGTTGGTGGTGCGGTACATCTTTAAGACGGGGTATCGGTTGCGGACCTGATTTGTAATCAGTAGGTCCCGAGTTCGACTCTTGGTGCCGGCACCTTTTTTTCTAAGAATTATCGGCCGCTTTCCGGATCGATCTATTTTGATGGCAGGCGGGGCACCGGGGATTCACACCTCGGCAAGGCTGTACCATGTCCCACGACCAGCGCCGTGCCTCTTAAGATGATTTGCCTTGGTCAGCGCTTTCAGGTGATCCTTGATCGTGTTGCGGCTTGCGCCCGTGACTTTCGTGGCGTCGGCAACAGTCACTCGTCCACGCTCACGACACAGCTCAATTATCTGTACAGAAAGTTCGGGCAGGTCACCCAGGATCAGGCGCTCGCGTTCGATCTTCTTCTCCAGCCGTACCGTTTGCTGCCGCAGCGCGTGCAGGAAGAATGTCAGCCATGGTTGCCAGTCAGGCGTTTCTGTGTGGATCGTACCCTGCGTCTGGCGCAGGCCAAGGTAGTAGGCATCTTTGCTCTTCTCAATTACACTTTCCAGCGAACTGTAGGGCACATATCCGTAACCTGCTCGGAACAGCAGGAGGGTAGTCAGGATGCGTGAAAGCCGTCCATTGCCATCCTGGAACGGGTGGATCGCGAGAAAAACGACAACGAAGACCGCGATAACAATCAGCTCGTGCAGTTCACCGTTCTCAAGGTTGGTCTGCGTCCATTCGACAAGTTCAGTCATCAGGCGCGGCGTATCAAACGGCGTTGCCGTTTCAAAGACGATGCCGATGCTCTCGCCATTCGGCCCGAAGGCTTCGACATGATTGTCGTGCGTCTTGTACTCTCCGCGATGACGCTCGTCTTTAGACGAGTATTGCAACAGGTCGCGATGCAGTTGCTTGATGTGGTTTTCGAAAAGCGCAATCTCTCCCCAGTTCGCAAAAACCGTTTCCAGCGTCTTGGCGTAGCCTGCGACTTCCTCCTCATCGCGAGATGCGAACGTCTTGATCTCAAGGCCCGTGAGCAGTGCCTCGACGTCCCTGTCGCTCAGTTTGGCTCCCTCGATCCGGGTCGATGAGCCGATGCTTTCAATGGTTGCAATGCGACGTAGCGCATCGAGGCGATCCGTCGAAATTCGCCCGATCGCTCTCCAGGCGCCTTTGAATTCGTCGATCTCGGCAATCATCCTGAGGATTGCCGGGGTGATCGTTATTGTTTCCGTCCGAATCCCCCCATCCATTTTGGCCTCCAATTCCATCCATTTATAGGATGGCATCATTCCATCCGATTGTCCATCCATTTCCATCCAATTATCACAAGGCCCGTGAAGCCTGAACAGTGCGCGCGACTCTATGACGCCTCCTCCTACTTCACGCTCTGTGAGGTGAGCCGAGCGGCTACAAACCCGACAAACTCCTTCCAAGAATGTACCCGCATGCCGCAAGGCCTACGCGGTCAAATCTTGGCAAATTTCTAAAACGACCCCCGAACAGGGGCCGGTTGCGTTTTCAACGCGTGTATTCCATTCGGGTGTACACAAAGGCCACACGCCGGTTCTGCGTAACCGGGCGACTGCCAGTCAGCTTGCGAATTGGGATCGGACCCGATCCATATCCTGCTGGAATGCGAGACTGGCCGAGTGCGGTACGATCGCTGACTGCCGCCGTCCCTGCAGAATGTCTTCGCTGGCTGAAGCTATCTGAAACTCAAAGCCTGAACCGCTGCGCGAATCCCTAAATGAACGTACCGACACGTCCTGCCGGTGTAGATAGCATTCTTCGGCGCGCCAGAAATCGGGTATCGCTATGAAACCGGCGGTGCCGATGAGGTAGGCAATGTTCGGCAACTTGCGCCGAAATGACGTCGCAAGCGAAGCGACACAATTGCCGTAGTCAAATGTCATTACGACGTCGTCGTCAACGCCGTTCGGCGCGTATCTGGCGACTACGTCAATGGTCGTCGGCGCTCGATTCGTGAACAGCCGGGCTATTGCAATTGGATATATACCCGTATCCAACAGGCAGCCACCCGCCAGTTCCGGGTTATAGGCCCGCGAAGCCGGGTCGTATGTCATCGGAAAACCGAAGTCGGCTTTGACATGGATGAGTTCCCCGATCTCGCCGTCCGCAATCCATTTCTGTGCTTTCTGAAATGCCGGTAGAAACCAGGTCCACATGGCTTCCATGAGGTAGTTGCCTTGGTCCCTGGCTACCCCAAGCAATGTTTTGAGTTCAGCCGCAGATACGGTGATTGGCTTCTCACACATTACGGCCTTGCCTGCTCGTAATGCATCTGCCGCGTTGCAAGCATGCAGCACATGCGGTGTCGCAATGTATACGGCGTCGACATTGGGGTCGCTATAGAGAGTCTCGTAGCCCTCATAGGCCACCGAAATCTGGTGACGTTTCGCGAACTCCGATGCGGAAGCCAGGCTGCGGGCCGCGACTGCCGCGACCTCCGCATGGGCAACATGCGTCATATCTCGAGCGAAGGTATTGGCGATATTGCCGGCGCCCACAATGCCCCAGCGGACCGTCCCACGCATGCGGGGTTTGGACGGGGACGATTCGACCAGCGGCGGGGTGATTCCTGAGGCTGACGTCATGGTTTCATTCCAGCAAAGAGATCCGGAATTATCGCTTCCGGCGAAATGCAACGCGATAATTTCGACCAAAAGAGGGGACGGCTGTCAGCCGCGAAGACCCTGGAATGTTAGCCAAAACATCCGCCGAGTCATGATTCTTGACAACGTTGACAAGAAACACTAAAGTCCTGAGACAACGTTGTCTCCGGCTCGGTGGCCGTCCATTCCGAGAACCCGGCTGCCGGGCCTTCATTGCAAACCCTGGGGGATTACCATGTCCAAGAAGAAATCTCGTAACAACGCGAATCGCGCTGCCAAGCTGCGTGAAAGCAGTCGTGGAGAACCGAAGCCCGAATCATTCAGGCCTTCTGTCCTCGCTTCTGCGGTTGCGGTTGCTTTGTTCGCGAACAACATTCCTGCGTATGCGCAGGATACCGGCAGCCGGACCAGCGACGGCGACGCTATGGAAGAAATCGTTGTTACCGGTGTACGCCGAAGCATCATGGACTCATTGGCAGCGAAACGAGATTCGGATGCCATCGTCGACGCAATCTCAGCCGAGGACGTTGGCAAGTTCCCGGACAAGAACCTTGCCGAGGCTCTGCAGCGAGTTCCCGGCGTAGTGATTAACCGCGAATTTGGCGAAGGTGAACGCGTCAATATTCGCGGCACGGCACCGAATCTGACCCGTACCCTGCTAAATGGCCATGCACTGGCAACGGCGGACTGGTTCATTCTCGACCAGCTCAACACGACTCGCAGCTTCAATTACCTGATGTTGCCAAGCGACATAATTGGTCAGGTGAAAGTCTACAAGAGTCCGCAAGCGAATCTCGAAGAGGGCGGAATTGGCGGTACGGTTGATGTCATTACCCGCAAACCTTTTGATCATGATGATTTCGCGGCCGTGCTCAACCTCCAGGTCGCACATACGGAGCTCGCAAGCGAGACGGACCCGAATTTGTCAGCGCTCGTTAGCTGGAAAAACGCCGACGAAACCTTCGGAATCATGGGAGCCGTGGTTCGACAGGAACGTAACATTCGCCGCGATGGTGTCGAAGTTCTCGGCTACTTCACAGCGGATGCCGATCCGGGTCCTGGTACCCAGGATGTGCTTGTACCGGCACTGATCGGCTCGGCACTGTTCGAGCAAGAACGCGTTCGTACTGGTGGCAATTTCAGCGTTCAATACCGCCCCAGTGACACCGTTGAATTCAATTTGACCGGCCTGTACTCCGAGTTCGAGGCAGACAATATCAACCAGAACTTTCTGACCTGGGGTGTTCGGGCTATCGGAAATGGTGGCACGCTCACTAATACGACGATCGTTGATGGCACCGCCGTCGCGGGAACGATCGAGTCGTTAGCTGGCGGAACTGCGGATTTTGGTGTCGTTTACGATGCCATTCAGCGCCAGGCGACAGCGAATACATCGAATATCGACCTGGATACCGACGTCCAGTTCAACGACGACTGGAGCGCCTCATTCCGAGTGGGCTACACCGAAGCCGAAGGCAATACCGATGCGCAACCCTTCGTTGAGTTTGGTGCGCCGGCGTCGTTTGACTACGACTTGCGTGGTCCCACACCGCAGGTGTCCTTCAACAACATTGACCCGGACGACCCGAATGACCTGATCTTCATTTTCAGCTCCTTGCACCAGATCCTGAACGATGACTCGGAAACATATGCCTACGCGGATGCTACTCGCGAGTTGGATGGCAATGGCCTGTTTGATTCGATTGAATTTGGCGTCAAGTATACGAACCATGATCGAGACCTGGTCTTCAACGCCACGACATATGGCGGGTTTCATGTGCCAATAAATACGACACCGAGCAGCGCCTTCGCCGGTCCTTTGACCCCCGGCGACTTCCTTTCCGGAATTGGCGGGCCCGGCACGCTGGATTCTTACTGGCAGATCGATCAGGACGCGACCAGTGAGCTGTTGTTCAACAATCTCGCCAATACCAGCCGAATTCTTTATCCGCAGCAGAGTTTCTCGGTAGAAGAGGACACCATCGGCGGATACCTGATGGCCAATATTTCGAAAGACCAGTGGCGCGGAAACATTGGCATTCGAATTGTCGAGACCGATCAAACGTCAACTGGCAACGTGAGCAGCCCCCAAGGCCAGGTACAAAACGCGTTCGGCGCCTATGATCCTGTCTCGGTCAATCGCAGCTACACGGACGTGCTGCCCAGCCTGAATCTCGTTTATGAAGCAAGGGACGACCTGCTGTACCGGTTCTCGATATCCCGTGTTGTGACACGACCGGACTTTACCGACATAACACCGCGCGCGAGCCTCAATCCCGGTGCGCTGACCGGTAACAGCGGTAATCCCGACCTGGATCCGTTCCGCGCAAATCAGGCCGACTTTTCAGTCGAATGGTATCCGTCGAATCAGTCAGTGTTGGCGGCCGCAGTCTTCTACAAGGACATTGAGTCCTTTATTACCGACAATCCGGTTGACAGGGTCCTGAGTATTCAGGCCGCTACTCCTCCGAATGCAGCATGTACACCCGCGGGAGTCAACCTGTTCGATTGCCCGTTCACGATCAACGAGCGCTCAAACGGCGGCGGCGGTAGTTCGTTTGGCGTGGAACTTGCCGGAACATGGACGTGGGACAATGGTTTCGGAGTTCAGGGCAACTACACCTATGTTGATGCGGAAGCTGACAATGGAGATCCATTGCCAGGTGCTTCGGAGAACCAGTTTAATGTCAGCGGCTTCTATGAACTCGATTCATTCAGCGCCCGCTTGTCATACACGTATCGATCGGACTTCTTCGTTACATTTGATCGTTCCACTCAGCTTGATCAAGCGGCGCTCGAGTCGCTCGATGCGTCGTTCCAGTATCATCTGACGGACCAGATCACGTTTAGCTTCGATGCGATCAATCTGACTGAAGAGACGATCGAGCAGTTTGCGGGTAGCAGCATCCGACCACGAGCAATCTATGACAACGGTCGAATTTTCTTCGCTGGCGTAAGGCTGCAGTACTAGAATCTGGAGAAAATGGCGATACTCCCCCGTCGCCGATTGAGCGGCCGCAACCAGCTTTGCGGTCGCTCTCTTTCTCCTGGTTATCCGTGGTCGTAGCCGTGAGCTTTCAGAAGCGGCCGCACCGTCTCGGCGAAGGACCGCAATTGCGTTCGGTAATGAACATGGCGGCCGACTGCTCTCGCGCTTACGGCTTCTGAGACGGTCGCATAACTCGGCGTCGGTGCATAGCGCTTCGTTTCGTGAAAATTGATGCAAGCATCCTCGAAAGGCAGTCCCGCGGCATCCAACAGCCGTTGAGTCTCATTCTTCTGGTCCCGAACAAAGGTCTCGTATTGCACAACTATCTCGTTGGTTGGCATTTGCTCACGGTAATGACCATGCAGCTCGTGCACCGCTAACAAGTGATGAGCGATGTCCTCGATCCGGTAGGCACAGTTAAAGCCATGATTCAGCTTGTTGGCGAACATGGACACGCAGACATCAAGAGGGTTTCTGACGATGTGTATGATCGGCGCCTTCGGAAAGGCCATGCGAAGTACCGGGATGTAAACTTCGTTGAACGGCATCTTGTCGGTGAAGTAGCCTTCCGACCTCCGCAGCAGACCGCGTTCCTCGGCGTGCGCCAGGTAAAAATCACGAAAAAGAGTGGCAACGTGGCGCTTATCGCCAAAAAACGTTTGCCGGAGGTTATCCGGGAACGTCGCGCCTGGAATTACCACCTCCGAGAACGCACGCAAATCGGCGAGAAACGGCAGTTCTCCACCTGGCTCGACCGAGGAATGGGATATCAGCATCTGCTCGAGCATCGTTGTGCCGGATCTCGGGCTGCCAACAATAAATATCGGTTGTGGCGTGCCGCGGCGGACATCCGCAACGGGCAGTTGCGAGATCGTTGCGCCAACGAAAAAGCGTTTGAGCTTGCCAAAAAAATCCTCTACGGCCGCGGGATTGTAGTTGACCGCCGGCGTGTGCTCTCTGAACCATCGATTTGCCGCCTCGAAATCGGCCCACGCGCGGTCGTAATCTTCCAGCCGGTCGTAAAGACGACCGCGTTCCAACAGCGCATCGCCGCCGATGTTGCTGTTGCCACCGAGAATCCGCATGGCGTATTCAGTCTTTCCGGTACGCGCGTCGAAACTCGCGCGCAACAAATCGACATCGGCAGCCGCGGTGGATTCGACCTTACGAAGCAGGCGCTCAGCCCGATCAAGATCACCGCAAAGTTCGAAGAGCTTCGACCAGTAAGCTGCGATGCGAACGTTTTCCGGCGCAAGCTTGTGGGCCGCCGCGTAGTGCTCGTGTGCCTCATCGGTCAAACCCTGCTGAGTAAGGTTCAGCGCAAGATCAGCGTGGGCGGCAGCGTGTTCCGGATTCAGGCTCAGCGCCTGACGCATATGGTATTCACCGGCAGACAGTTCGTTTCGCTCCGACATCAGTCTGCCAATAAGCAAGTGCGCGTCGAGGTTCTCCCAATTGACGGTGAGTGCTTTTCGCAGCAAAACGTCGGCTTGTTGAAAATGCCCGGCGCAAAAGTAAATGTCAGCAAGTGCGTTAAGTGCCCAGTCAGTCGACGGTTCGATCTTCAGTATCGTCGAAAGTGCCTTCGCAGCATTGGTGGTGTCGTGAAGTTGCAGGTAGGCTTGTGCACAAATGGTCAGGGCCGCGCTGTTTTCCGGTTCACGACGCAACAACCTCGACGCGTCAGTGATAGCCGTAGCGAGGTTTCCACTTTCAAGCGCCCGCCGCGCCGAGTCTATCAAGGTGCTCATGGTGCTTACTATAAACAACAATTCGAGGCTTGTCTGAATGAGCAATATTTGGCGTAGGTTCGCCGTTTTAGCCTGCATGGCAATAGCGGTAGTGAGTTGTCATCCCGATTCGGCAACAGACCCCGCTGAAGTTTCCGTGGCAGTGAATGAAGGAAACGACATTGAAGTGATTGCCTACTTTCATGGCGATACATCCGACATTCGCAAATACGAGCTCGGCGATCTGACGCAAATCATTTACAGCTTCCTGCATCTTGACGGCAACAGGCTTTCTATCGGTACGGCGCGACAACGAACGGACATCCGCAACCTGGTGTCGCTCAAGGAGGAGTACCCGGCGCTCAAAGTGCTGGTAGCGCTGGGTGGTTGGGGCGGCTGCGAAACCTGCTCTGATGTTTTTTCGACAGATGAAGGTCGAGCGGCCTTCGCTAATTCCACGCTGGAATTGCTGACCGAATACGAACTCGACGGGCTGGATCTGGATTGGGAGTATCCGGCTATAGAGGGATATCCGGGCCACGCTTTCACGGCCGAGGACAAGCAGAATCTTACCGCGCTGATCAGGTTACTACGCGAAGTGCTCGGTGATGGATACGAACTCAGTTTTGCTGCCGGAGCGTCAGGCAGATTTATGCAAAACTCAGTGGAATGGCTTGCAGTCATGCCACTAGTCGATCGCGTCAATCTGATGACGTACGACTACGTGAGCGGAGATAGCGAAGTCACGGGCCACCATACGCCGTTATTTCCCACACGCATGCAGTCGGCATCGGCCGACTCAACAGTCGATTTCCTTCTTGATATCGGTATCGAGCCGGAGAAGATTGTCATCGGCGCTGCCTTCTATGCGCGCGTCTGGGAGGCCGTTGAGGCGGTAGATGGCAACCCTCTGAATCGTCCGGGATCATTCAAGGAGTTTGTCGCGTACCGTGACCAGTCGGAGTATTTTGCCGACCAATGCGCAATTCAATGGGACGCCGGGGCACAGGCACCTTATTGCTATGGTCCGAGCTCGGGGATATTCGGCACCTTCGACGACAAGCGCTCCGTCGCCGCAAAAACGCAATATGTCCTGGACAAGAAGCTCGGAGGCATCATGTTCTGGGAGCTCACCCAGGACACATATCAAGACGGTCTGTTGTCGGCTATTGCCGCAGCTCGCACAGGCGCAGAAATCGAGTTATGAACGTCTTTAAGCCATTGACGGAAGGCAGTTCGCGACGTCAGGCCGGGGTGATACCGGCACCCCTGAAAGTCGAAGCGGGGGAGGGGTCGTTTCGTCTCCGGCCTGATACTCGCATTATTGTGTGTGACGAGTCGTTGCGTGTGGTCGCGGTCAATCTTGCTGGGTTCCTTTCACGGGCAACAGGATACGAAATGAAGGTCGTTGCCGGCGGTGCGCCAACGCAGCACGCCATAATCCTGCGATGTGCGGAGCGGGAAACCCCGGACGAGGCCTACGACCTTTTGGTATCGTCAGAACAAGTCGTCATTTCCAGCACGTCCGTATCAGGTGCGTTTTATGCGACGCAGACGCTACGACAGTTACTGCCAACGGCAATCGAGGCACGAGAACCGGTTACCGGCGTGGATTGGGTTGTCAGTGGCGTTCGAATCAGCGATGCGCCCGAGTACGCCTACCGCGGAATGCACCTCGATGTGAGCAGGCATTTCTTTCCAGTGTCATTTGTGAAGCAATTTATAGACTGGATGGCGCTGCACAAACTCAACTTCTTTCACTGGCACCTGACGGACGATCAGGGCTGGCGAATCGAAATTAAGAAGTATCCGCGTCTGACCAGCGTAGGTGCGTGGCGAAGCGGAACCGTCATGGGGCACACGCTCGGAAGGGACGCACAAGTAGATGGAGTGAGGCACGGTGGCTGCTACACGCAGGACGAGATCAGGGACGTCGTCCGATATGCACAAGATCGCTGTATCACGATCATCCCCGAAATCGACATGCCCGGCCACAGCTCGGCATTGCTCGCCTCATATCCCGAGTATGGCTGTCGCGATGGTGAATACGAGGTTGCCACACATTTCGGCATTTTCCAGGACGTGCTTTGTCCCTCCGAATCGACTTTCACCATGTTGAAAGACATCCTGACCGAAGTCGCGAGTCTGTTTCCGGGTCCGTACATTCATATTGGCGGAGACGAGGCCCTTACGACTCAGTGGGAACATAATGCGACGTGTAAGGAGGTAATGGCGGAGCAGGGTCTCGCCGACGTGCAGGAACTGCAGCAGTATTTCGTGGCAAGACTGGACCGCATTGTACGGAGTATCGACAGGCGAACGATCGCCTGGGACGACATTCTTGAGGGGTCCCGGCAGAGTAAGATGACAGTTGTAGCCTGGCGCGGTGAGCAACGTGCTATCGATGCAGCGCGAGAAGGGCACGACGTCATAGTATCGCCGAGTGCCTATTACTTCGATTTCTTCCAGTCAGACGCGGTTGATGAACCGCTGGCCATCCATGGCCTCAATTGGCTCAAAGATATCTATGAGTATGATTTCATGCCGGAAGCGCTCGAGGCGAGGCACCGCAAGAACATCCTCGGAGCGCAGGCTGCGCTCTGGACTGAGTACATGGCAACCGAAGCAGCGGCGGAATATATGCTGCTGCCACGAATGTGCGCCTTTGCGGAGCAGGTTTGGAGCCGTTCGTCAGAACGCTCCTGGAAAAACTTCGTGCAACGACTGCGCGGGCACTACCGCCGCCTGGATAGTATGGGCGTACGTGCCTCGCGCAGTGTGTACAACGTTAGAACAATTACGTCGTTGTTACCCGATAACTCACTGCAGGTGGTGCTTCGGTCCGATGGAGACAATCACTCCATTCGCTACACGCTTGACGGATCTGCACCGTCGTTGGATTCGCCTCTTTACGAGGGGCCGCTGGTCCTTTCGGAGTCGGTTACGTTGCGGACGTCTGCCGAAGACCGTACCGACGGCGCATTGTATGGCGACTCCCGATTACGCTTCGTGAAACACAAAGCGCTGGGTTGTCCCGTTACCTTCGCCCACAAGCCGGAAGGCAGTTGGGAGGGTGACCCGGCTAAGGTCATCGTGGATGGGATATCCATGATAGACGGTTTCTTCCTGCACAAGGATTGGGCGGGTTTCCACGGGGAAGATCTGGACACCACCATCGATTTCGGCGTAACGACGCGAATCGGTGAGGTGTCGGTGGGATTCGCGGCCGAACGTCATCGACGGCTGTATCCGCCGACAGCCATGCACGTCTATGTCTCGCTTGATAAGCACGAATGGCGTCGGGTCGCAGCATTGGACGGTATCGAGGTGGATACAAGGCAACGCGAACTGAGCGTTACGTTCGAGCGCACCAGCGTTCGGTTTGTTCGTGTTGTTTGTGAGAACAACGCTCGCGTATACAGTCACGAAAGCAGGAGCATGGAAGCTGTTTCTCTGTATATCGACGAAATTGTCGTTCTCTGATTCGGAGGCGGCCGACGCTCTTACAAAGTTAACGGTGGTCGATAGAGTTGCGTCATAATAGATGCTTGAAACGAACAGGATTTTAATCGATGCCAACGATAAAGGACGTGGCGAAGCTTGCGAGAGTTTCATTCAAGACGGTTTCTAGGGTCATCAATGACGTCGATAACGTAAACCCGGAACTGTCTGCGAGAGTGCGCGCGGCAATCGATGAGCTCGGATACCAGCCGAACTTGTCAGCCAGGCAATTGCGCGGCAGGCCCACATCGATTGCGTTCATTTACGACAACCCGAACAGTCACTACATCATAGAATTGCAAAAGGGGATACTGGCCGAGTGTCGAAAGCGCGGGTACGAACTGGTTATCCATCCGTGCGATTCACGGGCAAGCGACATACTCGAGGAATTGTCGCAGCTGGTACGGCGGGTCAATATCGGCGGGCTTGTGTTGACGCCGCCATTGTCCGAGATGAGGCCCGTAGTCGAGTCGCTTCTGAAGAACAAGCTGCGGTTCGTAAGGATAATCTCCGGATGTGAACCGCCCGATGCGCTGTCACCGTGTGTATTCGTTGATGATCGTCGCGCTGCCCTCGAGATAACGCAACACCTGATTGACAATGGTCACGAGCGCATTGCGTTCCTGGGCGGTGATCCAGAGCACAAGTCGACCGGTGAAAGGCTTGCAGGGTACCACGCAGCTTTGGAAGATAGCGGAATTCGGATCGATCCCGCACTCATCGTGGACGGCTCTTACTCATTCGAGTCTGGGGTTGAGCGAACCAGGCAATTGCTCGAGTTGCCTCAAAGACCGACCGCGATATTCGCCTGTAACGACGAAATCGCAGCGGGTACACTTTTTGCGGCACGCATGTACGATGTTGATGTGCCAGGCGAACTCTCCATTGCGGGATTCGAGGACAGTCCTTTCTCTCGTCAGACCTGGCCCAACGTGACGACGGCCCACCAGTCGAACGAAGAGCTGGGTCGGGTCGCGGCCAGCGTCCTGATTGATGAAATCGACAGGCTTCGGGATAAGAAAAACGATGCGCCATCAGCTCCCGAGGCGGTTGGTTTCAGTCCGGAACTGGTCATTCGCGACTCGACCGGGCCGGTCAACGAAGGGCACTGAAACCGCACAAACCGGCTTGCACTGGTTGGGATAATGGATCTGACGCCTAGACGTTGGCGGCGGGATCGCCGCCGTCCTTCCCCTCGCCCTGGGTCTCTGTAGACCCGAAATAGTCGGTTTCTGGGCCAGACAGTGGATTAAGACAACGTTGTCTTATAGAATATGCCTCACTGAATGACCACGGAGCGCATGGGCTTGAGCGTCGATGGCTATTACCTTGGAGTTGACGGCGGCGGCAGCAAATGCCGTGCCACGCTGAGCACACTGAATGGCGAACTGCTCGGCCATGGAATGGGTGGGCCCGCGAATCCGTTTCAGAGCATCAGTCGAGCGATAGAATCCATAGAGACGGCGACGGCCCAGGCAATTGCGAATTGCGGACTTGATCCGATTGAAGTTTCGAGAATTTATGCCGGTATCGGCCTGGCCGGTGTGAATCTGCCGATCTTCTACAATGCGGTCTGTGAATGGCAGCATCCATATCGGGAAATGTTCCTGACAACGGACCTTGAGATTGCCTGTATCGGCGCCCACGACGGCAACGACGGCGCCGTGATCGTGGCTGGAACCGGATCCTGCGGTTACGCAATGGTGAACGGCAAGAGCACAATGTGTGGCGCGCACGGATTTCCGTTCGGTGACAAGGGAAGTGGTGCGTGGATGGGGCTCGAGGCGATCAAAGCGGTGCTACTCGCTGCGGATGACCTTGGGCCGAAGACATCGCTCACGGAAAAGATCACCGGTCAGCTCGATGCGAACGGAGTCTCAATTGTGGAGAAAATGGCAGGCGGTGGGTCAAGACGGTTTGCGGAGTTGGCGCCTGCCGTTATCGATGCGGCAGAGGCCGGCGATACTGTTGCGACCGGCATCGTCGAAAGCGGCGCCCAGTACCTAAGCGAGGTAGCCAGGAAACTCTGGCTGAACAATCCACCGAGGATGTCTTTGCTCGGAGGACTGCGCGACAGGATTTTGCCTTGGATGGATGCGAGCGTTGTCGCTTGCTTGTCGCCACCCGTGCACGAGCCTGACGTCGGTGCCGTACTGTTCGCGCACCGCGAGCTCAACAAGGCGGCGAACAGATCAACAGACGTTGCTCGATTGCAGGTTGGGTAGGCTGGCATGACGGCGCAAGCGCACAATCCAGAAACTTCGACCGCGAGCTGACGTGGAAGCAAGTACCGTACTGACCGGGTTGGATTGGGCAATTGTCGGATCGTTACTGGTGTTTTCCCTGGCTGTCGGTTATCTCGTCAAGGACGAAGCGGCTGAGGGGGGCGTCGAAGGTTTCTTCGTCGCTGGACGCAAGATGCGCTGGTATTTCCTCGGAACTTCAATTGTCGCGACGACGTTCGCCTCTGACACACCGCTGGCAATTACGGGTTGGGTAGCCCAGTACGGTATTGCCGGCAACTGGTTCTGGTGGGGCAGCGCAATAAGCAGCGTGGCGATGACGGTGTTCTTTGCACGCAAGTGGCGCAACTCAGGCGTGGTTACCGATGCGGAAATCGCCGAACTACGCTACGGAGGGGGTGCCGCGGCGGTACTGCGAGGCGTAAAGGCGTTTATCAATTGCGCCTTTGTCAACTTCATTATCCTGGGTTGGGTTTTTGCCGGCATGGCGAAGATATCCGAGCCGTTCATGGATTGGCAAGCACTGCTTGGCCTGAGGATCTATGGGGCGGTTGAAGCAATCTACCCGTCATTTCTGATTTTCCACAGCCTGGATAACACCATCACGATCTGGATACTCATGTTGGTCACACTAGGCTACTCAGCGCTTGGCGGACTACGCGCTGTGATCATTACTGACCTGGTGCAATTTGCGTTGGCTATGGGTATGTCCATCGTGCTGAGCTGGTTTGCCGTACGCCACATCGGCGGCCTCGACGTGATGTGGGCGCAATTGGCGGAGTTGTACCCGAAAGGTGGCGAGGCGGCCAGCACAACCGGCGAAGTGTTCCTGAACCATGAACAGGTAGCGTCGTTCGTTCCGTCGTTTGAAGTGGGTGGAGTCGGCTCGCTGGGAATTCCATTTTCCGCTTTTGTACTGACCCTGGGATTCTTGTGGTGGACCAATGGCAATGTGGATGGGTCCGGGTACATTGCACAGCGACTTTATACAGCCCGGGACGGTGGCGAGGCGGAGAAAGGCGCGCTCTGGTATTCGGTAGCCAATTTCATGCTGCGGTCGTGGCCCTGGGTTATAGCCGGCGTCGCCGCATTGGTCTTATATCCACGGGCAGACGTCAACAACCTGGCGGAAGAGTTCACAGAGTGCCTGCATACGCCGGCCGCCTGCACTGTGGAAATGAAACAGTGCATGGACAATCGCTATAACTGTCCGATCAAAGGCTATTCACTGCTCTACCTGACAGAAGTCGATGGTGACTCGGAAGATGATCTTGCGGCCGGCGGCGATCGTGTGCAGGTATTTCGCGAGGATCGTGAACGAGGCTATCCGACGCTCGTACGTGACGTATTGCCGGCCGGCCTGATCGGTCTGGCACTGGCTTCATTGATGGCCGCGTTCATGTCCACGATATCGACCCACATAAACTGGGGCGCATCCTATGTCGCGAACGATTTCTACTACCGATTTGTCAATCCACGGGCGAGCGACAAATCGTTGACCCGGGTGAGTCGCGTGGCAACAGGCGTGATAGCGATACTCAGTATCTATATCTCGACTTTTATCGACAACATCGGCGCGATGTGGGAGCTATGGGCCGGGCTAATGGCTGGGTTAGGCCTGCCACATCTGCTGCGCTGGTTATGGTGGCGCGCAAATGCCTGGACGGAAATTTCGGGTATGCTCGTCGGGTTCTCTCTGGCACTGATCAATTTCCTGGTTGGCCGGATGGCAGGGTTTCCGGAAGGCCAGATGTCCGTATTCCCCGGGTCGATGGCATCGCACGCTATACATGTGATTTGTTGGATATCCCTGATCGCTGGCTCTGTCGCGATTCTCGTGACGTGGATGACGAAGCCTGTGGATGAGGCGCAGCTTCGTAAATTCGCCGAGAAAGTGAACCCCATGGGTTTCTGGAAAGGCCACAACAAAGGCTTCGCCTCAGAGCGGAGTCTCGCAAGATCTGTCTTCTATTGGCTGCTTGGTACCACGGCGATATATGCCTCGATGTTTGGCGTTGGCTACATGCTTCGGCTCCAGTATGCAATCGGCCTGGGACTGCTGACCTTCGGCGTGGTTTCGCTGGTCTACATGGTTCGCGGCATGAGCGAGGTCGACCGTCGGCGCCCGATGTCATAAGAGTGCAAATCAACGGGCTGCGGCAGAACTGATTACCTATTGGAGTTTCTGGTTCTCTCGCTCGATATGTTTGAAAAACTCCGGGTCGTCCAGGGCGGCGGCCGCAGCCTGATCAACAATTATCGTTGTGGCCGGATGAAGCTGCAGCGCGGACGCGGGGCAGTTTGCGCTGATCGGACCCTCGATCGTGTTTCTCACCGCAGCTGCTTTCGATTCGCCGGTCGCGAGCAGAACCACGTTCTTCGCATCCAGAATCGTGCCGATTCCCATCGTGATAGAGAGATGTGGCTGGTACTCGTCTTTCCCGAAAAAGCGAGCATTGTCAGCAATCGTGCGCGCTGTAAGGGTCTTGACGCGAGTCCTCGAACCCAGACTCGACGATGGTTCGTTGAAACCGATGTGGCCGTTGTACCCGATTCCCAGCAACTGCACGTCAATTCCGCCGGCCTCGGCGATCTTGCTTTCATATTCGCGTGCCGCTGCCCGCGGGTCCGCCGTCGTGCCGTCCGGGACAAACGTATTTGCGAGGTCGATGTCGATATGATCGAACAGATTCCGATTCATGAAGTAACGGTAACTCTGCGGGTGATCCCCGGATAAACCAAGATATTCATCCAGATTGAACGTTGTCACCTCGCGAAACGACACTTTACCGCGCTCGTACAGTTCAATCAGGATTCGATACAGTATGAGCGGTGACGAGCCGGTCGCCAGTCCGAGCACCGATTGCGGATTGTCGGCGAGTTGTTGTTTGAATATCTTTGCACCGTAGCCCGCAACCTGCTCCGCGTTGTCAAGAATGATGACTTTCATGTCTAGTCAGTTTCCCTCAATGCGCTTGCCGCTCGCCGCCAACCCAGGTGTTCGTTACTTCGAAGCTCTCGCTAAGATGAACAAGGTCAGCACGAAAACCGGATGCGATGCGACCGCGGCGTTGCGATTCACCGATAAACTGAGAAGGGTAAAGCGATGCCATGCGAAGGCATTCATCGAGTGCTACGCCAATCGACTGGTGCATCGTACGAACGGCGTCGACCATCAAGATCGCGCTACCGGCCAGACGCCCCTCGTCATTGACCAGGCGACCGTTGCTTTCGTGTATCGTCTCTCCATAGAGTTCGAACGACTTGGAGGAAGACCCTGCCGTCGCCATGGAGTCGGTCACGAGGTACAGTTTACCTCTCGGCTTCGCGCGCAACGCCACTAACACAGTTGCCGGATGTACGTGATACCCGTCAATAATGATGCCGCACCAACTGTCTGAATCTGAAAGTGCGGCTCCGACAACGCCTGGCTCGCGGCTGCCCAGCGGGCTCATGGCGTTAAACAGATGGGTAAAACCCCGCATACCTTCGCTGATGGCGTTCATCGTCTGCTGGTAGCTTGCACCGCTGTGCCCACCACATACAATGATGCCGGCATCGCTCAAAACGCGGATTTGCCCAGGCGCGGTATGCTCCGGAGCGACTGTTAGCATGACACGGCAGTTCGCTGCCGCCGAATCTAGCCAGTCGACGTCCTCGTCAGTCATGGCGCGGACGTAATTCTCACGATGTGCGCCCCGACGCATTTCGTCGAGGAATGGTCCCTCGAAATGCACTCCCAGGACGCCGTCCAGACCTTGTTCGATGGCACCTCGCACCGCATTCAGAGCCTGCTGCTGAGTGGCCGGCGAATCGCTAATGAGAGTCGGCAAGAGCGCTGTCGTACCGCCCCGTCGGTGGGCGGCCAACAGCAATTCAAGGCTTCCCACGGTCGGCGCGTTATTAAATAACACGCCGCCGCCGCCATTGACCTGGAGGTCAACGAACCCCGGCGCAAGCACGCCGCCAGTCAGTGGGATCCGTGGTATTTCGCTGTCAACTTCGTTTACCGGGCAGACGCATTCAATCCGCCCGGCGGACAGCACAACCGCATGGTCGTCGAGAAAGTCGGCTCCGGTGAATACCCGAGCGCCTGTCAGGGCTTGTGGTCGCACAGCGATTGGCGGTCCTTCGATCACGACAAAGACAACGTTGTCTCGACAATAATGACGGCAAATCGAACTCGTGTAAAGATGTTTGAGGAATCCATGCCAGGACAGGCGAATACTCAATTTGACGAACAGAGTCGGAAGTCCGGCTACGATCCAGAGAATGTTCTCTTAAGAATTATTGGCCGCTTTCCGGATCAATCTACTCTGATGGCAGGCGGGGCACCGGGGATTCACACGCCGGCCGTACCTTTTGCTGCCGCAGCGCGTGCAGGAAGAACGTCAGCCACGGTTGCCAGTCAGGCGTTTCTGTTTCAGGCCATCCGGGTGGGTCAATTTTCCGTGCAAATCCCGGGTCAATATTGGCTGCAAATCGACAAGGGGTCGAACCGAAGTTTCAAATCGACAAGGGGTCGAACCGAAGTTTCCGACATATTCGGTTCCACCCCAGTTTCTTCCTGATTCTTTCCAGAAAGGCCCCCCAACGAGACCTCTCTTACTCGTGCCTCCAATTCAGTAACACCCGACAAAACGTGACTGCCAGAGCAAGGTAGAGCACGTTCCAGATGCCTGGCCAAGCAGGCCTGCGGTGGAGAACACGCCGCCAAGATCTATCGAGGCGACTAATGCGCCAAGAACGCTGATCCGACAACGAATGCCTGGAACCTTGGCAGGATTTCGTCGGCGCTTGTCAGACCCTCCGGACTGCCTTCGATCGTGATCCCGCGCGACCAGTAAGCGGCAGATGTTAATTCCTGAGGGCACGACACTCCGCCTCACGGCCGCGAATCACGCGCTCACCCGTCATTGGCCCCTTTGTCTCAGTGACGATCGTATTCTGGCCTTCCTGGTGATCATCGGTGTAGAAATACACGACGACCCAATCATCTGTCCGCCCGAGCTCGTGTGCCCTGGCCGTGTTGGAGAATAATGCCGTGAAGTGCCATTTCCCGCGGTCGGTATGCAGGATGGGCAACCATGCGAGTCCTTCGGGATTGAAACGCTTCGGCGCGATCTTCGGCAACTTTCCGGCAGCAGAGCTTTGCCGATACTCCTGATCGACATCAAGCAGCATTTCAGCCGGAGGCGATATTTGCGGCGGTTGCCGCGGGCTGCGACTACGACCGAGCAAGGCGGCGAGGCCCGACTGGATTGCTGCCGCACGCCGGACGCCAACTCCGGGAACCGCGGTAAGCCGACCGTCGTATGCAGCAACCTCCAGTGCTTCGAGCGTATCAACATGTAATGCGTCGTGAATGGCGTGCGCGAGCTTCGGCCCTATTCCCGGCACCGTCCTGAACAGGTTTTCCGGCGGCGTCTCACCGCGAAGACGGTCGAGCTGCGATAATCGCCCCGTTCTGGCGATTTCATCGATGGACGCGGCCAGGCCCCGACCAATCGCGGGAAGGGCGATCAATCCGGCGACGCCGTCGTCACGCAGAATGTCGCGAGCATCAACTTCCAGAGACTCAAGCGTCTGAGCTGCCCGAACGTAGGCGTTGACACGAAAAGGATTTGCCGCCTGTTGCCGCAGCACCTCCGCACATTTGCGGAGAATTCCGGCAGCTTCCAAATTAAAACGTGAGCTATTCATGGGGTCACGCCGCCTCAGGAAAGCGGACGGCTTCGACGTCTGCGACAGTAATCCTTCGCCGTTGCTGCTCGTGGAGGCGCGTCACCAGGGAAATGCAGATCTTCTGAATCAGGTACGGCTTGCCGCCGGTGAGCGAGATGATCCTCTCGACGACACCTTCGTCCAGTTTGAACATGCTGCCGATCGGGCGCTCTATGAGCTCCTGTGCCTCCCGAGGTCCGAACGGTTTGACCTCGATTTCCTCGAAGAAGTTGTACCAGGGGCTTCCTTCCCGCTCCCACTGCTTCTTGATTTCGACGCCAGAGACAACCGCCACGAGGCTCTCCGCAAAACTCTTCATAAAGAGGCTGCGAAGCCTCTGATTGACTCGGGGGTCGTAGTCATTCAGTTCATCGACTTCGTCTATCAGCAGTACCAGCCTGACTTTTTTCAGGGTTCGTTCTTCGAGCGTCTTTAGAACGGCGCGAACGTCGCGCAGGAAGTCTCGATAGGAATACTCGCCGGACGTGTCGAAGCCAGGCCGCAGGTCACCTAGGATCGGCGCCAGTTCCTGAAAAATGTCTTCGGCGATGGTCTGGAAGAAATGCGTCTCCGGCGTGCCTTGCAGGTCGACAAAGACGGGGTGAAACTCGTATAGCGGATCGTCGAGCGCGCGTAACCGTTTCTTGAGCTGATGCTGAATCGAGGTCTTGCCGATGCGCCGTTCGCCGTACAGGAGCAGGCTGTTGTTGTGAATCGTTTGCAGGATGCGGTCGACCAACTCGCGTCTGCCAAAAAACATATCCTCTTCAATGACAGGTGCGCCTGCTACGTATGGATTGAATCGGCGCTTGCGCAGTTGCTGCCCACGCCGGTAGCGCCGCCACAGGAACAAGGCAGCCAGTGCTGCAACGGCGCCGCTTGCGAGCGCATAGAACCAAGGCGCCCGAAAGAACGGGCGAGCGTACATCACGGCGTATTCACTGCCTGAACTCAGGTTTTCGGCGTCTGTCGCTTCGAGCCTGAAGACTGAGCGG
>Ga0224496_10000505_pt1 | contig 27203 bp, 24 predicted proteins | sample SF_Jul11_sed_USG_2_FD_168127 | JGI IMG/M metagenome (GOLD analysis project Ga0224496, IMG submission 168127) | Sediment microbial communities from San Francisco Bay, California, United States - SF_Jul11_sed_USGS_8_1 | ecosystem: Environmental > Aquatic > Marine > Sediment | place: USA...
CGCGATTCGCGAGTTTGATGGGCTGGTTGACGCTTTGCGTGCCGCGCACATTAATGTGGTCGTCGTACAGGACACGCCGGAGCCGCACACGCCGGATTCAATTTTTCCGAATAACTGGGTGAGTTTCCACGGTGACGGCCGTGTGGTCCTGTACCCCATGGAGGCCGCCAATCGCCGCACGGAGCGCCGTGCCGATATCATCGACAGCCTGTCCGGCGAATACGGTTTTCAGGTAAGCGACATTCTGGATCTCAGCGGACATGAGAATGCCGGGCACTACCTTGAGGGCACTGGAAGCATGGTCCTTGATCGGAGCAACCGGATTGCCTACGCCTGTCTTTCGTCTCGTACACAGCTCGGCCCGCTTGGCGACTTCGCACAACGTATGGATTACGACCTTGTCTCGTTCGACGCGGTTGACCGTAACGGCGTTCCAATCTATCACACCAATGTCGTCATGAACGTCGGGGAAGCGCTTGCGGTGGTTTGCGCCGATACAATAGCCGATGAGAGCCAGCGCGCGGCCGTTTTGGCAAGACTGCACAACACAGGTCACGATGTTTTGTTGATCGGCTACGATCAACTCGATGCGTTTGCCGGCAACATGCTGGAGCTTCGCAACACTGATGGCGAGAGAGTTATCGCCATGTCGACCCGGGCCTGGAATTCTCTCGATGCGGGTCAACGCGAGATCCTGCGCGCCAATGGCCGGGTAGTCCATGCGGCCATTGATAACATCGAGGACTCTGCCGGCGGCAGCGTGCGTTGCATGCTCGCCGAAATTCACCTGCCTGCATTGCGGTAGGGAACGTGACACTATTGCGGTCTGTCGGATAAGAAGAAAAGTAGAATGAGCAGAGAAAAAATCCTGATGTGCCCACCGGATCACTTTACGGTGGAGTACGTGATCAATCCCTGGATGGCCGGGCATGAAGATGACCTGAGCCTGGACGTAGCTCGCCGGCAATGGGATGCGCTGCGAGCAAAACTCAGCGAGTTCGCCGACATCGTGGTGATGCAACCGCAGCCGGATCTGCCGGACATGGTTTTCACCGCGAATGCGGGCGTGGTCTACGGCAACAAGGCGATTGCCAGTCATTTCATGCCGCATGAAAGACGCCCGGAAGAGCCGCATTTCAAAAAGTGGTTCAGCGACTACGGATTCGAATTGTTGGATCTGGACGAAAAAATCGGTTTTGAAGGGGCAGGCGATTGCCTGTTCGATCGGCGCGGACCGTGGCTGTGGACCGGGCATGGTTTCCGAACCGAAATTGAAGCCCACGCAGAAATCAGCAAGTTTTTTGATACCGAGGTAGTGTCAATACGACTGACTGACGAACGGTTCTACCATATCGATACCTGTTTCTGCCCGCTCACGGACGGGTACCTGCTGTATCACCCACCCGCTTTCGACTACGACTCGCGGATCGCGATTGAAAGCCGGGTGCCTCCGCACAAACGCATCATCGCTGACACGGCAGATGCCGGCAGTTTTGCGTGTAACGCGGTCAATATAGGCAATCATGTGATTTTGAACAGAGCGTCGGACTCACTCAAAGCTCGACTGATGCTCGAGGGTTTCGAAGTTCACGAGGTTGAGCTGTCGGAGTTTCTTAAAGCAGGAGGTTCCGCCAAGTGCCTGACGTTAAAACTGACCGAGCCCGTCCGGTAAATTGAAGATGAAGAACTCGCATCATTACCGCATACGTCCGCTTGATCCTGCCGCGCACCTTTTCGAGGTGCGACTGACCGTCGAGAGCCCCGACCCAAAGGGCCAGGTATTTGAGATGCCGGCGTGGATACCCGGTAGCTACATGATCCGGGACTATGCGCGAAACGTTGTTGCTATCCGCGCGGAATCCGACGGCGTCAATTGCGCAGTCACAAAACTGGGCAAGAGCCGTTGGCAGACAGAAGCGAGCAGCCGGGCGGTAACGCTGGTGCTGGAGATTTACGCGCACGACGAGAGTGTTCGAGGCGCGCACCTCGACAATACCCATGCGTACTTCAACGGGTCTTGCATGTTTCCCGCAGTGGTAGGGCAAGAAGAGCTTGAGTGCCAATTGGAAATTGAGGCGGCTGAATTACCGCAGTTCAAATCCTGGCGCGTGGTGACCTCGATGAACCGGGCCGGCGCGGAGCCGTACGGTTTTGGTGGCTACGTTGCCGCCGATTATGCAGAGCTTATCGATCACCCTGTCGAGATCGGCGATCTTTCCATCGGCGAGTTCCAGGCAGAGGGCATACCGCACGTCATCGCGATTCGCGGCAATACCAAGGCAGACATGGCACGGCTGTGTCATGACCTTAAGACCTTGTGTTCTTTTCAGCTGCAATTCCTGGGCATACCCCGGGACCTTGATCGCTATGTGTTCCTGCTGCATGCGCCGGGAAGCGGGCACGGTGGCCTTGAACACCGCTGGTCATGCAGCCTCGTGTCGAGCCGTGACAACCTGCCGATTCGCGGTGATGAGGGCGTATCTCCCGAATACCGCACCTTCCTGGGCCTGGTCAGCCACGAGTATTTTCACCTGTGGAATGTCAAACGCATGAAACCTGCGGCGTTCACGCCGTACGACCTGTCCCAGGAAACGCATACCGAACTGTTGTGGGTATTCGAAGGCATCACGTCCTACTACGATGATCTGCTGTTGCTGCGTTCGGGGCTCATTTCACAATCGGACTACCGGGAGCTGCTCGGACAGATGATTACGCGCGTCATTCGCGGCCTTGGCCGTCGTCGGCAAAGCGTCGCTGACTCCAGTTTTGATGCGTGGACAAAATTCTACAAACCGGACGCGAATGCCGGGAACGCGATTGTGAGTTACTACGCGAAAGGCGCTTTGATCGCGCTGGCCCTGGACCTGAAACTTCGTTCCGAAACCGGTGGGCGCATCAGCCTGGATGATGTCATGCGGGTGTGCTGGGCGAAGTGGGGAGAAACCGGGGAGGGCATGCCGGAGCGCGGGCTGGAAGAGGTGAGTGCGGAAGTCTCGGGTCTCGATCTGGGCGATTTCTTCGACGCCACCGTGCGCGGCACCGGCGAACTGCCGCTTGAACAACTGCTGTCCGAACACGGTGTCGACTACCGCTTGCGCAAGTCCAAGGGCCGCAATGACAAGGGCGGAGATTCGGTTGACGAGGGCAAACTGCCTGTCGTCTGGCTCGGTGCGAACCTCGAAATGCGTAATGGCAAAGCGACCTTTGCCAGTCTTGCAAACGGCGGACCCGCCGAGGTCGCCGGCGTTTCACCGGGCGACGAACTGATTGCGCTTGACGGCGTTCGTGTCGACGTATCCGGGAGCGATACTCGAATCCGCCGTTATCGGCCGGGCGACAGGTCAGTGCTGACGCTGTTCCGCGGCGACGAATTGCTGACCCTGAAGCTACGGTGGGCGGCGGCGCCTGAGGACACCTGTTACCTGGTCGAATCCAACGATGCGCCAGCTGCTGCCATCTCGAATCGCGACCGCTGGCTGAAATCGCAGTGAACCTTTTGGCCAATCCGACGCTGCGATTATTCATAGGCGCGGCGCTGATCAGCCTGTCACCCGTTTGGGTACGACTCGTCGACGTTGCACCTTCCGTCAGCGGCTTTTACCGTGTGTTGATCGGCGGTGCAGCGCTTGTAATCTACCTGCTAGTGACGCGCAGGCAATTACACCTGTCAAAACGCGCCTGGTGGTTGCTGGTCGCTGCGTCAGTGTTTCTTTCGCTGGACCTTTGGTTCTGGCATCGCAGCATCATCTACGTTGGCCCCGGCCTGTCGACCTTGCTCGCCAATTTCCAGGTCTTTTTCATGATGATCGCCGGTATCGTTTTCCTGCGGCAGGTACCACGAACCGCACAGATCGTGGCGGTGCCTCTCGCGCTACTCGGTCTCGCCATGATTGTCGGTTTCGACTGGGCTGCGCTGCCGAAGGACTACAAGCTCGGCGTTGTTCTCGGATTGCTGACGGCGCTGGCATACGCATGCTACTTGCTGACACTGCGGCTGATACGGGAGGGTTCGAGCTTTCGCGTGCCGACGCGCGAGATGGCCGTCGTGTCCATGATGTGTTCCGTGATTCTGGCTATAACGGTGTTGGCTGAAGGGGAATCGCTGGCCATCGGAACGTACGAGGATTTTGGGTGGCTGGTTGGCTACGGCGTACTGTCGCACTGCCTCGGGTGGTTGTTCATCGCAAGCAGCTTGTCGGAAGTGACTGCAGTCGAGGCCGGCATTGCACTCTTGCTGCAACCAACCTTGAGTTTCGTCTGGGACGTGCTGATTTTCGGTCGGGAGATGACGGTGATTGAGCTCGCAGGCGCAAGCCTTGCGCTCATCGCGATTTATCTCGGCTCGCGGCCGACGTCAAAGCAAATCCAGAGCGCCCGGTAGAACGCTGACTTCGAAATCGGTCTGCAGCGGCTGAACTTCGCCGTCGAGATGCGATGCAATCGGCAACTCTGCTTTTATTGTCAGGCGTGTGACCGGCCGGTGGATTATTTCGGCCTCCTGCAGATGTTCGCCATTCATTAATTTGGGCAGCAAGGTCAGGATGCGTCGGCGCGTGACGGGTTTTGCGATGAGCAATTGCAGGATGTTGTCTGAATTGTCGGCGCCGGGCGCGATGTGAAACATGCCGCCGACCCAGGGTCCGTTACTGACAGTCGCCAGGGTTAACGGACCGTCCCACACATAGTCATCCGCGCTGATTCGAAGTTTAGGGCTCGCAATTCCGCCGGCCATGGTTTTGAAAATCGCCAGCAGGTAGACAAGATCTCCGATCGGCAGGCGCATCGATTGCGCGATACGCGTCACTTTCGCGTCAAAGCCGACACCGGCACCGTTAGCGAAGAAGCGATCGTTAAAACGCCCTGCGTCGATTTTCCTCGGTGTCGCCCGGGCGGCTATCCGGTCGGCAAGCAATCGTGCGGCGTGTTCCCAGTCGAGCGGAATATCGCAGGCTTTCGCGAAATCATTGCCAGTGCCCGTCGGAATAACGCCGAACGCCGCCCGATTCCTGGATCTCAGCAGGCCGTTGACCGCTTCGTGGATGCTGCCATCGCCGCCCGCAACAACGACACGTTTCGCGCCGTTATCGACATGCTGGCGTACCTGTTCCTCGAGATCGCCGGGCGACCGGCTCGTATGGCACTCAATTGCCAGTCCGCTTTGGCCCATCAGTTCAATAATCCGGGACTGGCGCCGGCCCGCGCGGCCACGACCGGCCGTCGGATTGAGAAACAGGTGCAACGTGTCTGCTGGCATTTGCCGATGCTACAATGCTGGCGAGTTTTCTCCCATAAAAACGGATGCGCCTTAATGTTGGAACTGGGTGTCAAATTCCTGATCAGCTATTTCATCGGTTCCGTGATGGGCGCGATGGTCATGGGCCGCTTGCGCGGCGGCGTCGATATCCGAACGATGGGCAGCGGCAACGCCGGGGGTACCAATGCTTTGCGTACCCAGGGTGTCTTTTTCGCGCTCGGCGTGGTGATTATCGATATCGGCAAAGGCGTGATCGGCGCCGGCATCGTGCCGGAACTACATCTGCCGTACATACCCGAAGACCCGATGCTCTCGAGAGCCTGGCTTACCATTTGTTGCGCGATGGCGGCCGTACTGGGTCACGTCTGGCCAATATTTCACGACTTCAAGGGCGGCAAGGGCGCCGGAACTTTCGTCGGTACCATGGTAATACTGAGTCCGAGCCTGATTCTCGGCCTGTTGCTTGTGTGGGCCTGGGTACTGGTTTTGTCGGGATTCGTGGGGCTTGCAACAATGAGTGCCGCGACGGCTTTGCCGATATTCCTTGGCGTCGCTGTTCTGCCGGACCAGCAGCCCTTGTTCATCTACACAGTTGTGATGGCCATGCTCATTATTTTCTGGCACCGATCAAATATTCAACGTATGCGAGCTGGCACTGAACACCGCAACAACAGGTTGATGATTTTTCGCCGCAAGGACTCAAGTAAGGGCGATGATCAGTCTTGACGTAAACGCGATCCGGCGCTTCGCAAACGGCTCGGAGAGGCTTGCAGACATTGAGGCATTCGCCGAGATCGACTCGACAAACAGTTACCTGATGCGAAAACCGGGGCCCGCACCGGGCACCATCAACATTGCCGTGACGAGCAACCAGACTGCGGGTCGCGGCCGCCACGGTAAAACCTGGCAGTCGCCGCCGGGTAGCGGTTTATGCATGTCGGTCGCTTATACCTTTGCCGCCCGGCCGGACAATCTTCCTGCGCTAACGCTGGCGCTGGGGCTGGCGGCGATCGATGCACTCGAAGAACTCGGCGCAAGTAACCTGGAATTGAAGTGGCCGAACGACCTGGTGGCGATGGAGGGGAAATTGGGTGGCATTCTGACCGAAGTTCAAAACCAGTCCGGCACTGCAGTCACGGTTGTAGCGGGGCTTGGCGTAAACATTGATTTACCGGGCAAGCTGGACTTTGGACTGGAGTCCGACTGGGCCCGGCGTACGGTCGACCTCAAGAGTGTTTGCGTTGCCGTGCCCAGCCACGAAGAGCTTGCCGGGAAGATGACGACCTATTTGTTACAGGCTTTTGGCGACTATGAAAAGTTCGGATTTGCGACCGTTGCAGAACGTTGGTCGCGGTACGACTGGTTGCTGGGCAGGGAGATAACGATCGACACGGGGCGTACGCAAATTTCGGGCCGTGGAGCGGGTGTTGCCGACGACGGAGCGTTGTTGATCGATACCCCGGAATCGGGCATTCGGCGAATTACATCGGGAACCATAGTTATCGCCGGATCGAGGAAACCACGCCAGTGAGCGCATTGCTGCTCGATGTCGGTAACTCAAGATTGAAGTGGGGTGTTCTGGACGACGGCGAAGTCCGTCGAACAGGGCACATCTCGCAAGACGATATTCGCCAGCAGGGACTCTCCGTTTTAACCACCCGGCTGCCGCGCCGGGTGGATGCGGTTTACGCAAGCAATGTCGCCGGCACGAGTTTTGCGACGCGCTTGTCGGGTGTCATCGGTATGCACTGCAACCTGGATGTGCGTTTCGCGCGCAGCGAAAAGCGCGGCTGGGGAGTGACGAACAGTTACCGGCAATTCCGGCGTCTCGGCGTGGATCGCTGGGTGGCGATGATCGGTGCCTGGGCCGAGGTGGGGTCGGCGTGCCTGGTCGTCGATGCAGGAACGGCGGTTACGATCGATGCGATCGACCGTGAAGGTGTGCACCTCGGCGGCCAGATCATTCCGGGTATGGAAACCATGCTGAACGCCCTATCGTCCGCGACCAGCGATATTCCGCTCGTAAAAGCATCGGGAAAAAGCACCAAAGACCCGCTCAAGATGTTCGGTCGCAACACGAGTGCTGCTGTTCGTGAAGGCGCTGAAAACGCCATAACGGGTGCGGTCGAACGGGCCTATCGAACACTAAGTGCCAGTACGCGCAAACCGATAATCGTCTTGACCGGCGGAGGAGCGTCGCGCATTCTTGGTGCGCTTGAACAGCCTGCGCTGCATCGCCCGAACCTGGTACTGAGCGGGCTCGCACACATGTTGGAAAACGATCCATGAAGAATATCCTGCTGATTCTGCTACTCGCCAACATTCTCTACTTCATGTGGGGCTATTTCGTTAAAGAAGAGGCGCAGCCCGGCGTTGCCTTCGTCGAAGAATCCGATCTCGGTCCGCCACTCGAAGTCACCGTCGACAGAGACAGCGATACGGTTGCCAGCGTTGGCGCTGTGTTGGGATCGGGCGAGGCATCAGCACTGGAGGCTGTAGTGGGTCGTTCTTGCGTGTCGATCGGTCCATTTCGCGACAGCGCGGACGCCGACACGGCGGTTCTCGAATATTCCAATGAAGGCATGAAAACGTCCTTGCGTACGATGGTCGGGCAGATCTTCGTCGGCCACTGGGTTCAGATTCGCAACATCCCCGACGAGGCCGCCGCCAACAAGATTCTGGAACAATTGAAAGCAGGGGGGCTGGGAGATGCTTACCTGGTCCGTACCGAGGATGAAGGCCTGAAAATATCGCTGGGTCTGTTCGGCGATGTCGAACGCGCCGAGAAGATCGAGCTGCAGGCGAGGTCTTTGGATCTGCCCGCCGAAATATCAGCCAGAACCCGGGATGGCGACGTGTTTTTCGTCGATATCGGCCTGCCGCCGGGCAAGGGCGCCGGGGCGATCATGGAGAAATACGGCGAAGACCGGGTCCTGCTACGCGACAAGGCGACCTGCCCACAATAGTCGGCTAAGCCCTTGTCAGGGGGGGCTGAAACCGGAATAATCCCGCTCCCCCGCCGTTTCGGCGACCAAGGCCGGTATAGCTCAGTCGGTAGAGCAACTGATTTGTAATCAGTAGGTCCCGGGTTCGACTCCTGGTGCCGGCACCAAACATTGCAAAAGAAAACGGGCCGATCACGGCCCGTCGTCTTATTGAAGCGAAGCCAGCCTGGGCGAAAACGAAAGCCCCAGGCTGCTGAATCGTCGTTCCCTATTTTCCCTTGCTGTGCGGCACTGTAACCGTCGCAGACGCAGTTTCCGAGTCATTGCCGCAATCGTCCGTTGCAATGTAAGTCAGCGTATACACCCGATCGCTGCCGCGTCCCGAACGTTCCGCGCGTAACATCAAATTGAAATCATCGACGGTGACGATGTCGTTATCGGTATTGCCGTCTCCCACGCCGTTATCCGGTTCGTTCGATGTGACCGAAACGAGTGTCACCGTGAGGTCCGGATCGAAGTTGTCGCTGGCCAGAACCGTTGCCGTGATATCCACGTACTTGTGATTGGCGGGCCAGAGCACGTTCGGCGTGACGGAAATCGCGTCGATCGTCGGGGCAATCTCATCGCAGGTCTCAAGCCCGACAACGATCGGATCGTGATCCGATGCGCGATACGCATCAGGTGCATAAATGGCATCCTGGTTCGGCCCCTTGAACGAGGTGTCGTAGTCGAGCAGGTCAGGTTCATCCGCGTTGATGTGCCATTCGGTCGCGCCGGTCACTTGCGGTGACAGATTGGCACTTGCCAACGCGTAATCGAGATAGCCGATCTGGCCGTCGAAAACATAACCGTAGGCATCCTCGCCGCGGTAGGCCTGGATCAGGTCGGTGTAGCCACCCGCCAGGATGGTATCGATCGGATCTTCCTTGTCATAGGAATTGAAGTCACCTACTGCAATGAAGTCGTTGTCGCCACTACCGGTAGGATCGCCGGCGAGCCAGTCGACGAGTGCTGCCGCTGCCGCCGTTCGCGTCAGATTGCAGTTGCCCGAGCCGTCCCCCGTGTCCGGGTCGCCGACGTCATTGCAAGCTGAGCCTTTCGACTTGAGGTGATTGACAGCGACCGTGAGCACGCCACCGGTCGTATCGTCGATAAAGGTTTGCGCCAGCACTGGCCGATTCTTGGTATCGATGAATCGGCTGTCGACCGACGAATCGAGAATGGCGTAGCCGCCGAGCAAGGAAACGGATGCAGGCTGATACAACAGGGCGACCTTGATCGCGTCAGTCCCGATCGAACCCGTCGCCACGAAGTCATACGTCCCTGGTGCCGTTGCGTCGTTCAACCCGGCAACGAGGTCCAAGACTGCCTCATCGTTGGCGTTGTTCTCGATCTCGAGCAGTCCGACGATGTCCGCATCCAGGGCGACCAGCGCGGCGATGATCTTGTCGCGCTGCCGTGTGAATTCTTCGGCATTGTCGGCACCGCGACAGTCCTGGTCTTGCGACGGAGCGCAAATTGGGCCCGAGTCGTCGAGTGTCGAGAAATAGTTCAGGGTATTGAACGAGGCTACTCGCATGCTACCGCCCACGTCGTCCGGTGCCGTCGTTCGTGGATTGTTGCTGGCGTAGTTCGCGCCCTGGGTAGGTTGAATGCGATACAGGCCGAAAGAATAGTCCACCACGCCCGTGACGTCGGTAAGCGAGTCGCCACCGCGGAACAGGTTCGACAGATCGAACGCGTTGCCGTTCGGATGTATGGCCGGGTCCGAATTTTGCGTCGTGCGCCCGTCGTCGAGCGTGATCTTGTCGAGCAGGAATGTATTCGCGGCGGCGATGGCGTCAGCACCCGGCTCAAACTCGGCGGTGGGTGTCAGGTGCCTTGTGGAGGTCAGTACGATTTCGTTGAAGCGATCGAAATTAAAATACTCCGAGATGATGAGTGCTTGCGGGAAGGTCACGTACATGCCTTCATAGGCTTCGAAATCGTCCACTGACGATACCGGCAGCGACAGGACTGCAGCGGTGGGCAGGGGATTGCCCGAGCTCTGCACGGTCACGCCTGTGAACGAGGTGATTTCCGTCATGCCGTTGAACTCGGAAACCACGCCTTCCACACGCACGAGGTCGCCGATCTGCACGTCGACGGCAGGCGAACTGCCGTTGAAAATGAAAATACCTTCAGAGGTCGATGCATCCGCATCCGCATCGGCATCCTCCTCCTGCACATGGAAGCCGTTCAGGTCGCCATTCGTACCGCTCGCGCCATCCTGGAAATCACCGACGACGATGCCTTCGATTGCAACCGTATTGCCAACCTCGGGGCTCGCAGGACCGTTGCCCTGAACTTCGTGAATCTTGAGCAAGCGCACCGGCGCCACACACACGTTGAGCGCGCCCGGGGTCGGTGCGAACTGTGCATAGGTGCCGGTATTCAACGCACCACCGCTGCCGTTCGGGCAACGCTGGTTGGAATGGTCGGCGCCACTGCCGGCACCATTTTCATTCACCTGCGGCTGGCCGGCATTCAAAAGAACCAGCAGCCCGGCATCGTCCGAGTCGCTGGTGTCGTATACCAGCGCATCAACGAGGTTGGTAGTTGTCACCGCTGCGCCGCTCGCGAAGTTGCTCGCGTCATCCATGTACAAGGCCACGGCGTCGGCACCGTTCTGCAAGCCGTTGCTCGCGAACGTTATCGATGGTGTGGGCATGACGCCGGCATTGCCAAGCACGAAATAGCCATCGGCATCGGTGCTAAAGCCATCCAGATCATAGGCTGCGTAGGACAGGTCGTTGCTGCCATTGAAAAATACGACTGCGAGACCGTCGAGCGACGTATTGCCGGCACCGCCATCGTAAAGCTCGACGAATTCGGCAACGTCGGTTCCCGGCGTATCGGAGTCAACTTCGTTGATGATGACCACCGGGCCACCGCCGGAGAATGTCTGGCCATTGTTCGGATTACCGAACGTGTTTGGTGCGCTGCCGGCCCAGACGAAGTCAGTGTACAGAGTGCCAGTGCCGAACAGCTGCAGCGAGTCGCCTATTGCCGACGAACTCGATTCAGCCACACCGATGTCGGCGCTCAACACTCCGTCGGCGACGCCGCCAACGCCCGTGAAAGAACCCTCATAGCTGAGAAACTGAATCAGTGTGCTGCCGGCATCCACCAGCGCGATGCCATCGGGGCTGCCATTTTGCAGTCCGTTGACGGGCAGGCTGACCGTAACGGTGCCATAACCGACTTGCTGATTCGGTATCGCGCCTGATAGCGCGATGGTGTTGTAAACCGTGCCGTTGCTGCCGTTATAAAGCACCAGGCTCCAACCCGTCAGGTCAGTGCCCGCTGGGCCGGCAACTTCGATCGCTTCGCCCGCATCAGTGCCGGTGTTGTCGTAATGAAACTCGTTAATAAAAACGGTCTGCGCGAACGCGGATTGCGATGCGAAGCAGGCGAGGACGAACAGAACAGAAACGTAACTCAAGCGCACGACATCAATGCGCGCGCAGCGACTGGCAAAATTCACGGTATTCCCCTGATTTGATTCTTGTGCTGAGAAGTATAGAGGAGATTGATGAAAGTTCAGCGACAGAATGATTTCACATAATGATAAGCGTGACAGGAACACACTGCGAAAGTCTGGAGCGGGCGAAGGGAATCGAACCCTCGTCTCTAGCTTGGGAAGCTAGGGTAATGCCATTATACGACGCCCGCTTAAGCGCTCTATTCTAGCCGAATATCCCTGCCCGGGTAGCGGCGCGTCAAGTTTGCGTGGCGCTCTGCTAAGCTGCGGCCACACCATGAACAAAGACACCGCACGCAAGATTGCCGATGGCCTTACCTGGGCCCGGATCTGGAGCGCCGTCCCGATAACGGTGCTGGCCTGGTACCAGCTCAAATGGTGGGTCTTCGCGCTTTACATCGCCGCTGCACTTACCGATTTGTTCGACGGAATATTCGCGCGACGCGCGTCGCCACCTGCATCGGATGTCGATCTGGACGGTCTCGCCGATCTGTTTCTCAGTGTCATGACATTGCTATGGTTGTGGTTGCTGATCCCCGGCTTCTTTCCGAAGTACTGGCTGCCGTATTTGCCGGTGCTGGTAATGCTCGAGCTCTACGTTATCTCGGCGCGAATACGCTATCCGGACTTGCATGTGCCGCACCTGGCGTACGGCCGCTGGGCCATGGCTTTGTTCTTCTTCCTGCTGCCGGTTCTGATCGTATGGCATGACGTGCCATGGTTCGTGCACCTGGTATTCATCGCCGGGACGGCTGGCAAGATCCAGCTTTGCTGGGCCGTTAATGATCTCGTCAAACAACAGCCTGCTGGAGAAACGAAGTCGTGAACCCAATCGCGTTGACGGCGCTGGCCATGATCGCTTTCGCCGCCAACTCGGTACTGTGTCGACTGGCACTGGGCGTTGGATTGATCGATGCGGCGTCATTCTCGACGGTCCGTGTCGTCGCCGGTGCAGTGGTACTCGCTCTGCTGATGATTCCGAATTGGCGAAATCGATCGCGAACGCCAGCGAACTGGCGAATGGTGCTGATGCTGTTCAGCTACATGGCCTTTTTCTCGTTCGCCTACCTTACGCTCAGCACCGGAACCGGCGCGCTGATCCTGTTTGGCGCGGTTCAACTGACGATGTTTGCGGTGGCTTTACGTTCGGGCGAGCACTTCAGTGCTATGTCCTGGTTCGGACTCCTGTTTGCTTTCGGTGGCTTGCTCTACCTCGTGTTGCCGGGCGTTACAGCGCCCGATCCTGTCGGCGCGATGCTGATGGCCGTCGCCGGGGTCTCCTGGGGTGTGTACTCGCTACTGGGCCGGGGCACGACTGAGCCATTGGCGGCGACAGCAAAGAATTTTATCTTCGCCGTGCCGCTGGTTCTCGCCGTGAGCCTGATCTTTCTAGACAACTACCACATGACCCTTGAGGGCGCGCTGTTGGCGTCCGCGTCCGGCGGTTTGGCATCGGGCATTGGCTATGCAATCTGGTACCGGGCGCTGAGAGGACTGACCGCGACCCGGGCGGCGACGGTCCAGCTCTCCGTTCCGGCGATCGCCGCCCTGGGCGGGGTCGTGTTCATGGGCGAAGACATTACGCTCCGGCTGTTGCTTGCGACCGTCGCGACGCTCGGTGGCGTCTGGCTGGTGCTGGCGCAGAGGGCACGCTCGAGCTCTCCCTAGCAACCCGGTTTTGGCGACCTACAGCACAGAAAAAATCGCCCAATTTGGCTACAAAAGGTGATTGCAGGGGATCCCTGTCAATCTGTGTGACTTTTTGACCAAATAGGGAAGATCTCGATGCCGCGGACTGGCAACGTCACAAGGAAAGCCCCTCTCTGCCTGGTATTGCTCGTAATCCTGGGTCTCGGCGGTTGTTCACTGTTTGCGCCGCAGGTTACCGATCCGGTCGCCGAACCCGTCGCTGAGCCGGTCGTTGAGCCGGTCGTCGAGACTGAAATTCCCGAATTGCCGGCCAAGGTCGAACCGGAGCCAGTTGTGAAACTCCCTGCTCCGCCACGCCCGCCACCGGTAGCCATTGTACTGACGAGCCGTCTGCCGGCATTTCTGGATGTTGCAGATGCGCTTGCCAGTCAACTCGACGATGCCAGAATTTTTGATCTTAGCGACGAAAGTCAGACGCCCGTCGCCGTTCTCCGCGCCATCAATGATTCGGATTCCGGAGCAGTCGTTGCCATTGGACTGCGAGCCGCTACGTCGTCTGTCGCGATGGCCGAGTCGCCGGTTATTTTCGCCCAGGTATTCAATTACCAGGACCACGGCCTGCTAACGGAAAAGAGTCGTGGCATTTCACCGCTGGCGCCGCTCGATGCCCAGCTTGAAGCATGGATAAAGCTGGATCCGTCTATCCAACGCATCGGCATCATCATCGGGGAGGGCCACGATGAGCTGATTAATGAAGCGCAAATGGCCGCGGACAAACACAACATCAATCTGCATGTACGTGTCGCACATTCAGATCAGGAGACGCTCTACATTTTCCGCCGCATGGCGCAGAACATCGACGGCTTCTGGCTGTTTCCCGACAACCGTATCTTAAGCGCGCGCTCAATCCAGAAAATTCTTGAAACGGCGAATCGCAGTAACATTGCGGTCGCCGTGCCGAACGAATCGATGCTGGGCATGGGTGCGACGCTCAGCATTGGTACGCAGGCCAAGGACATCGCCGATACCATCGCCCGGGTAATTCGCAAGATTTACTCTGACGGATTGCAGAATGTTCCCGACATTAGCCCACTATCCGCTGTTCGAGTGGTCACCCGCGATAACGTCGAAGTTGTGAGCCGGTGAGAGCGCAACTCACTGCATTCGCGAGCGTAGTAGCACAACGGCTGGGCCGTCGCAGCGAAAATACCAAGAACATCAAGCGCGCCCTGGTACATGAAATTCTGTCTATCCAGGTACTGAGTGCCGCAGTGGTTGGGGCCCTCGCGATCAGCGGACTTTACTGGGGTGGGCAGTGGGTGTTGCAGGACAACTACAGCCGTTGGGCGCTGCAATGGACCGAGCAGCTGAATGAGATCGGCGCTCCCTTCTACCTGGCGGACGACGAGGAAGCGCAGATCAGCCTGGAAAACTTCGTCGACCGGTACCCGGAAATCAGCCAGGTCATATTCTTTTCAAAAAGTGGCGAGGTTCTGCACTCGGTTAACGCATCCGATGATGAGGATCCGGTCGAGGCACTTGCGTCCGACGATCTGGAGGATGCGGTTGCCGTCGTTGGTGAACAGACGCCGTATCTGATGCGCGGTGGATTACTCAATCCGCAGCAATTCGAGATCACTGCGCCGGTCTGGATCGAGTCCCTGCCGAACGACGGTTTGTTTGGTTTCGATGCGGCCGATCCGGAGTCGCCGTCCAAAACCGAATTGCTGGGTTTTGTGAAGATGAATCTGGACTTCGTGATGTTCCACGATCGTCTGCTTTCGAACATTCGATCGGCGGTATTCGTGTTGCTGTTGTTCCTGATCCTGTTTTCTCTTTACGGGCAACATGCATTGCGCAGAGCCCTGGTGTCGATATCCGATTTACAACGGCCCATACAGGAGCTGGCCAAGGGTAACCTGAAAGTGAAGTTCGAACCGGCTCAACATCGTGAGATTTCGGATATCGTCGAGGCGCTGGAAACGACCGCGACCGCGCTCAGTGAGCGTGACGCACAACTCAGGGAACTCGCAAATCACGACAGCCTGACCGGGCTTTACAATCGAAGGCGGTTCGTTGAAGAGCTGCGGCTTGAAGTTATGAATGTGATGCGCACGGACCGCTCCAGCGCCTTGTTCTTTATTGATCTCGACCAGTTCAAATACATCAACGACGCCTGTGGCCATCCGGCCGGCGATCGGCTCATACGCAAAGTGGCCGATGAATTGCGCCGCAGCATTGGCGCGCACGACGTTATTGCCCGATTCGGTGGAGATGAGTTCGTGATACTCGCGCGCTCGGTTGATGCCGGCGCTGCCCGGGCCATCGCGGAGACCATACTCACTAATATGCGGCGAATGGCGCACATCGAGGACAGTCGAATTTTCCATGTCCATTGCAGCGTTGGTATCACGATTATGACGGGTGCGAATCTGCATCATGACGAACTGATTAATCAGGCCGATATCGCGTGTCGCGACGCCAAGTCGGCGGGGCGTAACAGAATGCGGTTCTACTCCCCGTCGGACGGCGAGGAACGTCGCGAGATAACCGACGTTGGCTGGATGAATTGCCTGCGAGAAGCGCTGGACGAAGATAAGTTCGAATTACGTTTCCAGCCAATCAACAACATTATAAATGGGCGAACGACGCACCAGGAAATCCTCATTCGCCTGAAAACCGCAGATGGAAAGTTCGTCGCGCCGGATGCGTTTTTGCCGTCGGCTGTTCGATTCGGCCTCATGAACGAGATTGATTTCTGGATGATTCGCCACGCGGCGATGGCCTATGCAGAGCACGCTCGTCCTGGCTCCGATGTCAAGTTTTCGATTAACCTCTCGGCAAACGCGTTCGAGAACGACGACCTGACCGGCTATGTGCAGGATATATTCGAGCAGTACAAGGTACGGCCCAGTGATATCGTTTTCGAGATCACCGAAAGCCTGGCCGTGCGGCGTCCGATGCAGGTCGATCGCCAGGTTGCCACGTTACGCGATCTTGGCTGCCAGTTTGCCCTGGATGATTTCGGTACCGGCTACAGTTCGTTTGGTTACCTGCAGAAACTGCAATTCGACTTCATCAAGATCGACGGGACTTTTGTCAACGATCTACCTGACAATCCCGTAGACCAGAAGATGATCAAACTAATTGCCGAAGTCGGCCGCGAAGCGGGGATGCAGACCATCGCCGAGTATGTCCGCAACGCTGAGACGCTCGAAATTCTGGCTGACCTCGGTGTGGACATGGCGCAAGGCTACTTTGTCGGTCGTCCGACCCGGATTCCGACGATGAGACCCACGCCGATTCCTCTGAGTTCGCGCCGTCAGCGGTTGTCCCGGAAAAAATCACCGAGCAGTTGAAACTCGTCTGCGCGTCGGCTCCCTTTGCGCCACACCAGGGCAATGTTGCGATAGCTGTCGTCGCTCAATGCATGCAAACCCACCCGCGTATTGCGCAGCAGTGTGCTGCCTCGCGCCATCTCTGGCAAAAAGGTGATGCCAAGGTCGGCGTCGACCATTTCGATCAAAGTTAGTAAGCTGCTGGCGCCGAAGCGGCGCACCTTCTCTGTATTCCTTATCTTGCAAGCGGCCAGCGCGTGGTCTCTCAGGCAGTGCCCGTCCTCCAGCAGCAGTACGCTGTCCGAATCGAGGCGATTGAACCGATAATTTTCGGGATCCACGCGATGAGTGCCGCGGCGATAAGCGAGGCAGAATTCATCGCGAAACAAAACTTGTTCTTCAATGCCCTGCATCTCCCAGGGCAGGGCGAGTAGCAGGACGTCCAGATCACCGGCCATCAGCCGTTCGTATATGCGCTGCGTCTGGTCTTCAATCAGCAGCAGCTGCATTTCCGGGTAGGCTTTGCGCAGTTTCGGCAGGACTGCCGGCAAGACGAATGGCGCGATCGTCGGGATGACGCCGAGCCGGAGTTCGCCGCACAGAGGCTTGGTGCTCCCCTGGGCAATTTCGACGAGACTGTCGACATCCCGCAGCACGAGTCGCGCCTGGGTCGCAACGTCCTGGCCGGTGGCGGTAATGGTGACACTGCGATTAGTGCGGTCAACAAGTTGTGTCGTGAGCGTGGATTCCAGTTCCTGGAGGGCGCTGCTGAATGCCGATTGCGACACGAAACATCGCTTCGCGGCACGGCCAAAATGCAGCTCGTCGCAAAGAGCGACGAAGTAACGGAGCTGTTTTATCGTGGGTGAAGCCATGATCGATAAAATAGCATATTGTGATAGAAATATCCCGTTTTATTTATATGTCTCGCACCCCTAGACTACGCCCATACTTTTTACCAATGGAGACAAAAATGCTCAAGAATCTTGAAGGAAAGCGAGTTCCCGAAGTCACTTTCCACACCCGAAAGGGCCATGAATGGGTCGATATCAGCACGGCCGATATATTCGCCGGCAGGACAGTGGTCCTGTTTTCATTGCCTGGTGCGTTTACACCGACGTGCTCATCATCTCACGTGCCCCGGTACAACCAGCTCGCGCCGCAATTTAACGCCGCTGGCGTCGACGAGATAATTTGTGTGTCAGTAAACGATGCTTTCGTCATGAATGAATGGAAGCGCAGCCAGAATGCCGAACGACTGACATTCCTGCCCGACGGCAACGGTGAGTTCTCCGACAAGATGGGTTTGCTCGTCGGTAAGGAAAACCTGGGCTTCGGCAAGCGCTCCTGGCGTTATTCGATGCTCGTTCGTGACGGCGTCGTGGAAAAAATGTTTATTGAACCGGAAGTACCGGGCGATCCGTACGGTGTTTCCGATGCGGACACGATGTTCGCCCACGTAGCTCCCAATGTAGCGCTGCCGCACGATGTCGCAATATTCACTCGTGAAGGCTGCGGTCACTGTGTGCGCGCGAAAGGTCTATTGAACGAGGCGGGCATCGAGTTTGAGGAGCTTCTCCTGAACAGGGATTACACCGACCAGACCCTGCGAGCCGTCTCATCAAGAATTACCTACCCGCAGGTGTTTATTGACGGTGAACATATCGGCGGCGCCGACGACCTCGCGAAATGGCTCGGCGATCGCGGCGTGGATGCACGTAACGCGGCCTAAACAAGCCACGGAATACAGGTCCGAATCTGGCCAGTCTGAATCCGGAGTGGGCGTATACTTTGCGCATGCTCCGGATTTCAGACATTTCAGACACACGCGTTTTCGAGCAAGCGAGGATCTCGCGTGACGCCCGTTTCGACGGGCGGTTTTTCATCGGCGTAAAGACCACCGGCATCTACTGCCGGCCGGTTTGCCCGGCGAATACCCCAAAAAGCGAGAACGTCAGTTTCTTTCCGACCGCTGCCGCCGCGGGAGAAGCCGGTTTTCGCCCCTGTCTTCGCTGTCGTCCGGAATGTGCACCCGGCACGCCGGCCTGGGAGGGGACCTCGACAACCGTCAGGCGCGGTCTGCGCCTGATTGCAGATGGCGTGCTCGATGACGGCGATATTGAACGCCTTGCCGAGCGACTGGGTGTGACCAGCCGGCATTTGCGGCGGCTGTTCACCAGGCATCTTGGCGCAAGTCCGCTCGCGGTCGCGCACACGCAACGGCTGCATTTCGCCAAGCGGCTTATCGACCAGACCTCGTTGCCAATGGCCGACATCGCGATCGCTTCGGGCTTTGGAAGCACGCGCCGATTCAACGATGCATTCAAGAACACCTACGGGCGAACGCCACGAGAGTTGCGCAAGCGGCGCGCCGTAACCGAATCTTCCGCGGGTCTGACAGTGCAGCTGCCCTACCGGCCGCCGTTTTCATTCAAGCAGCTTCTGCAGTTCTTCACAGGTCGCGCGATTCCCGGGGTCGAAGTTGTGCGCGATGGCCGTTATTTACGCAGCGTCAGGGTCGATGGCGTGGATAGCGTCATAGACCTTCGCGATGGCGATGGACACGTGTTGCTTACCGTGCATGGCGCAGGTACCCGTTCGCTGTTACCTATTGTTCAGCGGGTCAGGGGGATGTTTGATCTCGATGCATCGCCTGGCGACGTGTCCAGGGTCTTGTCCCTTGACGAGCGATTGCGTCACTTGTTGCAGTTGCAGCCCGGAGTCAGGGTTCCCGGAGCATGGGACGGATTCGAGCTAACGATTCGGGCCATACTCGGGCAGCAGATATCCGTCGCGGCCGCGACGACACTGTCGGGACGACTCGCGAAGCGCTACGGCGATTCGCTGAATGTCGATGTACCGGATGTTCCCGACGCGGCGAAACCAGACACGGTTTTTCCTTCTGCAAGCAGCCTGCTTCGGGCGCGCCTGGGTGATCTTGGCATTATCCGCAGTCGTGCCGAAACCATTCGACGCGTTTCGAAAGCTGTGGTCGAAGGTGAGATCAGTTTCGACCCGTCCCAGGAGACAGCGCAATTCTGCAGGTCGTTAGTCGCGATCAAGGGGATCGGTGATTGGACAGCGCAATACGTTGCTATGCGAGCGCTGAAGGATCCGGATGCGTTCCCGAACTCTGACCTCGGATTATTGCGTGCATTCGACGCGCCAGATCGTGACCGCATGAAACCTGTGGAGCTCAAGGCCCGCTCGGAAGCCTGGCGACCGTGGCGAGCTTATGCGGCACTTCTATTGTGGAGTTCGGACAACAACTCCGGAGGATGAATGATGTACTACTGCTATTTTGAAACGACCATCGGCGAGCTATTGCTGGCAGGCACCAACGATGAACTGTCGATGATCGGGTTTCCGAAGGGTTCCATGCGCCGTGACCCGGAACCGGACTGGATATATAACGAGGAGCCTTTTGCACGCGCTAAAAAGCAGCTCGCCGAGTATTTCAGCGGCGCAAGAAAGAATTTTGATCTGCCGCTGTCACTGAGTGGTACGGACTTTCAGGTGAGCGTGCTGAAAGCGCTGTTGGAAATTCCGTATGGAGAGACGCGCTCTTATGGTGCAATAGCGAAACGCATCGGCCGACCAAGGGCTGTGCGGGCAGTGGGTGCGGCGAATGGGCGGAATCCAATCCCGATTATTGTCCCGTGCCACCGCGTGATCGGCAGCAGCGGCGACCTGACGGGATTCGGCGGCGGACTCGACACGAAAGAAGCCTTGCTGCGACTCGAGGCAGAGAACAGTGGCGGCCTGTTATAGCACCTTGCCCTGCATGGCCTTCACAACCGCCGACGGTTCGACGCCATCCAGCAGGCGCTGATCTGGCTGCAAATGCGTAAAGGCCGAAACCAAGGGCAGCACGCCTGCCCAGATGGGGATTGCGTAGTCCTCCTCTTCGTCTTTCGGCATGCCGTTGGCGAGTTTCGCTGACGCGGATTCGATGTCGAGTGCGATAACACCCGTTTTCTTGATTTCGTTAATGTGAGAGTCGCGCACTTCGCCCCAGCGGCCGGGCATCGTGCTTTCCGAAATAACCTTCAGCGCGTGCAGCTTGTCGTCCGTGCCCTCGACGAGTCGCGGTGTCCCGTACACCGTGGCGGATCGGTAGTTCATGGATGAATTGAATGCCGAACGCGCATAGACCAGGCCGTCAACATGGGTCACGTTGAGGCAGGCGGTCGTTGTGGACTCCAACAGGCGAATAACACGCGCTTTGCGCGCGCCATGCAGATACAGGGTTTCGCCTTCGCGACCAAACAGCATCGGCACGACGACCGGTTGGCCGTCCTCTACGAAACCAACGGACGCGATCAGCGCCGAATCGAGAATCTTGTGGACGGTATCGCGATCGTAGTTGGCCTTTTCCCGAAGTTGGCGAACCTTGTTTCGCTTACTGATTTCGTAGTCATTGCTCACCGCAGAGGCTCCTGGCTAGTTAAGAATTATCGGCGCGAGTTTATACCCGATCAGCGATACAAGGATGATACTGATTAAGTTCAAGGCAAGTCCGGCCCGCGCCATACGCGGGACTGTCAGCATGCCGGAACCGAAGACGATGGCGTTCGGTGGCGTGGCGACGGGTAGCATAAAGGCGCAACTTGCTGCCAGCGTAACAGGAACGGCAAGCACAATCGGATCGTAACCACCTTCAAGTGCAACCGCGCCCACAACCGGCAGGAACGTCGCCGTGGTCCCTATATTGCTGGTCAGCTCGGTCAGAAAAACGATCAGCGCTGCGACAATAACGATGAGTACCAGGAGCGGCAGAGTACTGAGAGCATGCAGGTAGGCGCCGAGCCATTCGGCGAGGCCCGTTCGGGACACCGCGGCCGCGAGCGTCAGTCCGCCACCGAACAATATCAATACAGACCACGGCAAGCGCTCCGCATAACTCCAGCGCAACAGCAACCGGTCCTTCCCGTCGCCGCTGGGAATGAGAAACAGCAGCACGGCACCCGCCATGGCAATCTGCGAGTCGTCCAGCGCGGACAGACCCGGGATATTGATGAGCAGGGGCCGGAACATCCAGAAAAAGGCCATCAACAGGAAGACGATGGCAACGCGAATCTCCGGAGGCGAAATCTTGCCGAGCTCGGCCTTCATGTTTTTCAGGGTCGCGCGGCCCTCGTCCGAGGTCTTGAAATCGACTTTGAATACCCAGCGCGTCAAGGACAGCCACGCCAGCGGCAACATCAGCGCGGAGAGAGGCAGGCCGACCATCATCCATCGGGAAAAGTCGATGGCCGTGCCATAGTTGTCGAGCATGAATGCCGCGAGCAGCGCATTGGGGACCGTGCCGACCAGCGTGGCCATGCCGCCGATCGTTGCGCCATAGGCGACGCCGAGCAGCAGCGCGGTCTGGAAATCATTCCGGCCCTTGTCGTCCAGGCTGCCGACGGTATTGTGAATGACAGTAATGATCGATATCGCGATGGGCAGGAGCAGCATCGTTGTGGAGGTATTCATTACCCACATCGAGATCAATGCGCTCGATAACATGAACCCGCCGACAAGGGCTCGTCCGTTGCCACCCGTGTATTGCAGAACGCCGAGCGCAATCCTGCGGTGAAGATTCCAGCGTTGCATTGCGAATGCGACGATAAAACCGCCTAGAAACAGGAAGATGACCTTGTTCGCATACGGGGCCGCCGTGTCCTCGATGCTCGCGATACCCAGCATGGGGAAGACGGCCAGGGGCAGCAGAGCCGTGACGGCAATCGGCACCGCCTCGGTCGCCCACCAGACCGCCATCAGCACACCGAGAGCCGCAGTCATCCAGGCCCGGTCACTCAACGCTTCTGGCTTATCCGACAGCAACATCACCAGAAAAAGGACGGGACCGAGAAGGAGGCCGACCTTCTGGCTGGTCGATCGTCCGCCGGCCATTGTGTTTTCGCTCATTTTGACTCTTGTGGGTTCTTCCAATGACCACGTCTAGGCTACCCGTTCCTGACCCGGAATTCGATGGCTTACCAAATGTAGTGGTCTACTCGCCTTCGCATACTATATGTAGTAGCATTCCGTCGGTACCAAATCGGTACGCACGGAGATTAGATGCAGAAAGGCACGCCGGTGGACCGCCATGCCGGACGCATGACTCGAAGGAGAGTGATACGTGAACCCTCTCAACACGTCACTCGAGCAATTGATTACCTGCAATCAGTTGCGGCCGACGAAGAAGCGGATCATCAACCGGGAGCCAGAGCACGCCGAATTTTGACGCGACATTGATGTTTCGAATCATTCGAATGCGATCTGAATCCAGCCTGATACATCTTTTGCTTAGTATGCCGCCCAGTTTCTGGGCGGCTTTTTTCTGGCCATCAAAGTAGATAAATATGAACTCCAGATTGGCGCGTGCCCTGACATTCTATGCTGCCGTAATGCTGGTCGCCGGGTGCACCAGCGGGCCGCCAAAACTGCCGTACCCGGCCTTCATCCAGGTTGACGAGCTGTCGGACATCTTCATGGCCAGTCTGCCCGGCGTGCGGGCCAAGCAATTGTCGGGAGACCCGCAAACCCGCCGCACGAGTAACAGGATCGACTTGCCTTCGGACTGGCAAGGCACCAGCGGTGGAACGCCGGGTCGATCGATGGAAATTTTTGTACTAAGCGGCAAACTGAAAATCGCCGATATCGTCCTGGAAGCGGGTGGTTATGCGTACCTGCCGGCCGGTTCGCTGGGATTCAACCTTATCGCCGAGGACGGTGCGCGAATTTTGTATTTCGTCAACGACACAGACCCCGAGTCCATGATCCGATCGCCCATCATTATTAACAGCGATTTGCTGCAGTGGGAGAATGCGGCCAAGGTCGGGGTCTCAAAAAAAGAATTGCGCTCCGATCCCGGCAACGGCGCCAGGACCTGGCTGGTACGCGTATCGACCGGTGCGTCGCTGCCGTGGGAATCGTCTTCGGTGATTCGTGAGGGCTACCTGGTCACAGGTAATCAGCAATACGCCGAATGCGTAAACGGGAAATCGGAGCTGTGGCAATACGCGCCGGGCGGCTACTTCTATCGGCCGGCCGACACGATCAGCGGCGGCCCGGAGTCACTCGCCTTGATGGATTCGGTCTGGCTCTTGCGGGAAACGAGCCGCGGCGATGCGACCGTCTGGCCCGCGTGCGTGGCGGCGGAGCTTGGCACCAAGCCCTGAGGGCCGCTCTCACTATTTAACGAGCTTGGTAATTTTTGCTCCGAGCGCCATTATCTTTGTCAGGGTGGAAGTCGGTATCTGACTGACTTGCTCGTACCAATTGCTCGTCGACTCGACGAACTGAAGCATGTTGCGGATACGATCCTTGGTAACCGCATCTGTTTCGGTGTCGCTCTCGACTTCCGCCGCGCAGCCCTTGAGCATCGCGAGTGTCGGGTTGAGCTCTTTTTGTTTGCGCTGCTCGATAATGACTCGAAATAGCTCCCACACGTCGTGCAAAGATTCGAAGTAGTCTCGCCGGTCGCCGAGCATATGCGTCATACGCACCAGGCCATGACTTTGCAGTTCGCGAATGCTGGTACTGACGTTCGATCGGGCGACGGACAGTAGATCCACAATTTCGTCAGCCCGCAGTGGCTTGGGAGAGAGATACAGCAGGGCCTGGATCTGGGCGACAGTCCGGTTCGTCCCCCAGCGCGTGCCCATTTCGCCCCAGTGCAGAACGTACTTCTCAACGGCGGGAGTCATTTTCATTTGTAATTTCCCTTGTTTCTGTCGAGACTGAAATTACGCTGCGCCCCGCAGGAACGCAAGGATATAAGGTCACTGTCACCTTATATGCGATATAGGGTGACAGTGACCTTATATCGTCAGGGTGACGTCGCTGTCATGACAACGCGATGCGGGGCAGGCCAGCCCTCTACGGTTCGCGTCGGGTCATTCGGGTCGAGCGCCTCCGCAAGTGATTCGAAATTCATCCATTCCGTTGACCTTTGTTCGCCGACACTGGTGATCGACTTGTCGATGACTTCGATGTCCGTGTAACCGGTGCGAGCCAGCCATGTCGTCAACTCGGCAATCGTCGGCAACAGCCAGACGTTGCGCATGCGGGCATATCGGTCGGCCGGAGTGCACGCATAGGACTCCTTGCCGGGTACGTAGATCGTCTCGAGCACCAGCTGTCCACCTGCACGCAAGGTCTGCCTGAGTTGCTGCAGGTGATCGATCGGCGCCCGCTGGTGATAGAGGACGCCCATCGAAAAGGTGGTGTCGAATTTTTGTGCGGGTAATGGCAATTCCTGTAGGCGAGCGGGGATAACAAATACACGCGCATCGTGTTCGAAAGTATTGACGGCGAGAAATTGCATGACGTACAGCAATGTGGGGTCGATTCCAATCACTGCCCGGGCGCCTGCTTTTCGCATTTGCAGTGCGTAGTAGCCATTGCCGCAGCCGACGTCGAGTACATTGCGCTGATCGAGTGGCGCTATCGCGTCCTTGACCCGTGCCCACTTCAAGTCACTTCGCCACTCGGAATCGATATGGACGCCACCCAGATCGAAAGGACCCTTGCGCCATGGCGACAGCCTGAGTAGCAGTGCCCGAGCGTGCTTTGCGGCGCCGGGTCCCTTTTGCAGTGACGACACCACCTGTTGCCAGGATTCGTAGTCTCCGTGTCCCGCCGCCGAAAGCCGTTCGGCGATCAGGGGCTTAACGGCAACCGGCCAGTCGGGAAGGCCGATGTCGTGCAGGCAAGTCGCGAGGTCCTCTGTGTTGATCATTTGATGGCGACGATCGAGACAAAATTGAAATAGCGCAGCCAGACTGCCACATGCCTGAATCCCGCGGCTGTCAGCCGGCGGCGATGAGCGCCTACTGTTTCCGGGACCAGTACATTCTCAAGTGCTGCACGCTTGCGGCTGATTTCCAGTGAACTATAGTCATTGCGTCGCTTGTGTTCATGGTGCAGGTCAACGAGCAGGCGCTCCATCTCGGCATTCTCGTCGACTACTTTCTCGGACAATACCAACAGCCCGCCGTCATTCATGCCGTGGTGGATGGCCTGGATCAGGACATCTCGATCATCGACGGTCAGGAACTGCAGCGTGTAGTTCAGTACTACCATGGAAGCGTTCGCAATCTCGATATTGCGGATATCTGCCTCGATGACGTCCACCGGCGTCGGTGGTGAGAAGCGACGATCATCCTCGGCCATGATCGCTTTGCAACGCGTAATCATCGCGGGCGCGGTGTCCACTGCCACGATACGGCAGCCCGGCACCTTGATGCCCTGCCGCATCGCGATGGTCGCCGCACCCAGCGAGCAGCCGAGGTCATAGCAATGGGTATTGGACCGCACATAGCGGGCGGCCAGCGAGCCGATCGCCTCTATCGTCGCCGAGTAGCCCGGTATGGAGCGACGCAGCATGTCCGGAAATACGCTGGCTACCTCTTCATTAAAGCGAAAAGGCCTTTCATCCGTATGCTTCTCGTAAATTTTGTCGGTGGTCATATTGTGGTTTTTGCGTCGAAAGCCTGCGGTACAATTCGCCACATGCTACGCGAACTTCACAAAGAACTTGGTATTCCCGATGACTACGGCCGCGACGGCGTGAAGCCCTTATTCGAAGAAGCGCCGAATCTGGTCGACGTGGGACCCAACCTGGTCGGTCGAATGCAGCGCCTGACACCCGCAACCGCCGCCAGCTGGCAGGAAATGCAGGCCGCGGCTCGTGATGCCGGGATTGCGTTGCTGATCGTCTCCGGATTTCGGAGTTTTGCGTACCAGGCGCAATTGATTCGCAAGAAAATCGAGGCTGGTCAAGAGCTTGCCGATATTCTGAGGGTCAACGCCGCGCCCGGTTTCAGTGAGCACCATACCGGGCGGGCGATCGATATCGCAACGCCCGGGTCGAGGCCCCTGACCGAAGAATTCGAGGCCTCCGAGGCCTACGCCTGGCTGGAGAAAAATGCTGCCCGGTACGATTTCAGGATGAGCTATCCACGTGATAATCCGGCAGGGTTTGTCTACGAACCGTGGCATTGGGCGAGAATGGCCTGACGATTTAGCGAAATCCATGACTGGCGAGTCATCCGCCTGAGCTCACGGAGACGGCAGAAATACTGAAATTCGGCCGTTTAGCTGTTGACACCCGGACAGCGTAATTAGACAATGCCCGGCTTGCGTACCGGAGGGGTACTCAAGCGGTCAACGAGGGCAGACTGTAAATCTGCTGGCTCTGCCTACGTAGGTTCGAATCCTACCCCCTCCACCAGACGATGGTGTAGCTGGGAGGATTCCCAGGGGCCAGCAACGCGGCGAAACAGACAGGACATATGAATTCCGGACGGTTTAACAAACAAGACTGTCAGGATTTTTGTACGCCGAATAAAAGGCGATTGTCAGTCACGGAACGGCGTGGGGCGAACAATTTTAGAACCGCGTTTATATAAAGTGTCGTGGTTCGGTAGTAGGCGTTTTGTATTAGGCGGGTGTAGTTCAACGGTAGAACCTCAGCCTTCCAAGCTGATGGTGTGGGTTCG
>Ga0224496_10000506_pt1 | contig 27125 bp, 23 predicted proteins | sample SF_Jul11_sed_USG_2_FD_168127 | JGI IMG/M metagenome (GOLD analysis project Ga0224496, IMG submission 168127) | Sediment microbial communities from San Francisco Bay, California, United States - SF_Jul11_sed_USGS_8_1 | ecosystem: Environmental > Aquatic > Marine > Sediment | place: USA...
CCCCGTTAAGCTGAGATTCGGAAAATCAGCTTTTATAAATTCAAGTTGGTTATCACGCTTACCAAACTTGATTTACTAACAGGTCTAGAAACGCTACAGAGCAGGAATGGAACATCCTGATGAATGGAACTATACAGAAATAAGGTCGGCAAAGATACAGTATATTAGAATATTTCTATATTTATAACCCTAAAACCCAGAGATCACGGCATTTCAGCTAAATGAATGCCAACGTAACGTTAAACCATGATATCTAAAAATGTCTGATAACACTGATCAACCAGACGACTCTCTAAACCAACCCAGGATAAGCTACTGCTTACTGAAACAGAAATAAATCACATCATTAACATCATGGTAAAAATGATAACCATGGACATGAGCACAATTTATGTTGATGAAAAATATGATATTACAGATGCTAAGGCCCTGTACTAGGTTAATCAACCAATGTCAGGCCAATGTTGTAGCTTCATTTTTGCATTCACCAAAGAGAAAGTTAAAAAAGGACTTGTAGAATACAATAAAGAAAAACCCTTTTTTATTTCACGTAATGAAGATGGCTACTGCCCTAATCTTAATCGTCATAGTCGGCAGTGCACTATCTGGTAAGATCGACCACTCAGGTGCCGGTGTTATGATTGCATAAATGATAAAGAGATATGATCCATAAAGTCACAAGGTTAATTTTTCAACTAAAAAAGAACTACTTATATTACCATTATAGTAATCATATATTTCGTTCATTCTGTCTTGCCGCGCATAGGTCCCATCAATAAGTTTAAAAGAAATGATTTTTAACTTATCACCCATAATTAATCGAAGGTTCTCTAATGCTGAGGTAACAAAAGAAGCCAGGACTCTGGGCTTTGGTCCAAGTATCGCAATTTGATATTCTATTGGATAATCGAAAAGACGAATCTCCATATTTAACTCTTTTCTAATTTTATCCAGTTTATCACTTTCTTCTCTTCGATGAGCCACATAAACTACATGTTGGCCATTAAAATAAGCTTTAACCATTGCAAGTTGGTCAAGATAACTTTTCTCAGTCATAACGCCAACCTCATTTAGAGGCGAACCCAGGAAATAGACCGAATCCTCAACCCCAGAATATTGGCTAATACTTTTGATATAATTAAAATTATTATTAATCAGTTCGTCATTTTCACCAATTTTTATTTTATATGCTGAAAAAAAGCATATTTTATCGAGCCCATCTTTTTTAAGGCCTAGGAACATTCTTTTAAGAAACAGCTTAATCCTTTTCCGCTTTTTTAGCAGAAGGTTATTAGCTTTATTTTTACTTCTATTCTGGGCCACGCCGACAGTAGCAGTACCATCATCTAATAGTACTGTTTTATCATGTTTAACACTATTAACAAAATGACGCATATAAACATAATTATAATCGCCAATGAAAATATACCTAATATTACTAATCTTTTTTACCATTCTATTTAATCGCCAGATAGTAAAAAAAGAACTTCTTAACAGTGTTTCCCTCTTTATTTTACTATCATTAAAATCAGTAATAATATTTACCCATGGATCTCCAAAAAATAATCCCACACTATTCATTAAAATAATAGAATTCCATTGCTTGCAAGCAACTGCAAGACCAATCATCTGAGGATAGCTTTTTCTATCTCCCATAATGATTAGAACACAGCTTTCATCATCAAGATTAAAATAATGCTTGGCTTCTATTGCATTTAAAAGCTGTAATGGAGATTTAACAAGGAAGATATTTTTCATGTTAATTTTGCAAGGAAATGAGAGGCATCAGCCAAACAAGTCCCAACTCAATGGAGTGCCACGTTTCACAGCTTTAACGAGCTTTTTTCCAAGTACATCATCATAATATTTAGGCGCAAGACCGTGGCCCGGTCTTATTCTACGGATATTATCCGTTGTTAACACATCTCCAATTTCTAAATCTTCTACCACATAAATAGAACGACGGTGCTTTAAGCTTGCTTGCTCAGCCGTTTTGAGCATGTAACTTTCCTGACCAAGTGCCATCCAGGCATCTTTACTTTCCTGGCATAATTTCCTTAGCTCTTCTGGCTCTAATGAAAATTCACTGTCTGGCCCTTTATCTTGTCGACTCAATGTTACATGCTTTTCAATCACGCACGCACCCAGCGCCACACCTGCAATAGCTACAGTGGTACCCATAGTATGATCAGATAATCCAGGTACAACATTAAATCTTCTGCCTAAATCTGGAATAGTTCTTAAATTTGACTGCTCAATCGGCGCTGGATAACTACTTATGCAATGCAGTAACACTAATTCATCACAACCATTTTCTCTGGCAGTTTCTACAGCTTCAGAAATTTCTTCTATGTTAGCCATGCCTGTAGAAATAATCAGTGGTTTTTTTGTTTTAGCTACATATTTAATTAAAGGCAAATCTACTGCTTCAAATGATGCAATTTTATATGCAGGCGTATTCAAATCTTCAAGCAAGTCGACAGCTGTTTCATCAAATGGTGTACTAAATAATGTTATTCCCACTTTTCTTGCATAGTCAAAGATCGGCTTATGCCATTCATAGGGCGTTTCAGCCCATTTATATAACCTATAAAGATTGTATCCATCCCATAGACCGCCCTTAATCTGAAAATCTTCATTTTCAGAATCGATGGTCATAGTATTAGCTGTATAGGTCTGGATTTTTACAGCATCAGCACCCATGGCTTTTGCCATATCAATAGACTCTAGTGCTCGTTCCAAACGACCATTATGATTAGCTGATAGCTCTGCTATTATATATGGAGAGTATTGTTCGCCGATCTTTCGCCCAGCAATAGAAATAGTTTTCATTATTCTTCCAGCTTACGTGCCAGCCCATTTACAAGGCCATTAAAACTCTGAATATCAGCTATCTCATCTGCCGTAAATGAAACACCTGCTATCTGCTCGATTTCCATAAATAATTGTAAATGCTTAAATGATGTCCAACCAGGTGTTACATCATATTCAGCGGTTTGCAGATCATAGTCATTGATTAGTTCAGGAAAAATTTTATTAAATGCCTGCTTTATAATTTGTACAGAGTCTATATTTTCTTCTATTTTATTTTTCTTAGATGCTCTAGCACTTACATAGCCTGCTACGCCATGTGAAAGCTCTTTAGGATAGGCATCAAGAAATTCAAATAACCCATGATCCGGGTGCATAAAAAAAGCCACACGTCGCCCATCAAACGCATCATCTTCTCGCGGTTTAACCACTTGAATGGCGCCATTATCCTGCGCCACAGCTGAAGCATGATCCATATCAGTAACTGTAAAACAGAGATGATAAGCGCCTCCTCCATTTTCTACATGCTCGGTTATTGGGGAATTTTCTTTTAACCCCAGTATCTCCACAACCATGCCAGTTGCTAACCTGACAAATGCATAATCAACATTCTGACTAGTGTTTGTACCTGGACCTCGCAGTAACTCACTACCCGGCACACCAAGATAGTCCTTTAAAACCATACTAAGGTTTCGTGTTGTAACAGCCACATGATCAATAGTTTTTACACCACATGCAGCCCAGAATGAATTTTCTATTTTCATTATTTTTATCTCACCTTAATCCATATCGGCATATCTATCTTTCTATCGGGAAGATTTAATTCATAAAAATTATTACCCAAATCATCAAATCCATGCTGCACATATATATCACGTACTGGCAAATTACGCTCAGTTGGCACGATCTCGCCAATCAAGATTTGGCAATTATTTTTAAGCAAATAAGAATGAAGCCAGGCCAGCAAGGCCGTTTCGACACCGCGCCCCAACACTCGACATGATAACAAAAGCGTATCAATTCTTACTTTATTATCCTCATAAACAAGTATCAACACACCAACAATCTCATCACTACCAAACTTATCCTTTAATCTAACAGAGAAACACTCACCGTGATCAAGAATATTTTTGAGATCAACTTCTGAATACCTTCTTGTTGTCACATTAAATTGATTCGTTTTCTTAATCAACTGCATAATGCGCTGCTGACTATTCTGAGTGATAGGCTCTATGTGCATCTGCATATCAAGAGACTTGAGAAACTCGTCTCTCGATCCAGCCTGCGCCTCTCCTCGTTTTATTTCAGAACGAATTTTATATTGATCAACTCTTTTTCTGTCCTCATCAGTTAAACCAAGATCTACCAATTCAGGTAGATTCAGAATATACTCTGGCCAGTCAGAGATATCAGCAGGCATCTCAGGCACAAAAATCTCAGGAACTGACATTCGCATTTCTTCACGCTCTAGCGGGTTATCATCAATAAAACAAAATGACGCAAGCCCAAGATCAAGTTCAACTGACAAATCTCTAATATTCTGTGGTTTAGGTAACCAGTTAACACGCCATGAAGTCAGATCATCCTTATTTATGACCATATCCGGATGTTTTTCAAATACTTCAAATGCAATTTCTTCAGTATTTTTACTGCATAATACCAGTGCAATACCTCTTTCTCTAAAAGACTTCAACACCTTCTGAATTATTTTATATACATTCCCCGGGTAATCACCACCAAGAGCGATACCGCTGATCCCATCATCACCTATAACACCTTTCCATAGCGTATTATCCAGGTCTAATGCAATTACACGCGCAGTCTTACCTTCTAATGCCAGCATCATACCTAAAATGTGCTGACTCAAACTATTGCTGAACTGGATAGAAAAAGGTGCTCGTGCCATGTACCAATATTTACCAGGATTAGCAACATCATGACCTACCTTACTCGCAAGACTCGAAATATCTATAATATGAGCATCATCAATTTCATCGCACAGATCCATGAGCTGTAAATTCATTTTCTCAATATGCTCATATATTATTTTATTTTCGTTTACCGCTGGATTAGCACTGCATATCCAGCTATTAATGCTTACTGGGTTAGCTATTAAAAAAACTCCTTTCAGTTGACCACGTGCTCTGCGAATAAGCTCAAGATAATCTATCCATCGATGCTGTAAATTTACTAAAATTTTCTCTGACAGTACGTCATCAGTATTAATAAAATCATCTAGCCGTTCAATAAAAACCACATAGTCATGTGAGACTTTACACAGCTGACTTTCCGGATCACTTATCTGGATCATATACTGACCATAAGGAACTTCTGCAAATGACAAATTTATCTTATATTCAGCTGCATGCTGACTAAAAGCATTGGAAAAAAAATCAAGATTTGAACTACCAAGAATTACACAGTTTCTCGATAATCGCCTGTATTCATTACGTTGACCCGCATCACTTAACGTTTTAACCAAAGACGCTCTATGACTATCAAATTTCTGGTAATATTTATCAGATGTCAATTCTGTTATAACCACTTCTTCTGGGGCGCCATTTTTTTCTTTTGTTTCAATGGCAACCTCTTCAAAGCCAAAGCGTTTATGCATTTCTATAACTGGCCGATTAAATCTAAAAGACTCGCATATTAGTCGATCACATCGTAATATTTCGAATGCATATTCAATTGCGTCTTTTTCCAGTGACTGCCAGGCTTTCATTCGCATCAGCTGATTACCCAAATCACTTGAGAGATAAAATCCCCAGTGACATCGCGCATTATTATCAATATCAAAATAATTCACGATCCCGACATCAACGCCGTCTAATGAACAAATAAGGCATTTTCTAGTATGATCTTTTTTTATTGCATCCCACCATGCGAGATGCTCATTTTCTGATATTACATGATCAGTGAACATAACCTGACGCACTTCAGACGAATTTCGCCATCTAAGAATATCATCCAGATCTTGGGCACATATTTCTCTTAACATGCTTTAACTACACTATAAAACGTTATCATAAGACATCTCTACTTCATGACATTATCATAATAATATCTCTACCCAAGCCCATTTCTGCCATAGCCTCATATAATTTTATTGTTTTTTCGACAGAAACTGAATGGAGTATATTTTCAATAGCCACCCTAGAATGATGACATGACTTACCGACATCACGATTCACAATATAATTTGTATTTTCATTAAATAAGTTAAAGTCAATAGGATAAGCAGAAAATATCTTCTTAACCTTCCAACCTGCATCAGCGACAAGCGATTGTAGACCCTGTTTATTAAAATATGACAAATGATCTGGATAAGCCACCCAATACCTGTCAGCAACATATTTCTTTTCAAACAATTCATTCTGAATAACAGAAAAATCATTAGGAACTTCAATTATAAGAACACCATTTTCAGCAACCAGGCTCCTAATATTCTTCAGTACTTGCAGAGGATCAATCACATGTTCTAGTACGTTATCTATCAGTACAATATCAAATTTACGTTGATTCTCACATAAACTCAGCAGATTTGAATAGATATCGCCTAACAAAAGATTTGTTATCTGGTCCGGGTTGTTATTAGCACACCCATAATCACTAAAATCCATACCCAAGCATTGCCAGCCTTTTTTCGAAAAATAACTTAATGCCCAGCCTTCTCCAGCGCCAATATCCAAAAATGCTTTATTACTTTTCAATAAATCTGGGCATACCTCAATCGAAGCTATATACTTCTGCTCAATCTTATTGTGAAAATAAAGTACTTCCTCATCCGTGTATTTTCCGGCCGCATCATATTCGCCCTGACCATTTTGGTAGTATTTTTTTGTGTAATATTCCGCCAAATCATCAGCTGTTGGTTTATTAGAAATCTCATAATATCCATATTTATTTTTAATTAATTCGTATTTATTCATTCCATCCCCAGCATCTCAGAAACCACACCATTAACACCATAGTAATTATTCTTCCCCAATACTTGATTAGCCTTTATACATATTTGCTCAAGCTTTTCCGGGTGATAAATGAAATCATTAACAGCTCTATAGATATCATCTGAACTTATATCTGAATACCAGCCAATACAATGCAAAGCTCCAACCTTGTTCAATGCCTTAGTTGTTTCTTTCTGATTTTCCGCCACCATAATAACCAATGATGGCAACCCCAAATAACAGCGCTCCAGTGTTGTTGCGCCTCCAGCGCCAATAGCCATATCCGCCTCATTCATTAACTGACTAATATTCATAACATCCTTATGAAATTTACAAAAACATCTGTTAGCACACATTTCTTCAATATAGTTAGCGCGTGGATTGGCTGATGAAACAACCACATCTACCTCAAAATTTATATCTTTTACTTTATCCAGGCCTAGTAAGGCCTTCTCTGTTTCGTTTGTTGGATCCGAACCACCCATAAATACAAAAATACGAACAACACTCTTACGCTGATCACATCTTTTAATCTGTTTTTGCTGTATAAATTCTTTTCTTAACAATGCATGCTTTGGCCCCAATAGACAGCTACATCTCTCATTAACTAGATGGCTATATCGCTGCTCAGGATTAAGATAGAAATTCTGATCTAGCAGAATATCGCAGTCCAGTTTTCTATCGGCCAAATCGTCAATCACAAATAAATTACCAATATTCTTTCGTACGAGCTTATGCCAACGCGAATCTATTCCATAATGATCTACAACCAGCCATTCAACTTTGTTATTACATAATATTTGATTGGTATCCTCTGCATCTTTCTGCCACGAGACACCTAACCATTGCGCATGAGACAAGCTATCTTCATCTACCAACAATTCATCATGTGAATTACTAAGTAATTTACAGTAGAATCCTTTTTTCTCAATATAATTCGAAAGATTCCCCTTCAAATCCCTACATATAAAATACACATCTTTGTTACGATCTCGCAGTTCATTTGCAAGCGTCAAACAACGCATTACATGCCCGGTTCCTATTTGAAATGAAGCATCAACACGAAAGGCAATACTCATAATAAATCCTGACTTTCCTGTTTCCATGCTTGAAACATCAGCTCTGCTCGATGCCAGTCTTCCATAGTATCTATATCCTGAACAAGATGACGAGGCAAGACTACTGGACAGGACACACGTGAAAACACGATCTCATCATTAAGAAAAGCCTCAGTTTGTCCCCAATAAAACTGGCCTGCATCATGATAAGCCTCTTCCAGATCTTGTGATCTTTTCATAATATTCTCTGGCCAAATAGCTTCTACTTCATCATTAACATTAATTCGAATTGCCCGTTGTATTGGAAATGGAAAACTTGTCACAGAAAATACAAATGACTTACCCGAAGAAATCAGTTTCTCATATCCTGCTTTTAAGTAACTTGATTGAATAAAAGGCGCTGTTGCGTAAACACAGCAAACTAATGAAATATTTTCATTCTGTTCTTGAAACCAGCGGATTGCATGTTTGACCACATCATTAGTACCCGTATAGTCATCAGCTAATTCTTTTGGCCTGATAAATGGTAATTCAGCCCCAAATCTTCTTGCAACTGCTGCAATCTCTTCATCATCAGTTGAAACAATAACCTTATCAAAACAACCCGAGACTATTGCAGCCTCTATTGAATATGCAATAATTGGTTTACCACAAAAATCACGAATATTCTTCTTTGGTATGCGCTTACTTCCTCCACGAGCAGGAATGACACATAGCTTCATAATAAAATTTCCCTGAGCGATTTAACAACAACTGATTGCTCATCTTCTTTTAACGCACTGAACATAGGAAGAGAAATGGTACGCTGGTAATATTCCAATGCATTAGGAAAGTCTTCTGGCTTGAATCCAAAACGCTGATAATAGGGCTGGGTATGCACAGGAATATAATGAACATTAACTCCAACACCTTTCTCTCTTAGAGACTCAAATGCCTGTTTCCTGTTAATTTTTGCCTCGGGTTTTATTTGAATTGGATAAAGATGCAAAGCCGAATAACTATCCGGGTACTGCCAGGGCAACACTAATGAAAGATCTGATAATAACTGATCATAACGTAATCTTATTTGATGACGTTGCTCAATATAACTGTCAAGACGCTGCAGCTGACTATAACCCAGGGCTGCCTGTATATCAGTTATACGATAATTAAAACCCAATTCAATCTGCTGGTAATACCAGGAACCATCACTTGCAGATTCCATAAATTCAGCATCACGGGTAATACCATGACTTCTGAAATACTGCATCGTCTTTGCCAGCAATTCATCATTGGTAACAGCCAAACCGCCTTCTGCTGTTGTAATTATTTTAACTGGATGAAAACTAAAAACTGTTATATCAGAATAATGACAACCACCAATTGCCTTATCAAGGTAACGTCCACCGATAGCATGTGATGCATCTTCTATAATCTTGAATCCATAACGGTCAGCAAGTGCCCGTATAGATTTCATATCACAGCTTTGTCCTGCAAAATGAACTGGCACCACAATTTTAGGCAGCCTTCCTTCGAGCTCAGCTGTTTCAAGCTTGTCTCTGAGATGATCCACACTCATGTTATATGTTTGTGGGTCTATATCGACAAAATCTACCTGTGCACCACAATAAAGCCCACAGTTTGCTGACGCAACAAAGGTATTGGGTGATGTCCAGAGCCAGTCACCCGTTCCCAGACCCAAAGCCAGACATGCAATATGCAGTGCTGATGTTGCGCTATTAACAGCAACACCGTAATTAACACTACAATAATCTGCTATTGCCTGTTCAAATCTTGTTACTGCAGGACCCTGGGTAATGAAATCCGATTTTAGAACTTCAACAACGCTATCAATGTCTGCCTGAGTAATATCCTGTCTGCCGTAGGGAATCATATCGCCAACTCGTACCACTTATTGAGCGAATCCAGATACACGATTAAAATCAATTATTTGCTCTATCGAGAGAAAATCGGCATTTGTACCTGAATCATAGGCAAAACCCTGTTCAACAGGAACACCTACTTCACCAATCAAATTTTTACTATAGTCCAGATCACCATGATGAAACACAATGGTTGGCTGAATCACGAAATGATCATCAAAAACCAGCGTTAAATGCGAGTCATCGGCAGGACACATTATTTCATGCAATTTCTCACCAGGTCGTATACCAATAATTTTTTGTTCAAGATCTGGCGCCATAGCCGTTGCCAGATCAGTAACACGTACAGATGGAATTTTAGGAACAAAAATTTCACCGCCCTGCATTCTGGCAAAATTCTTCAGCACGAAATCGACGCCCTGCTGCAAGGTGATCCAGAAACGCGTCATATCCTGATGTGTTACAGGTAAATGATCTGAGCCATTATCAATTAGCTGTTTAAAGAAAGGTACTACTGATCCACGGGAGCCCACTACATTTCCATAACGCACGACACTGAATGTTGTACGATGACCACCCGCCATATTATTTGCAGCCACAAACAGTTTATCTGATGCCAGCTTTGACGCACCATAGAGATTAATTGGATTAGCTGCCTTGTCCGTCGATAACGCAATAACCTTTTCAACATCGTTATCCAATGCTGCACGAATAACATTTTCCGCGCCATGCACATTGGTTTTCAAACATTCTGTAGGGTTATATTCAGCAGCCGGCACCTGCTTCATCGCTGCTGCATGAATGACATAATCGACACCATTCATGGCCTGCTGCAATCTTTCCAGATCACGCACATCACCAATGAAATATCGCATACAGCTATCATTAAAAACCTGCTGCATCTCGAACTGTTTCAATTCATCCCTTGAAAAAACAATCAGGCGTTTGGGCTTGTAGTGCTCAAGCAGTGTCTTAATGTACTGTTTCCCAAATGACCCTGTACCACCTGTAATTAATATTGATTTATTATCAAACATATATCACCCATTTCTAAACAGCGGCAATAATATCATTTATGACCCGATCTAGACATAATCAGTGAACAGAATATCCCATTAACACACAAATTTGATGAATTTCATACATTTTGCTAAATGGACTGGCCTGATTATTGTATTTCAGTGCCCAGATGGCTATATTAGACAACCTAAATATTTCAGACATATCCGAGCCAGAATGAAAGACATTCTTATACCTATTTCACCCGGTGAATTACTAGATAAAATCACCATATTAAGAATTAAATCCGCACGCATCAATGAACCGGAAAAACTGGCTAATGTCCGCAATGAACTGGACATGCTGGATAACATCTGGTCTCAGTCAGTGAATCAGGATTCCACTATCAAACAACTTACCGAAGAACTGACTTCAATTAACGAAGCGCTCTGGGACATAGAGGACGATATAAGAGATGAAGAGCGTGAAAAGCGATTTGGTGAGCGCTTCATTGAGCTGGCTCGTAGCGTCTATGTCACCAATGACCAACGTGCGAACACCAAAAAGAAAATCAATTTGTATCTTGGATCCACAATCGTAGAAGAAAAGTCCTACCAGGAATACACATAAACAGGCTTCTTTTTGCCAGTCTTAATAGTTAAAACTGGCTATTTTTAAATCAATATATTACTATTCAGCAGCCACATAAACACATAAGCAACTGATTTATTTATATTTATCTATCATGCACTTCTGGTACGGAAATAACAATGCCTAAATACAGCCACAACTTCTATAAAGATAAACCACAGGAAACGTTCTATCCTGCCAATACCATTATCCAGGCTGTATTAGATATATTACCGGAAATTCACTCTGTCGTTGACTTTGGCTGTGGGGTTGGCGCCTGGCTAGCAGCCATAAAAGACCGAGGCATTGATAACATCCAGGGTTTTGATGGCCCATGGGTTGACCAGAATTTACTGACCATACCATTAGAAAACTTCAAACGAACTGATCTTAGCCAGGAAATACTGCTTGATCAAAAGTATGATCTCGCCATCTCACTAGAAGTAGCTGAACATCTGCCTGAGACATCCGCCAGAACATTTGTAAAATCCATTACTAACGCTTCTGATTTTGTACTTTTCTCAGCAGCTATTCCTCTTCAGGGCGGCACCCATCATGTCAATGAGCAATGGCAAGATTACTGGGCCAGTTTATTTAAAGAACATAACTATGAAACTATAGATCTAATCAGAGCACAAATATGGGATGATGAAAAAATCCCATATTGGTATAAACAAAATATTTTAATGTTTGTTAAACAGGAACGCTTAGCTGATCTGAAAATTCACCACCCTGATTCCAGCACCAGTAAATTACCACTACGTCTGGTACATCCAGATATTTATCTATCAAAAATCAATAAAATGAACACAATAAAAGGCAGCATGAAATCATTTCGTCGCGCCATCAAGAAAATACTTGGCTTCAGTTAACTACATTCAAAATAATTGCTTACATTATAAAACAGCAATCTGGCCCTCAGGCTTTTTATAACCACTAGTGTCTGCCAAGTTGCTTGTCTGAGCGCTATATTTAACTAGTCCTTATGTTTTATTTTCTTCTCAATTTCAAGATACCATAAACCCGCATATTTATTAAATGAAGCCTGGCAAAACATCACTGCCATCAACAGTCCTCGATTTCCATCCAAAAAACCCAGACGAAGAATATAAATATGAAAAAAAGTCCATAGAGCTCTTACTATGGCAAATACAACACCATAGCTTGACTTACCCTCAGAAAAATATTTACGCGTTGTTTCCCATGAATAAGTTCTATTCTTTTCAAGCAAATGATCAAATCCACGAAGAGAATTATGCATCAAGTAACCCTCATTGAGGACTGATACTTTTCCTTCTGTAACAATCTGACCATGAACAACTACAGGCGTTATATAAGCACCTTCCCTTTTAAATAACCGCTTTGGAGCTCTTGAAGAACGCCCAAATCTTAATTGCTCACCAAGAATTACATTACCCCATGGCAGTTTATAAGCCACTTCTTCAATTCTTTCCTGAGATAAAATTTTCCTTATCGCCTGCTTCATTTTCTCATCAAGAAACTCATCTGCATCAATAGACAATACCCAGTCACAAACCGCCTGATCCAGCGCACGTTGCTTCTGAAACCCATCACCAGGCCAGTCATCAGTTACCCAGACTTTATCAGTATATTGCCTTGCAATTTCTACTGTACGGTCTACGCTACCCGAATCAAAAAGAATTATTTCATTAGCCAGATCTTTCACTGATTCAAGGCAAGGAGTTATACGATCTTCTTCATTCTTGCTAATAATTATTACTGATAGAGTATGCATATATTTATCTCTTGATCAATGAATCAAAGTACTCAAGATAGGCATCAATTGTTCTCTCATTATTAAAATCATTTTCAATGCGCTTCCTGCTTTTTTCTCCCATGCTACTTAGCAACTCTGGATCATCATATAATAGTCTAACTTTCTCTGCGATAGCGCCCGAATTATTTGTTGGAACAACAAAACCGGTAACACCATCCTGTGCAACTTCCTTACCACCACCCGTAGTTGTAAGAATCGTCGCAGTACCATAAGCCATGGCCTCCATAACCGCACGCGGCAAACCCTCACCACTAATTGATGGCTGCACCAGCACATCACTTGCTGCTATTAATTCCGGCACATCATGACGATAGCCTGTAATATGGATCCTATCCTTCATTCTATTTTTAGAAATCATCTCACTGTATACATCCATATTTCTACCAACCAGGAGCAAATGCAGATTTTTAATATCCGCAAGTTGATCTGCCGCATCGATCATCACAGGAATACCTTTGCTAGGACGAACATTCACCGCACAAATCAAGGTGAAATCATCTTTTGAAATGCCAAACTCACTTAAATCAGCGGGAGACTTATTATACCAATTTAAATTATGCCCTTTATAAATCGTGACTACTTTTACATTTCTGGACCATACCTTGCTTTGAACATCTTCACGAACAGCATCCGAAACGCATACCACACCATCAACCCGAGGATGTAAATGAGTTAAATATGCACTCGGGTCATGCCTGTATAAACCACCGGTAGTACCTCTATATGTCACTAACTTCACATCGGTACCAATTGCTGCAAATGCACCATTTGGTATAGATTTTGAATTCATTGCCAATAAGATATCATAATGATGATTTTTTAATTCATCTTTAACTATCCTTATTGCACTCAATGATATTTTTTTCTTTGGCTGACAATCGACGACCTTAATACCTTCATTACGATAAATATCAGCCAATTCACTATTCGCATCAGTCACTATCGTTACTTTGTGTCCGCGCCTGGAAAAACCAATAAACATCTCAGCCTCTGGCCTGATGCTACTCATTGAACTATCAGAAGCCGTAAAAATTAAAATTCTCATAAAACCCTTAAACTCATAACATATAAAGAAACAATAAATAGAACACTGATTTCACTCACTCAGAACCTTTTCCAGTTTTTCAATTACTTCATCCGGCTCTATTAGATCCATCACGCCAGGCATTTCTATTTTTGTCCCCCAACTCAACTCTTTTGCTGTTTTATGTCGATATTTTTTTGCCGCATCGTCAAACTTATCAACACAATAATCCAGACTATTATATGGCCCACTACGTTTTGACCAGGTACATGCGTACAAACCTATAACAGGCGTCCCCAGTGCACTCGCAATATGAGCAGGACCTGTATCAGGAGAAATAACCACATCTACACGACTCATTAAGCCAACAAGCTGTTGTAATGTATCTTTACCCACCAGGTTGAGCGCAACATTAACCATAGCGTTCTCAATTGATTCAGCCATTTCAGTTTCTACCCTTGATGGCGCACCACTTATAATAACCTGCATACCTAACTGCTCAATTGCATAATCAGCAACCTTAGCATAACCTTCAGCATTCCAGTTTCTAAGGGGATGACTTGAACATGGTGAAATCAAAAGTGTTTTCTTATCCTTGTTAACATATTGGTCGGCAAAATTAATAGCATCATCACTAACCGGAAAATCCCACACAGGCCGTTCGACATCAATCCCTAATGCGCGAGCAAAAGACAGAAAACCCTGAACCTGATGTTGAAATTTCTCAGCCGGAACACTTTTGTTTATAAATAACTGATGCAAGTCTCTTGATCGAGCTTTATCCCAGCCTATTCTAGTCCGAGCCCGAACACACATACTCGCTATATTTGCTCGCGCTGCAACTTGCATATGCAAAAGAACATCAAATATTTCGTTTCTCAATAGCTGATAAAGATCACGATATGCGCGCCAGCCATTTTTCTTATCAAACTCGATGAATCTAATACCATCAAACCCTGTAAGAAGCTTTCTTTCAAACTTACCGCATATCCATGTAATTTTAGTTTCTGGCCATTTAGCCTGAATTGCCCTGATCACAGGTATCACATGTGTAATATCACCTAAGGCAGATAATCTCAAAATACAGATACTGCTCGGCATATTTTCCTGTGGGGTGTTTTTATTCATTCAAGTATTTCTTACTAATAAATTTATATTTATAAATAATGATTCATTACAATCTATTTGCGACATGATGTTGAAACATGAGACCAGGAAATTAACCATTTCCTTTTTATCTACAATAAAATGTATAAAACTTTGTGAGCTAATATTATACTTAATTGCATGAACCATTACCTACTCTTTGCCAATCAGCTTTACTGCTATCCCATTCTGCGACCAATACAGGACGCCATCATAAAACGTGGCGACCAGGCTGCATGGTTCATTGATAATATACCGAATTTACTAACTGACAATGACGCGCCATTACTCGAGTCAATAGAAGCTGTTCAGAAATATAACCCGGTAGCTGTCTATATTCCTACTAACTGGATTCCAGATTTCTTTCCAGGTGTAAAAGTCGAAGTTTTCCACGGCTTCAATGTCGGCAAACGCTCTAATACCAGTCAGGATCATTTTCGTATACGTGGCTTGTTCGACCTGTATTGCACCCAGGGTCCTGATACGACAGGCCCTTTCAGGCAACTGGCCGAACATCACGGTTACTTCAAGGTTGCAGAGACTGGATGGTCAAAACTCGACCCTCTTTTTAAAATGACTGCCGAAGACTCTTTACGACAGGAATTAAAAACAGATAAGCCCATTATTTTATATGCTTCGACATTCAGCCCCAAATTAACCTCGGCACCCTTGCTAGCCGATACGATTAAATCATTATCACAATCCGGACGCTGGCACTGGATCGTCACTCTTCATCCCAAAATGCCTGCTGAGGTTGTTGATATCTACAGAAATATGTCCGGTGAGCATTTAACATTTTTTGAAAGCGATCAGGATATTCTGAAACTTCTCAATACTGCCGATGCCATGCTCTGTGACACATCGTCCATACTCCATGAATTTCTGTTACTCAACAAACCCGTGGTGACTTACAACACAGCAGTACCTGCCCCCCATTTGCTAAACATAACCGATAAAAATAAAATCGAACAAACTCTCGAATATGCACTCAGTCGTCCTGATTCACTGATGCATTCAATTCAGGAATTTGGCAATAACGTACATCCCTGCCGGGACGGCAAATCATCCGAAAGAATTTTACAGGCAACTGATGATTTCATAGCCAATGACATGGGCAAATTAAAACCCAAACCTTTCAACCTGTGGCGCAAACTGCAAATGCGCAAACGCATGAAATATTATCGCTGGTAACAAACTTACGCTTTTAGCCGGTACTCGCAGCCACAATAGGGACACTTACCATGCCCTTTAGAATCAAATGCAATAAACACCTGTGGATGCGAGTTCCATAAACTGCTGCCCGGTAAGGGACAATGTACAGGCAGCTCATCCTGACCAACGTCAACATGATCTTTTAGATTTGGCTGAGCTAACCCCGTTTGTGTTGCAGTATGAGGATTGGGCATTTTTCAGTCTCCTGCGCCTGTTCAGGCTCTAGTCTTTTACTTTGGTCAGCCATTCCGGATGGACGTGATGACGTCCGTGTACCACATCAAAATACAATGTCTGTAGTTTTTCAGTAATCGGTCCACGACTACCGCAGCCAATGACACGATTATCGACTTCACGAATCGGTGTTACTTCTGCGGCTGTACCGGTAAAAAAGGCTTCATCGGCAATATACACTTCATCACGGGTAATCCGTTTTTCAATGATTTCCAGACCCAGTTCTCTGGCCAGGGTAAAAATGGTATTACGGGTAATACCGTTCAGGGCCGAGGTCAGATCCGGCGTATAAAGCACGCCATTTTTCACCAGGAAAATATTTTCGCCACTGCCTTCGGCAACATAGCCTTCAGTATCCAGCAACATGGCTTCATCATAACCGTCATGCAGTGCTTCCTGCAGCGCCAGCATGGAGTTAATGTAATGACCATTTGCCTTGGCCTTACACATGCTGATATTCACATGATGACGGGTATAAGATGAGGTGCGAATACGAATGCCGTTTTCCAGATTATCTTTACCCAGATAAGCGCCCCATTCCCAGGCGGCAACAATGACATGGGTTTTTAAATTATCCGCACGTAAGCCCATACCTTCAGCACCATAAAAACACATGGGGCGAAGGTAAGCGCTTTCCAGCCCATTCTCACGCACTGCCAGGCGATGGGCTTCGTTAATGGTTTTCTTATCAAAAGGCATGTTCATTTTCATGATATGTGCAGAATCAAATAAACGATCCGTGTGTGCCTGCAAACGAAAAATAGCTGTGCCCTGCTCAGCTTTATAAGCACGCACACCTTCAAATACACCCATACCATAATGCAGCGTGTGCGTTAAAACATGTATCTTGGCTTCGCGCCAGGGAACGAGTTCCCCATCAAACCAGATTACACCATCGCGATCAGCCATGGTTTGCATAACCAACTCTCCTAAACATTCTCACCGGGTAAATCACCCAGTAACTGTTGCCAAATATGTTTCACTTCTTTACGTTGCTCAACAAATTCATCATTACTCAATACAGAAGACTGTTCCTGCAAGGCACGTTGATGACCTCGAGCGCGATATAACGCAAATATCTCGATTAATCTGGCGGCCTGTTGCTGTTCCAGACAACCCAGTTTCTGTAGCTCCATCAATATTTTTCGGGTAGCGGTTTTCTCCACCAGATCCGTATGCTGCGCCGCCCTTGCCAGCACTTCATATTGGGCAATAAATTCAATATCGACCATGCCACCGGCATCCTGCTTTAAATGAAAAGCATCTGCCTGCTTACTGCCCAGTGACTCTCGCATTTTGAGTCGCATTTCGATCACTTCTGCCTGTAACTTCTGAAGGTCACGAACCCGGGTCAGAACAGAACGTCGAATTCTAGCAAATTCCTCGGCAAGATGCGCACTTCCATAAACAACTCGGGCACGAATTAATGCCTGATGTTCCCAGGTCCAGGCTTTCTCCTGCTGATAAATTTCAAATGCATCCAGACTACTGACCAGCATGCCGGCGGCGCCATCAGGCCTGAGACGCATATCCACCTCATATAAACGACCGGTAGAGGTCTGCGTGCTAAGAAGGTGCACCACACGTTGTGCCAGTCGCGCAAAAAAAGTACTGTTATCAAGACTCTTTTCACCATCGGTAAACTGATTCTGGCCCTTGCTATCGTGCAGAAACACCAGGTCCAGATCCGAACCATAACCCAGCTCATTACCACCCATTTTGCCATAGCCCACTATCGCCATAGTCGGCTGATAATCATTACCCTCGATCTGACAATGGGGCATACCATGCCGGTCGGTCATATGCTGCCAGGCCAGCTGATAAACCTTTTCCAGCAGTATTTCAGCAATCATGGTCAACTGCGCACTGACATCAAACACTTCAATCACTTCAGCAACATCAATCACTGCAATACGCAACACCTGCGCCTGTTTAAATTTACGCAACACATCCATCTGTTGCTCAAGATCATCCTCGGCCACATGAGACAACACTATACCCAGTTCATTGGACAACTGCTGTCGATCCGGTACTTCATATAACGCCTGGGGATCCAGTAACTCATCCAGCAATATCGGATAACGGGTTAACAGACTGGCTATCCAGGAGCTTTTTGAACACAGGATAATGAGCTGATGCAGGGCCACGGGATATTCAATCAACAGCGCCAGATAAACACTGCGTCGCACTATGGCCTGCAACAGATTGAGTATACGTTTTGCCAGTTCAGCCACATGCTCGACACCAATCATTTCGTTAAGCAACATGGGCATTAAAATATCCAGCCGATGCTGAGCCTGGCCCGATAAGGATTTAACCAGTGAGGAATCACGAAAAGCGGCCAGTAAACGATAAAACTCCTCACCCTCGGCAACACCCTGTTGCTGCAATATTTCCATGGCTTCAGACTCATCCAGCTGACTGCGCCAGAGACTGGCTAACACATTAACAGCCCCTTCCTGATCATCTATGGCAAATTCCGATGCGGCAAAAACCTCATCAAAATGTTCATGTACCCGGCTGCGATGTAATTTGACCGCGTCATATAATGACGCCCAGTTATCATAATTCATGGCCAGTGCCATGCTTTGCTGCGTAATCTCATCTTCCGGTAAATTATGAGTCTGCTTATCGGCATACATCTGCAATCGATTTTCCAGACGACGCAAAAAACCATAACTGTCGATCAGCTCTGTGACCGCAGTTTCTTCCAGATAACCTTTTTCCACCAGCATCGGCAACACTTTCAAAATGCTACGTTCCTGTAACTCAGGCTCACCGCCACCGCGAATCAGCTGAAACGTCTGGCCAATAAATTCAATTTCTCGAATACCACCAAGACCCAGTTTGATATTATGTTTATGCCCTTTGCGTTTCATTTCCGCATCGATCATGCCTTTCATTTCGCGAATCGATTCAAAAGCGCCAAAATCCAGATAACGTCGATAGACAAAAGGGTGCAACATCTGCATTAATTGTTCACCGGCAAGTCGATCACCACCAATCACCCGTGCCTTGATCATGGCATAACGTTCCCAGTCCCTGCCCTGAGTCTGGTAATAATTTTCCATACCGGCAAAACTCATCACTAATGGGCCACTATCACCATAAGGGCGCAGGCGCATATCAACCCTGAAGACAAAACCGTCAGCAGTGACATCATTGAGTGCCTTGATAAACCGTTGACCCAGACGAATGAAAAACTGGCTATTCGCCATAGCCCTTGTACCCCGGGTTTCGCCTTCTTCAGGAAAAACAAAAATCAGATCAATATCGGAGGAATAGTTCAGTTCGTAACCACCCAGCTTACCCATACCCAGCACAATCAGTTTCTGCTCCACTCCTTCGGCATTACAGGGCACACCTAATGCGGCAGATTGATCCTGATGCAGAAAGGCCAGCGTCTGATCAACACAGGCTTCAGCCAGATCGGTTAAATTTTTTAAGGTTTCAACGATGGGAGCCAGCCCGGCAAGGTCACGCCAGGCAATACGTAACATTTCACGATGACGAAACAGTCTTAAACACTGCATCAACGCAATATCATTACTGGCAGGTAGCGCAATTAGCAACTGATTAATCTCTGCCTGATATTCCGTCAGTGACTTATCTTTGAGCAGGCTGCCACTGTTAAGCGCCTCAAACCACAGTGCGGGTCGACGTGCACAAACGGATGCTACAAAATCACTACAGGCAAGAACTTTACCGAATAGCGTTATATCAACACCGGGATCAGCTGATATATTTTCCCTGGCACAGGACTGTGACCACCCATCCCAATGAATTTGAAGTTTGTTATGCAATATTTCAGGAACATCTTTACACAACAATGCCAGTGAATCAGCTGAATTAAAACGCATTAAAAATAATTATGGAAGAAAGAATAGAAAATCAATAATTAACGAAATTTCTTAATCTTGCAAATCATTTCGTAAGCACCTTTAATTTCCTGTGCTTTAACAGTGGCCTGCTCCAGTTCCTGCTGAGATGACTTTCGTGCCAGTAATTTATCAGGATGATGCTGACTCATTAAACGACGATAAGCGAGTTTAATATCCTGCTTGCTGCTCCAGCGGGTAACACCCAGAATCTCACAGGCATCTGCCAGTCCCATGGGTTTAAGCATCGGCGGGGGCACAGAACGATAACTCTGTTCTGAAGAAAACCGTCGTTCAATGCGCTGATAAACGGTTTTAGGAATATTCAGTCGCTTGCACATACGCTGAAGTAACGTTTTTTCTTTGCTATTAAGCGCGGCATCGGCAAACGCCAGCTTTAACTGTATTTCAATGAACAGGTGCAGAACACTGACACGATGCTGACAGGATTTGTTAAATCTGGCCAGTAACGCATCAAGATTAAAATCCGATTCCTTACCTTCGTTAAACAAACGAATAGCCAGCCGCTTATGATCTGCATGAAGATTAAAGTGATCCATAACCGAACTGGTCAGATTGATTTCTGCTTGCTGAATACGACCATCCACTTTTGCCATACAGCCCATAGCAGCAAACGTGGTAATAAAAAATGCACTTTGAACAGGATTGGAATAGGTGGATTCTGCCAGGCCCTGTACATAACCCTGCCACCAGTCTTCCAGCGAATCACCAAATAAACGGTCAGCAAGGCTGTCTGGACTGAATGATTTAAAGGTTTGACTGAGGGCTTCAGCTAAGCGTGGCACTGGAGTTCCTGTTTTTTATCATTTTTATTGTTAACAGGAAGATACGACACTTTGACCAAAAAAGAAAGGCAAAACCACAAAAATATTCATATAAAATAACAAATTAGATCATATTGTTAATAATTTTTTCAGGAATGGCCACTAAAAGAGCTCAATATCATCATCACTGGAGGTCATCTGATCGGTTAATTGGTGCATTCGCTCAAGAATCAGCTGCACATCTTCACCTCGCATCACAGCAGCAAATAACTCACGCTCTTCCGCCATAGTATATTTTGAACAGATCGCATGCTGAAGATTTTGCCATTCCAGGGGTGAATACAAACGACTGGAGTCACCCACCAGACCCCCCAGTTTTGACAGGCTATCCATTACATGCTCAAGTCGCTGGGTCAGTTTGTCATAAAATTGAAAGGCAATAATAGCCTGGGTGGTTTTAGCTGCCACAGCAGAACAATGTTCAGTCACACTGGATTTCAAATTCTCATCGACATCATGCTGTTCAAATAACTGTCGGGTACTGGATTCCAGTAACGCCATGCTTTCTGCCATACTGGTAAAAGAATCGGTGAGTGCATTCACTGATTTCTCGCCATCACGCATGGAAAAATCCACCTGCGCTGCGGCCAGCCTGAGCAGGGATACGGTTTCTCTCACCTGGCTCCAGTCGAGATCGGGATGTGCTGCAGATGATTTCATATGAACCGGATTCTCTAGTGTGCTTTTACTCATTTAGTTAATCCTGACTAACTTATTGCTATACAACCAAGTGTAGACAATATTGTTTAAATAGCCGATCTCACAATAATCTTATTTTACCGGCTTCACTTTTGACGCAGCCAGCCGTGCACGGCCTCTGGCCTCAGCCACATCACCACCGGTCGCAATCGCCACACCCATACGACGCCGCTCGAATGATTCCGGCTTGCCAAATAAGCGCACCTCCGAACCCTGAACAGAAAGTGCCTGCTCAATACCATCGAAACTGATAGCCACTTCATCCATACCACCATAAATCACCGCACTGGCACCCACATTGCGCAAGGTGGTATCCACTGGCAAGCCTAAAATAGCCCGCGCATGCAGGGCAAACTCACTCTGCCACTGACTGATCAAAGTAACCAGACCGGTATCATGAGGACGGGGACTGACTTCACTAAACAGCACCTCATCACCCTTAACAAATAACTCAACGCCGAAAAGTCCCTTACCACCCAGCGCACCGGTCACCAGTTCGGCAATGCGACGAGACTCATCAAGCGCCGTTGCAGACATGGCCTGCGGCTGCCAGCTTTCAACATAATCACCGTCTTTCTGAATATGCCCAATCGGGGCACAAAAATGCGTTGCCATCTCACCATTGATATTCAGAGCCCGAACCGTCAACTGGGTAATTTCATAATCGAATTCAACCACCCCTTCCACAATTACCTTGCCCTGATTAACACGACCGGCTTTCATGGCATATTCCCACGCAGCCTCTACATCATCCGGCCCCTCAATACGTGACTGACCTTTGCCCGAAGATGACATCACCGGTTTGATAATACAGGGGTAACCAATACCACCCTCAATTGCCTGGCGCATATCATCCAGACTCTCGGCAAAGGCATAACGGGAAGTCGGCAGCCCCAGTTCTTCTGCCGCCAGCCGACGAATACCTTCACGGTTCATGGTGAGCTGAGTAGCTCTGGCCGTGGGAATCACTTCAGCCAGTCCATCCGCTTCGATTTCAGCCAGCATGTCGGTCGCAATGGCTTCGATTTCGGGCACGATGAGATGCGGTTTTTCTTTTTCCACCAAAGCCCTCAGCGCTTTGCCATCGGTCATATCAATCACGTACGCACGATGTGCCACCTGATGCCCCGGTGCGTTTTCATAGCGATCAACCGCAATGACTTCCACACCCAGACGCTGTAAAGCAATAATCACTTCCTTGCCCAGTTCGCCACTGCCCAGCAGCATCACTCGGGTCGCTGATTCAGATAATGGAGTACCTATTTTCATAATATTTCCCGGATTTTATAGACGCGAGGACATAAAGACACGAAGGCAAAGCCGGATATATTTGTTTAACAAATACATCCTGATTTATTGTTTGCGCCTTCGCTTCCCTGCGTCGGTTTATAACATTTATTATCCGCCAAAAATGGCCTGTAAAATATAAAAGAACACAATGGCCAGAATACCACCGGCTGGCAAAGTGATAATCCAGGACATAAAAATATTTCGAATTACAGCCAGATTTAACGCAGCCAGGCCACGGGCAATACCAACACCTAAAACAGCACCAACCAGCGTATGGGTTGTGGAAATAGGCAAACCCGTACCGGATGCCAGTACGACGGTGGTTGCCGCCGCCAGAGTAGCTGCAAAGCCACGGCTTGGTGTCAGCTCGGTAATTTTGTTGCCCACCGTGGCAATCACTCGCTTACCGTACATCACCAGTCCGGCGACAATACCAACACCACCGAGTAACAACACCCAGATTGACAAGGGTGACTTGGAAGCAACTTCACCACCGGAGGTAACGATACTGACAATCGCCGCCACCGGACCGATCGCATTAGCCACATCATTCGAACCATGGGCAAATGCCATGGCACAGGAAGTCACCACCATTAAAACGGCAAAGATTTTTTCAACATTGGTGTAATGGAAATCACGGTCTTCGGTAAGATCAATCTTGATGCGACTGATTGCCCAGATGCCGATGGCGGTTATCACCAGCCCCATCATCACGGCAATTCCATAACTCTGGATTATCGTCATATCCAGACCAACATGCTTCAGACCTTTAAGCAAGGTCACCAGCGAAATAATGAACCCCACCAGAAAGATATAAAAAGGCACATAACGTTTGGCATTGGCTATCGGATCTTCTTTATCCAGTATCAATATCTGTACACTTTTGAAGAGGAAAAAAGCAATCACCCCGGCCATCACCGGCGACACTACCCAGCTCATAACAATAGAGCCCACTTTATTCCAGTGCACCGCATCCATACCTATACCCACCATGGCAAAGCCAACGATAGCACCAACAATGGAATGGGTCGTGGATACCGGCCAGCCCTTGCTCGAAGCCAGTAATAACCAGCAACCTGCCGCGAGTAACGCAGCCAGCATACCAAATAGCAACAATTCGGGTGAGCTACTCAATGCTTCTGCATCAACAATGCCTTTACGAATCGTTTTGGTGACCTGACCACCGGCCAGAATGGCACCGGCAAATTCAAAGATAGCGGCGATTATGATCGCCTGCTTGATGGTTAGCGCCTTGGAACCCACAGATGTCGCCATGGCATTGGCCACATCATTAGCACCAATACCCCATGCCATGAACAGACCAAACACACCCGCCAGAATCAGGAACAATGTTCCATACTCAGCAATAATTTGCATTATGCCCCCTTTTATCTGGCTAACAGCAACTGCAAACGACTACCCACTTTCTGTGAATGGTCGGCAACATCGCCGGTAAGTTCAATAATTCTGTAGAGAAACATCACGTCCACAGGCGGCAGATCTTTTTCAATTTCAAACACCTTGTAACGAATTTTGACCTGCAATTTATCAGTATCCCCTTCAATCTCATCCAGCTTCCCAATAATTGATTGCACCATCTTCACTTCATGACCACGAAAACCGGTTTCCACCAGTTCATCCAGTTCATTAATCGCAACCTGAGCCTGCTCACAGGCATCAACGCAACGCTTTACAAAAGCCCGGTAATCATCCGCGATAATATCCGGCAAAGACATATTGCGACCCAGAATGGTGCCCGCAATATCCTTGGCGGTATTGGCGATCTTGTCCTGCATGGTGAGCACTTCGAGCAGGTCTCGACGGGACACCGGCATAAACATACCACTGGGTAAATGCAGACGAATTTTCTTTTTCAGATCATCTGCTTCACCTTCGAGTTTTGAAATATTTTTTTGTACCGTCGCCAGACTGTCTAAATCACGTTCAATCACCGCTTCAAATAAAGGCACCAGTTCAGACACACAGGCAAACACCTTTTCCATATGCTGCTGCATAGGTTTGACGGGTGACTTGCCAAAAATACCCGATAAATAATCTCCAACGGCCATTATTCCCCCCTTGTTAACTGTTTCAGATCACGTACCGCCCCACGGGCAGCACTGGTGGTTAATGCCGCATAGGCTTTTAATGCCTGACTCACCACACGCTGGCGATTGACCGGCTTCCAGCCATCAGCCCCTCTGGCATCCATCGCTTGTCGACGCTGCTGAAGCGTGCTGTCATCAATCACTAAATTAATACTGCGATTGGGGATATCAATATTAATCATATCCCCTTCTTCAACCAGACCAATGGCACCACCTTCTGCGGCCTCCGGTGAAGCATGACCAATGGATAATCCTGAAGTACCACCTGAAAAACGCCCATCGGTAAGCAGTGCACAGGCCTTGCCCAGACCTTTCGATTTCAGATAGGAGGTGGGATAAAGCATTTCCTGCATACCCGGTCCGCCCTTGGGGCCTTCATAACGAATAATCAGCACATCACCTTCTTTGATCTGATCGCCCAGAATGGCTTCAACTGCAGAATCCTGTGATTCAAAAATACGCGCCGGGCCTTTAAAGGTGAGGATACTGTCATCCACACCAGCGGTTTTGACAATACAACCCTGCTCGGCAATGTTACCAAACAATACTGCCAGCCCCCCTTCCTGCGAATAGGCATGAGCCTTATTCCGAATACAACCCTGTTCACGATCCACATCCAGTGACCAGCGTTTTTCCTGGGAAAAAGCCTGCTGTGTCGGCACATTACCCGGTGCTGCCGAAAACAGCTGCCTGGCTTTTTCATTCCCGGTGACCACCAGATCCCAGTTAGTTAATGCATCCTTAACCGATGCGCTGTGCACCATGGGTAATTCCGTATGTAATAAACCGGCACGGTCCAGCTCGGCCAGTATGCCCATAACACCACCGGCACGGTGCACATCTTCCATATGATATTTCTGAGTCGAAGGTGCCACTTTGCATAACTGGGGCACCTTACGTGACAGACGATCAATATCATCCATGGTGAAATTAATTTCGCCCTCTTCTGCTGCAGCTAACAGATGCAATACGGTATTGGTCGAACCGCCCATGGCAATATCCAGACTCATGGCATTTTCAAAGGCCTTGAAACTGGCCACTGATCGGGGCAGAACAGAGGTGTCATTCTGTTCATAATAACGTTTGGTAATATCAACAATTAAACGACCCGCTTCGAGGAATAAGCCTTCACGGTCGGCATGGGTAGCCAGCAAGGAGCCATTGCCTGGCAGTGACAAACCCAGCGCTTCGGTCAAGCAGTTCATTGAATTGGCGGTAAACATACCGGAACAGGAGCCACAGGTGGGACAGGCTGATCGCTCAACTTTCATCACATCATCATCGGATTCATCAGGGTTAGCCGCCATGACCATGGCATCAACCAGATCCAGATGTATTTCATTACCGTGAAGTACGGCCTTTCCGGATTCCATCGGACCACCAGAGACAAACACCACGGGAATATTCAGGCGCATCGCAGCCATCAACATACCGGGGGTAATTTTGTCGCAATTGGAAATACAGACGATGGCGTCTGCGCAATGTGCATTCACCATGTATTCAACAGAGTCGGCAATGATTTCGCGTGACGGCAGTGAATACAACATGCCACCGTGACCCATGGCGATACCATCATCCACC
>Ga0224496_10000508_pt1 | contig 27059 bp, 20 predicted proteins | sample SF_Jul11_sed_USG_2_FD_168127 | JGI IMG/M metagenome (GOLD analysis project Ga0224496, IMG submission 168127) | Sediment microbial communities from San Francisco Bay, California, United States - SF_Jul11_sed_USGS_8_1 | ecosystem: Environmental > Aquatic > Marine > Sediment | place: USA...
CGGCGATATCGACTCGAAAATCGCCGCTCGAAAGGCGTTCCGGATTCTGCGCGTGCATTTCCGGCAACGGCGGGCGGCCACGGTCGGACCGGATCTTTCTCACCGACGCACGCTGGTGCAGCAGGTACTGCGCACGCCCGCAGTGCGAAAAGCAATCCTCGCGGAAGCGGGCGACGACTATCGCAAGCAGGAAGTCTCGCGACGAAAGGCGGAAAAATATGCGCTGGAAATCGCTGCAGATATTTCCTATCCGACCATTCGAATTTTGGTGCGTGTGCTGCGGTGGCTGTGGAACCGCATTTATGACGGTATCGAAATCAATCATATGGCACGGCTGCACGACGTTGCCAAGGACAAGGAAGTCATCTACGTCCCGTGTCACCGCAGCCACTTCGACTATCTTTTGCTCAGCTATGTCACTTATGTGGACGGCCTGCAACTCCCGCATGTCGCCGCGGGAATCAATCTGAATCTGCCGGTAGTCGGCGGCATACTGCGCCGTGGCGGCGCCTTCTTCCTGCGACGATCGTTCAAGGGAAATCGCCTGTACGCGACAGTCTTCGATGCCTACCTCAACCAGGTGCTCGTCAGAGGCCATTCGATAGAGTATTTCATCGAGGGTGGCCGCAGTCGAACCGGACGCCTGTTGTCACCCAAAGGGGGCATGCTCGTAATGACAGTGGACTCCTATATCAAGAACCAGCATCGCCCTCTCGTGTTCGTGCCGGTCCACTTTGGCTATGAAAAACTGATTGAAGGCGACTCGTTCATCAGCGAACTGGGCGGCGCGGCGAAGAAAAAGGAATCTCTCGGAGGATTGATCAGGGGCATCAAATCTTTGCGCGACCATTTCGGAAAGGTCTACGTCAACATTGGTGAACCGGTGGAACTGGAGCCGATTCTGGACAGAATGCAACCGGCCTGGCGTGACTATGTGTCCGAGAATGGCGAGCGACCCGAGTGGCTGGGTGCAATTGTCGAGACACTTGGTACTGAGATCATGCAGGGTATTAACTCGGCTGCTGCCGTTACGCCCATTAGCCTGCTCGCCTACGTATTGCTCGCGACGCCAAAACAAACCATTGGGCTTGACGAGCTGCGTCGCCAGCTCGAACTGAGCCTCAAGATTCTACGCCGCTTTGTTTACTCGGACTCCGTAACGACGCCGGACTGGAGTGCCGATGAGATCATCGAACATGGCGAAAAGCTGCAGCTGATCAGCCGCTCAACGCATCCGATGGGCGAGGTCATTCGCATGACCGAGCAAACAGCCATCCTGATGACCTATTTTCGCAACAACATTTTGCACCTGCTTGCTGTGCCTGCGTCGGTTGCCTGCTGTTTTATCCAGGGGCGGCAGCTTCCGCATGATGAATTGCAGCGCCTCATACGGCTGATCTACCCGTTCATGAAGAAAGAGCTGTTCATGAAATGGGAGCAGGACGATATCGACGACGTAACCAGCGAGGCCATCCGGTCGCTGGTTGGCCTTGAGCTCCTGACCTACGGCGGTGACAGGAAGACGCTTGTAAGGCCGCCGTCCGGCTCCGCGAAAGCGTTTCAGCTGCTCATGCTCGGCCAGTCCATGGTGCCCATGCTGCAACGGTTCTACCTCGCCATCGCCATACTGGTACGAAATGGGTCGGGTGTTCTGTCGCGCGCGCGGCTTGAGGTCATGTGTGAGCAGAGCGCTGAGCGCCTGTCGATGATTTACGGATTGCACTCACCCGACTTCTTTAACAAGACGCTATTTCACGATTTCATCCACAAACTTCAGGAGCTCCAGGTGTTAAGACGCAACGCCGACGGGCTGATTGAATTCGACGATGACCTGACGAACATCGGCGCTGACGCGCGGCTGGTGCTCGGGGAGGAAATCCGTCACAGCATCCTGTCGCTCACGGTGAACGCAGGATGAAGGTTGTCTCCCTGTACCGGTTTCTTGACGTTCAGGATCCGGAGACTTTTCGCGATCAACTGAAAACAATCTGCGATCAGCAGGGCCTGCTGGGCACCGTGCTGGTCGCGACTGAGGGATTCAACGGTACACTGGCAGGCAGCGAGGAATCGATACTTGCGGTTATGAACTGGATACGCGAGCGATTCGGCATCGATGAGGAACTCGATGCGCGCTGGACGGAGGCAAGTGAAGCGCCATTCCGGAAAATGCGCGTGAAGGTCAAACCGGAAATTGTCACGCTGGGCCGGCCCGACATCCTGCCCCACCAGCGCACCGGCGTGCACGTGGATGCCGCCAGGTGGAACGAATTGATAGCCGACCCCGACGTCCTGCTCGTCGATACGCGCAATCATTATGAGATTGAGGTCGGAACGTTTCCGGGCGCGCTCGACCCCGGCAATGACAGTTTTCGCGAATTCCCGGAGTTCGCGAAAGAACTCGCCGAGACATCGAAGGATCGACCGCTGGCGATGTTTTGCACAGGCGGCATACGCTGCGAAAAGGCAACGGCGCTGATGCTCGAACTGGGCTTCGAGCAGGTTTACCACCTGCAGGGAGGGATTCTGAACTACCTGTCGGAAGTTAGTGATACCGATAACCAGTGGCGCGGGGAATGCTTCGTATTCGACACGCGCGTGGCTGTCGACCGCGATCTCGCCGAAGGTGGCTATGTCCAGTGCCATGCCTGCCGGCGACCGCTGAGTACCCGGGATATGCAGTCGCCGGATTACCGCGAGGGGGTGTCCTGCCCGAGCTGCGTCAATGAAGCCGATGCAGACCGGCTTCTGCGCCTGGAAGAAAGGCGTAAACAGGTCGCACTGGCGGCACAACGGGGCGAGCGGCATATAGGCCCGAAAAGCTGAACCGGTCGCTTGCGCCGGGACCGAAGAAGGGCTAAAAGAACCGCTATGATTCAGCAAAGTCTACGAAATCGACTGTATTCGGCCCCGCGCCGGTGCTTCGGTGTGCTCGTGGTTTGCTGGCTCAATCTCGTTGTAACGCCTTGCGTTATGGCCATGCCGGCCGAGCAAGGCTGCCCGCATACGCCCGCAGTAGTCGAGCAGGCGAGCGGTCACCATGGCCATCACGCTGCAAGCGCGACACACGATTGTGTAACGTTAGCGTCGGAATGTTGTGACTTTGTCGATGCCAGCTTCGACACTCGTGGCGGCAAATTAAAAGATACGACCGACGATATCGCAATCACGGCGGTCACCCTGCCGTGGCTGGTGGACTACTCGTTTACCAGGCAGGCCGTCGTGACACCGCCACCCGACCCGGTCGGGTTCTCGCCACCCTTACACAAGCTCTATTGCGTCTACCTGGATTAGATAACTCCCCGTTGTAAGCCGTCTTTTTTCCGGTTTTCACCGCAGGAGTTATGCTGATGTTTTTCCCAACCGGGCAGTGGCCCGTAGTTCAACCCGTCCGTCGCGCCTTTGCGGCGGCGTCCCTGTGTTGCCTGGCTCTCGTTGCCGGCGCTTTAGTCATGCTGCCCGTGACTGGCCTGGCCGCTATCCCTCTCACGCTCGCCGAAGTCGAGGACCAGGTACTGGCCGCTGATCCGGGTCAGCAGGCCCTGCAGGCAAAAGCGGCGGCTTTGCTGGAGCGCGGCGTCGTCGCCAGCCAGTTGCCCGACCCAATGCTGCGAGTTGCGCTCAACAACTACCCCATACAATCGGGTGACTTTGCAACGGAAGGCATGACCAACGCCGCCATCGGTCTGATGCAGACGTTCCCGGCCGGTAAGTCGCGCTCAATCAATGAACGCCGTTTCCAGTGGCTGGCGAGCGAGATGCAGGAAAACGCCGAGGCGCGGGGTCGCAATGTCCTGGCCGCCGCGCGTCAGGCATGGCTCGAAGTGTATTACTGGGAGCAGGCACACAGGCTGGTTTCCGAGTCGCGCCCGTTTTTCGATGGCCTCGCGACGATCAGTCGGTCTCTGTATGCCGTTGGCCGCAAGAATCAGCAGGACGTGTTGCGCGCCGAGCTCGAGTTAAGCCGCCTTGACGACCGGCTCATCGAAATCGAGCGGCAGCGTTCGCGCGCGCGGGCGATGCTGGGTGAATGGATCGGGCTGGAAGCGTCGCGACCTGTCGCACCGAAGCTGCCTGCCTGGAACCAGGTGCCGGCTCTCGATGCGATGCAGGCGGAACTGCAACAACATCCGGTGCTGCGCGCGGCTCAGGCACAAATAGACGCGCAGGCCGCCGCTGTCGATCTGGCGAATGAGCGGTCGAAACCCAATTGGGCGCTTGATCTCGGCTACAGCTATCGCGATGGATACCAGCCCACCGGAGAGTCGCGCTCCGACTTCGTCAGCGTTGGCGTCACGGTCGGGCTGCCGTTTTTCCGCAAGAAATCGATCGACAGCAATCTGTCGGCGGCACTTCAGGACAGGTCAGCAGCCGAGGCGACGCGGGAGCAAACCCTGCGTGGACTGGGTAGCCAGTTGGCCGCGGAGTACGCGCGCTGGAACGACCTTGCACGGCGCCTCGATATTTACGATACACGGGTGCTCACGTTGTCGAGCAGTAATGCGGAAGCTTCGTTGCTGGCCTACCAAAGCGACCAGGGTGATTTTGCGAATGTTATGCGCGCCTATGTTGATGACCTGAACACCCGCCTGGACCACATACGACTGCAGGTTGAGCAGGCGCAGAGCTATGCCGTGCTGGCCAATCTCGGAGGATTACCACGATGAACAAGACAAATATCCTTGCCCTGGCTGTTCTCACGGCGCTCGGTATCGGCGTACTGATCGGTCGGGCAAGCAGTGATTCGACGGATGGCGCCGTCAATACGAGTGCCGGCGGCGAGCGCAGGATTCTTTATTGGGTTGCACCAATGGATCCCAACTACCGGCGTGATGAGCCTGGGAAGTCGCCCATGGGGATGGACCTTGTGCCTGTCTATGAGGACGAGGGCGTCGCTAAACCGGGTGTAGTGTCGATCGATCCGACGATCGTTAACAATCTCGGCGTACGCTCGGAGAAAGCACAATTTGGTCTGTTGCCACGCAAGATTTCTACGGTTGGCTACGTCGGTTATGACGAAAACACGGTGCATCATGTACACACGCGCGTCGAAGGGTGGATAGAAAAGCTGGTAACCAAGACCAGCGGTGACCCGGTGACGAAAGGACAGCTGCTGTTCGAGTTGTATTCCCGGACATTGGTCAATGCGCAGGAAGAATACCTGGCTGCTTTGCGCAGCAACAACAAACCGCTGCTGCAGGCGTCCGTGGACCGGTTGCAGGCCTTCGGTGTCGGCCCGAGTGAAATCGCGCGGCTGGAAAAAGAGAAGGCCGTCCGTCAACGCGTGCCTGTGTACGCCGAGATAGACGGCGTCATTGCCAACCTCGGTGTTCGCGAAGGCATATTCGTGACCCCGGCAACCGAAATCATGTCAGTCGCCAAACTCGACAGCATCTGGGTGCTGGCAGAAGTCTTCGAAAGGCAGGCTGCATGGGTCCGGACCGGGCAGGCCGCGACCGTAGAGCTCGACTACTTGCCCGGCAAGACCTGGAACGGCGTCGTCGACTATGTGTATCCGGAGCTCAATCCTGTAACGCGCACGCTCAAAGTTCGTATTCGATTCGAAAACGATGATGCAACGCTGCGGCCAAACATGTTTTCCCGCGTCACGATCCAGGGCGATGGTTTCGGCGAAGTCGTGCACGTACCGAGAGAGGCGGTTATACGTGGCGGCTCAGTGGATCGCGTGGTCATTGCTATGGGTAACGGTCGTTTCCGTGTCCAGCCCGTGAACATCGGTATTGAGTCAGGTGACCGAATAGCTATTCGCTCGGGTTTAAACGAGGGTGACGATGTTGTCGTATCCGCCCAGTTCCTGATTGACTCGGAGTCCAATATTGCGGCGGCATTGTCGCGCTTGGAGTCTTCGCAATGATCGCCGGCCTGATTCGATGGTCCATCGGCAACCGGGTTCTCGTTCTGACCGTGACATTTATGGTGACAGCCTGGGGTCTTTACGCGGTCAGTCGCACGCCTGTCGACGCGCTGCCGGACCTGTCGGACGTGCAAGTGATCATCAAGACCTCGTTCCCCGGTCAGGCGCCACAGCTGGTCGAGGACCAGGTGACCTATCCGCTGACCACGGCGATGCTGTCAGTACCCAAAGCCGTCAATGTGCGCGGCTATTCGTTTTTCGGCGACTCTTATGTCTACGTCATATTCGAAGACGGCACCGACCTGTACTGGGCGCGATCACGAGTACTCGAATACCTGAGTCAGGTAGCCGATCGGCTACCGGCGAACGCCAAGCCGGCCCTGGGGCCGGATGCCACGGGCGTCGGTTGGGTATTCGAATATGCCTTGCGGGATCGCACGGGCCAGCACGACCTCGCGCAACTTCGCAGCTTGCAGGACTGGTTCCTGAAGTACGAGCTGCAAACAGTGCACGGTGTGGCGGAGGTGGCGACGATTGGTGGCATGGTGCGTCAATACCAGGTGGTCGTTGATCCGGACAAACTGCGCGCGTTTGGTATTCCCCTCGCTAAACTCAAAATGGCCATTCAGCAAGGCAACCAGGAAACCGGCGGCTCCGTCATCGAGATGGGCGAAGCGGAGTACATGGTGCGCGCTACCGGCTATTTGTCCGGTATTGAGGATCTCAGGGACATTCCATTGGGTGTCAACGCCGAAGGCACGCCGGTACTGTTGTCCGATGTGGCGGAAATTCGCATCGGCCCACAGATGCGCAGAGGCATCGCAGACCTCAACGGCGAAGGTGAAGTTGTTGGTGGCGTCATCATCATGCGTTCGGGTGAGAATGCACTGACGACTATCAATGACGTGAAAGAGCGTCTGCGTGAACTCGCAGCGGCCCTCCCGGACGGGGTCGAGATCGTCACGACCTACGACCGGTCCGGCCTGATCGATCGTGCCGTGACTAACCTGAAAAGCACGCTGGTCAAAGAATTCATAGCGGTCGCCCTGATTTGCGCAGTGTTCCTGTTCCACATGCGTTCATCAGCCGTGATCGTGCTGAGCCTGCCCGTCGGCATCCTCGTCGCATTCATCGTCATGAAACTGCAAGGAATTAACGCCAACATCATGTCATTGGGCGGTATTGCGATCGCCATCGGCGTGATGGTGGATGCCTCGATTGTCATGGTCGAAAATGTGCACAAGCACATCGAGAAGGAAGCACTCACCGATGAAAATCGATGGCGAATTATTGCCGATGCAGCGACTGAAGTTGGCCGACCCATATTCTTCTCGCTGCTGATCATCACGCTGAGCTTCTTGCCCGTGTTCGCACTGGAGGCGCAGGAAGGCCGATTGTTTGCGCCGCTGGCGTACACCAAGACCTACGCCATGGCTGCTGCCGCGGGCATCTCGGTGACGCTCGTTCCCGTGCTGATGGGTTACTTTATCCGCGGCAGAATTACGCCGGAGCATCGGCACCCTGTCAGTCGTTCGCTGATCGCGCTGTATCGCCCGGTCATCCATGCTGTCGTTCGATACCCCAGGGAGACATTGGCGATAGCGGGAGTGATCTTTTTGATCGGGCTTTGGCCGGCGACGCAGCTGGGATCGGAATTCATGCCGCCGCTGGATGAAGGTGACCTCATGTACATGCCGACCACCTATCCCGGCATTTCGATCGACAAAGCGCGGGAGATGCTGCAGCACACGGACAGGATGATCTCGAAGCTGCCCGAGGTGAGAAGCGTTTTTGGCAAAATCGGTCGTGCAGAGACGGCGACCGACCCCGCACCATTAACGATGATCGAAACGGTGATACAGCTCAAGCCTCGTGAGGAGTGGCGGGCGGGCATGACGCCGGAGAAGTTGCGGGCTGAGCTCGATCGGACCGTTCAATACACGGGCCTTACCAATGCTTGGGTCATGCCAATCAAAACACGCATCGACATGCTCGCCACCGGTATCAAGACTCCCGTGGGCATAAAAGTCGCCGGACCGGACCTGAAGGTGATCGAGCGCATCGGTCAGGATCTTGAACGGGTCATTGCGGGAATCGACGGCACCGCATCAGTCTATTCGGAGCGCGTTGCCGGCGGTCGTTATGTCGATGTTGACATCGACAGGCACCGCGCTTCGCGATTCGGACTTAACATCAATGACGTACAGGACGTGGTGCGATCAGCCGTCGGTGGTATGAACGTAACGCAGACAATCGAAGGTCGCGAACGTTATCCGGTGAACGTGCGCTATCCGCAGAGCGCGCGAGATTCCGTGCAGAAACTTCGGTTGCTACCGATTGTGACGCCAAGTGGCGCGCGGATAGCATTGGCGGACGTGGCGGATGTGCGGGTCGTTGATGGACCGCCCGCCATCAAAAGCGAGAATGCCCGTCTGAATGGCTGGACCTATGTTGATATCGTCGACCGTGATCTTGGATCCTACGTTGCCGAGGCGCAGCGCGTGGTAGCGAATACTGTGAAGCTACCGGCCGGGTATTCACTGGCCTGGTCCGGCCAGTACGAATACATGGTGCGGGCGAAAGAACGGCTGTCGATTGTAGGACCTGTAACACTCGCGATTATCATCCTGCTGCTGTACATCAGTTTCCGCCGCTTTGCTGAAGTCGCGATTATCATCGGCACTTTGCCGATGGCGCTCATCGGCGGCCTCTGGTTGTTGTACTTGCTGGACTATGATTTGTCGGTGGCTGTCGGGGTCGGCTTTATCGCACTGGCGGGCCTTGCCGTAGAAATCGGCGTCATAATGCTGGTCTATCTCAACCAATCGATTCGACAACAACGGGTGAGGGCGGAAGCTGAAGGCCGGGACTATTCGCGCGATGACATGCGGCAGGCGGTCACGGACGGTGCTGTACTCCGCGTGCGACCGATCTTGATGACAGTAGCATCGACGACGGTTGGCTTGTTGCCCATCATGCTGGGTAGCGGAACGGGGTCCGAAGTGATGCAGCGTATCGCTGCCCCGATGGTCGGCGGCCTGATCAGTGCCACGCTGCTAACGCTCGTGGTTATTCCCGCCTTGTATTTGCTCTGGCGCGGCGGGCATTTTGCGAAAGGTGATTGATGAAAGCTGAAATCGAAACATCGCTGGATCCTGTGTGCGGCATGACGGTAAAGCTGCCGTCCACCCACCATCATGACTATGCAGGCACGGCGTATCATTTTTGCTGTGCTGGCTGCCGAACCAAGTTCATGGCCGATCCAGCGCATTACCTGCGCCCCAGGCAGGATGCAGAGCCGCAGACGGTCGAAGGCGCGAGTGCCTACACCTGTCCGATGCATCCCGAAATCGCCCAGGACGAGCCGGGCACCTGCCCGATCTGCGGGATGGCTCTCGAACCCGTCATGGTCAGCCTGGACGACGGCGACAATCCGGAGCTTGTGGATATGACTCGTCGCTTTTGGATCAGCGCGGCGCTCTCGATCGTGGTCGTGATTCTCGCGATGGGAGAAATGGTCGGCATGTCTTTCAGTCGACTCGCATCACCGCGGGTTTTGACGTGGATCGAGCTTGCACTCGCGACCCCCGTCGTTGTCTGGGGCGGGTGGCCATTCTTCATCCGCGGGTGGCAGTCCCTGGTAACCCGCAATCTCAACATGTTTACCCTGATCGCGCTTGGCACGGGCGTTGCCTTTGTCTATAGCGTTGCGGCGACCATTGCTCCGGACGCTTTCCCGGCAGCATTCCAGGACGCACACGGCGAAGTTGCAGTCTATTTTGAAGCTGCCGCCGTCATCATCACCCTGGTTTTGCTTGGCCAGGTCATGGAACTGCGGGCACGGCATCGAACCGGCGCCGCTATTCGGGCCCTGCTGCAACTCGTCCCCACGACGGCGCGGCGCATCGAAGCGGATGGCAGCGAGCGCGATGTGTCTCTCGATGATGTCCGGGTTGGCGATCGACTCCGGGTAAGACCGGGCGAAAAGATGCCGGTGGATGGAATCGTCATTGAGGGAACCAGTTCGGTTGACGAGTCCATGATCAGCGGTGAGCCGATTCCGGTCGAGAAATCCGCGGGTGACAAGGTCGTCGGTGCGACGATCAATGGTATTGGCGGGATGGTCATCGAGGCGCGGCGCGTGGGGACGGATACCCTGCTCTCGAAGATCGTGCAAATGGTCGCGGCCGCGCAACGAAGCCGGGCACCGATACAGAAGCTGGCTGACGTGGTGGCAGGTTACTTCGTGCCGATCGTCATGCTTGCAGCTGTTGTGACATTCATTACCTGGGCAGCGGTCGGACCTGCGCCCGCCCTGGCCTATGCGTTGATTAACGCAGTTGCTGTGCTGATTATTGCCTGTCCATGTGCGCTGGGTCTCGCGACGCCGATGTCCATCATGACGGCGACAGGCAAAGGAGCGTCGCTCGGCGTCCTGTTCAAGGACGCCACAGCGATCGAAGTAATGCGCCAGGTGGACACACTGGTTGTCGACAAAACCGGCACGCTGACAGAAGGTAAACCGACCCTCGCCGAAGTCGAAGTCATCGGTGAATTCGACCGCGAGGAGTTATTGCGACTTGCCGCGTCGCTGGAAAAAGGCAGTGAGCACCCGCTCGCGGCGGCTATCGTCAACGGTGCACTGGCGCGCAATCTCCAGCTCAGCGGTGTCAGTGAGTTCGTTTCACGCACGGGTAAGGGCGTTACTGGAAACGTCGACGGCATTAACATCGTGCTTGGCAACCAGGCGATGTTCGAGTCGGTCGGGATAGATGTCAGCGAACTGACCGAGCGTGCGGAGTTCTTGCGCGCCGAAGGCCAGACCGTCATGTTTGTTGCGCTGGAAGAAAGAGCAGCAGGGCTTGTCAGTGTTGCTGATCGTATCAAGGACAGTTCTGCAGCGACGATACAGGCATTGCAAAATGAAGGCGTGCGGATTGTGATGTTGACGGGGGATAGCGAAACAACCGCGCGTGCCGTCGCGCGCAAGCTTGGCATGAATGAGATTGTGGCGGGCGTACTTCCGGAGCAGAAAGCGGCGACCATAAAAGCGCTGCAGGAAGCCGGCAGAATTGTCGCTATGGCAGGTGATGGTATTAATGATGCCCCCGCACTTGCACAGGCACATGTCGGCATTGCGATGGGGACCGGGACGGACGTCGCGATGGAAAGCGCGGGCGTTACGCTCGTAAAGGGGGACCTGCTCGGGATACTGCGTGCGCGTCTGCTGTCGCAGGCGACGATGAAGAATATTCGACAGAACCTGTTTTTTGCGTTTGTCTATAACTCCGTCGGAGTGCCTGTAGCGGCGGGTGTGCTTTACCCTGCGTTCGGTATCCTGCTAAGCCCCATGATCGCTGCGGCGGCCATGAGTTTCAGTTCGGTGTCGGTAATCACGAATGCGCTACGACTCAATCGGGCGAGACTTTCATAATAAAACGATAGCGCGGCGTACCTCAGGCATCCAGATCGGGGATCAATTCGCTTTCGAGGTTTGCGATCATGTCCTTCAGCAGCAGCCTGCGTTTCTTGAGTCTGCGGATGCGAAGTTGGTCGACCATGGGGTCGTGCTGCAGTCGATCGATAAGGTAGTCAAGATCCCGATGGCTCACGCGCAACTCGCGTAGCCTGTCGAGCTCTTTAAACGATTCTGTATCGACTTTATCGGTCATGCAGTAATGCTACTCGGTGTCAGGCAACAGCGCCAACCAGTCTCTGTCGCGTGCGCCAATGACGAAAAAATGCGGATTCAGCATGTCCGATTTCGTATTATATTTCATGGGCTTGCCATCCAGAGTCACGACTCTGCCACCGGCCTGTTCTACTACCGCCTGGGCGGCGGCCGTGTCCCACTCCGAGGTCGGACCAAGGCGCGGGTAAACGTCGGCGCCGCCTTCCGCTATGACACAGAATTTCAGAGAACTCCCCATGGGCACCATGTCACATGCGCCCAGCTTTTCGAGCCAGGCGTCAAGGCTCGCCCCGCGATGTGAACGACTGCCGACGACGCGCACCGGGCCCGAACTCGTCGCGGAAACAGCAATCTTTTTCGCAGTACCTTCGGCATCCCGGCGTTCCGCGCCGTAGCCTTCGCAACCGATGTAGGTTTTCTTTTGCACGGGCACATGGACAACACCAAGCACCGGAGCGTGGTGATCGATCAGGGCAATATTGACCGTAAATTCGCCGTTGCGATTCACGAATTCCTTGGTACCGTCGAGCGGATCGACCAGCCAGTAGCGATCCCACAGGCTGCGCTCGTTAAAGTCCGGAAGGCCGGACTCCTCCGAGATGATCGGCATCTCCGGCGTCAACGCCTTAAGTCCAGCGACGATGCATCGGTGTGCCGCGAGATCAGCCTGCGTCAACGGTGACCTGTCGTCCTTGCTTTGCACGTCGAAATCGGACGAGTAGACTTCGAGGATTGCCTGGCCGGCTTCAATTGCCAGTGCAACGACGGGGTCGATGAGGGACTTCATTCCACACCATAAAGGAACTTTCGGGGCGCGCAGTATAGCAATGAATATGGATCCACAATCTGCCTTACGGCAAACGGCGACATTGATGCTCGATATGGACGGCACATTGCTGGATCTTGCTTTCGATAATTACATCTGGAAGGAGCTGGTGCCGCGGCGATACGCTGTCGAGAAAAACATGACGTACGAGGAAGCTCGTGCGCTGCTGACGGCGAAGTACGCGGCGGTGCAAGGCGACCTCGAATGGTATTGCCTTGACCACTGGTGTGATCGGCTAGGCATGGACGTCGTGCAGTTGCACCATGACATGAGTCATCGAATTGGCTACTTGCCGGGCGCGCTGGAATTTCTGCGACGCGTTCAGGAACAAAACATTCGTGTATTACTCGTCACGAATGCACACCCCGATACGCTGGCGCTGAAAGACGCGATGACGGGGCTGGGCGACTACTTCGACGGGCTGCACAGCTCACATACTTATGGCTATGCCAAAGAAAGCCAGAACTTCTGGAGCGCCCTCCAGGAAGAGGTTGGCTTCGATCGCGACACGACCCTGTTCGTAGACGATAGCCTGCCGGTCCTGCGCAGCGCGAAAGAGTACGGTATCGGGATGCTGGTCTCGGTGACGCAACCGGACACCACAGAACCCGAGCGACCCACGACCGAGTTCCGGAGCGTACAGCGCGTCGCAGACCTGCTCGATATAGGGTGACAGTGACCTTATATCGGTGCCGCCAAAACGCTTGCGTTACGCGATATTTGCGCAATATATGGTTTTATTTTCCCAATATCGGTAGGGATATAAGGTCACTGTCACCCTATATTGGCTAGCGGCGGGTGGTCCTGCCCCGCGGTCTGCCGCCGCCCGGTTTGCTGCCGCCCGGTTTGCCGCTACGTCGTTGCTGGGGTTTGCGGGGGCGGGCCTTCGGTTTGATCAACTCCGGGAGATCCGCAGGATCATAGTTCGCGAACGGTATTTTGTGGCCGATATAGTCTTCGATTTCGGGCAAAGCCACAGCGTAAGTTTCGCACGCCATGCTCAGGGCATTGCCGGATGCACCGGCCCGGGCCGTACGTCCGATGCGGTGGACGTAGTCTTCGGCGTCCTGCGGCAAGTCATAGTTGATCACGTACTCAACGTCCGGAATATGCAAGCCGCGTGAGGCAACGTCGGTTCCTATCAATACAGGCAATTCGCCAGCCTGGAACTCTCTGAGCATGCGCAGACGCTTGTTCTGCGGTACATCGCCCGATATGGCCGCGGCGTGTATGCCATTGGCTTCGAGGTAGTTCTGAACTCTTTCAGCCTCGCGCTTCATATTCACAAAAACCATGATACGAACCACGCCGATCTCACGGATAAGGCCCACCAGCAACGGTAGCTTGTCTTCGTTCGACGGGTAATAGATGGCCTGCCGAACGCGATCGGCTGTGATCTTGTCCGGGTCGATCTGGATCAATTCCGGCTCGTTCATGTGTTCGTAGGCGAGCTCCAGGACGCGCTGTGACAAGGTCGCGGAGAACAACATATTGAGTCGTTTGTCGGGCTCGGGAAGTTTGCGAAGCAGGTAGCGAATGTCCTTGATGAATCCGAGATCGAACATGCGATCGGCCTCATCGAGAATGGCGACCTGCACCCGATCGAGCTTGAACACACCCTGTTTAAAATAATCGATAATGCGTCCCGGCGTGCCGATCAACACGTCAACACCGCCACCCAAAATATTTCGCTGCTTCTCATAATCGGTGCCGCCAAAAGCCAGTCCGACTTTGAGTCCGGTGTGTTTACCCAGCAGTTCCGCATCCGCCGCGATCTGCACGGCAAGCTCACGAGTCGGTGCCAGAATAAATACGCGCGGCTGTCGGGTTCCATCGTCCGCTGGCTGATTGGTCAACAGCCGCTGGAAAGCAGCGATCAGGAATGCGGCGGTTTTGCCCGTGCCCGTCTGTGCCTGGCCGGCAACATCAGCCGGTCGCAGCGCGATAGGTAGTGTGTTCGCCTGTATTGGTGTACAGAATTCGAAGCCAGCATCGCGGATACCGGCCCGAAGGCTCTCGTGCAGCTCCAAGGAGTCGAATCTGAGGTCGCTCAGATGGTTTTCAGACATAAGAATAGAACCAGAAATAGTGCGTTAAAAGCTTGCAAATTGGCTCGCGAAGCGGTCAAATTGGCCTTAATTCGACGAGATAACCGTCGCACCCGCCAGTTTCGCTTTCCATACGACCCAGAAAGAAGCCGGAAAAAGTCGGCAACAAAGCTGCGACATAGTGCCTGATAGTTGAGGCAGCGTCATCCGTTTTATCAGTGTTCGTACGTCGGGGGCCGACCACGAGCAAAAAACCACAGCAAGACCTGAAATACTTCAACATGGAGGACACAGCCGGTGAGCGACAAGATTGTGCACACCACGGACGGCAGTTTTGATGCCGACGTAACCAACAACGAAAAACCCGTTCTGATCGACTTCTGGGCCGAATGGTGCGGGCCGTGCAGGATGATTGCACCGCTGCTCGACGAGGCAGCCGACGACTACGCGGATAAACTCGCGATCGTCAAACTGAATGTAGACGAAAATCCGAATACCGCACAAAAGTTCGGAATTCGCAGTATTCCTACCCTGATCCTGTTTAAAGACGGTGCCGTTCAGGCACAAAAACTCGGTGCCATGTCCAAGTCACAGCTCGCCGAGTTCATCGAAACCAATATCTGAGAGAGTCCTCTTGAGTGAAATAGACGCACCATCAAATCCACGAGCAAACCGTTCCGGCAGCAAGGGGGGCAAGGGCAATCCGAACCGCCGTCGTCGCCGTCGTCCTGCGACCAACAATCCGCAGGGCACCGAGTATCCGGATGACGAAGGATCCCTGGAGATCATTCCGCCCGAGCAACTCGAGGCCAGCAAGAATGTCATGAACCTGACGGAGCTTAAAACGCGTCCGGCAGCGGCATTGGTCGAGCTCGGCGAGTCACTCGGCGTAGAAAATCTTGCTCGTTCGCGCAAGCAGGACATGATTTTCCTGATCCTGAAGGCACACGCGAAACTCGGCGAAGATATATACGGCGACGGCGTCCTCGAGATACTGCAGGACGGTTTTGGCTTTCTCCGGTCGTCAGACAGTTCTTACTTGGCGGGACCGGACGACATTTACGTCAGCCCCAGCCAGATCCGACGCTTCAACCTGCGCACCGGCGATACGGTTTCAGGCCTGATCCGCCCGCCGAAAGAGGGCGAGCGCTATTTCGCGCTGCTCAAGGTTGGCCAGATCAATCACGACGCTCCCGAGAACACGCGCAACAAGGTTCTGTTCGAGAACCTGACGCCCCTGTTCCCGAAAGACCGTCTCACGCTCGAGCAGGGTAACGGCAGTACGGAAGACCTTACGGCCCGCATCATCGACATGGTTGCGCCGATAGGCAAGGGCCAGCGCGGCCTGATCGTCTCGCCGCCGAAAGCCGGTAAAACGATGCTGCTGCAGAACATCGCCTCCGCTATCGTCGCCAATAATCCGGAAGTCGACCTGATGGTGTTGCTCATCGACGAACGACCGGAAGAAGTTACGGAAATGACGCGTACCGTGCGCGGCGAAGTCGTGTCGTCGACTTTCGACGAACCTGCGAGCCGTCACGTCCAGGTCGCCGATATGGTCATTGAAAAGGCGAAGCGTCTTGTCGAACACAAACGTGACGTCGTTATTCTCCTCGATTCCATTACGCGCCTCGCACGCGCATACAACACCGTTGTGCCGTCCTCAGGCAAGGTCCTGACCGGTGGTGTCGACGCGAATGCATTGCATCGGCCAAAGCGTTTCTTTGGTGCCGCGCGCAATATCGAAGAAGGCGGTAGCCTGACGATCCTCGCCACCGCGCTGGTCGATACGGGCTCCAAGATGGACGAAGTCATTTACGAGGAATTCAAGGGCACCGGCAATATGGAAATCCACCTGGATCGCCGTATTTCCGAGAAGCGCGTGTTCCCGGCCATTAACATCAATCGTTCGGGTACGCGCAAGGAAGAGTTGCTCACGGCGTCCGACGAGTTGCAGAAGATGTGGGTGCTGAGAAAAGTGCTGCATCCGATGGACGAGCTCGCGGCGATCGAATTCCTGTTGAGCAAATTGCAGGACACCAAGACCAATGCCCAGTTTTTTGAAGCGATGAAACGCTAAGCCAGCGAGCGAATCAACCGATGTTCTTTTTGTAGACGGGTAGCTTGTCGCCGATTTTCATCCATGGCGACTTGTCCTCCGTCCAGATGTGGGCGCGCATTTCCGGGCCGTCGGGATCGTCCAGTACGCTGACCGCGATATCGATCTCGCCCGGGCGCGCCTGGTTTTCGTAGCTGATCGAAGTGCCGCATGCGGCGCAATGGCCGCGCGTGACACCCGGCGACGATTCGCGCCAGCAAACGGATCCGGCAATAACATGGAAACTCGCTTTCCTGTAGGTCGCCCAGGCGACAACCGGAGCTCCCGCTGCGCGCTGGCAGCTTTGGCAATAGCAAAAGCAAGCAAATTTTTCCGGACCGTCCACTTCGAAGCGTATCGATTTGCAGAAGCAACGGCCAAAAATCCGGCTCATTTCAGTCGTCTTCAAAGAATTCGATGCAGCCGGTTTCGATCGAGTACTCGGCACCGACGACGCTGAGGTCCCCTGAATCGATGAGCTGTTCCAGGATCAGTGAGCCATGCCGCAGCTGCTCGACTGATGCCCTCACGTTGGCCCGCACGCATTCGTCCACGGCGTGTTTGCTGTCGAGATCGTCCAATTCACCAAGCATGGGTTCGATCGCCGGTCGGATGCGATCGACGATCGCCCGCAGGTTCGGCGAACGGTGTGACTCCTTCAACCTCAGTTCCTGCAGCGTCGCGATGATAGCGCCACAATTGCTGTGGCCGAGTACGACAACCAGTCGCGTACCAAACTGTTTCGCCGCAAACTCGATACTGCCAATCTGCGAAGGCGCGACGATGTTGCCTGCCACCCGAATTACAAACAGGTCACCGATACCGCGATCGAATATGAGTTCGGTGGGCACGCGCGAATCGGAACAAGCGAGAATAATGGCGAAGGGGCTTTGCGGTTCCGCAGCGCCCGCACGGTGCTCGCGACTCGCCAGCGTCTCCTCGCTTACTTCATCGTTTACAAACCGACGGTTGCCGTCGCGCAGCTTCTGCAGTGCATCATGGGCTAAAATCATGAGTGCACATTAACCCGAACGACGATCAGTGAGCAATCCAGCGATGCAGGAACACGGAGGTTCCTGCTGCAAACTCGGACTGGTCTCTCGGTAGCTCCACGTAACCGTCGGTGGCCGACAGGGATGCAAAATCGCCGGACGTGTTTGTTTTCACGGGCATTGCGAGCGCCTGTCCGGCCGCATTCGACACCAGCTTCACAGGCTGGAAGCAGGTGAGCTGAGGGGGAAACACTATTCGGGCGGCAAGCACCGCGAATTCCGGCGGCGCTGCATCCGCCCCGCACGCTTTCGCCAGTGCGGGAATCAGGTACTGCCGGCTGCACACGAGTGCCGATACCGGGTTTCCGGGCAGGGCAAAAACCAGCTGGCCGCGCGGTCCCTTGCCGAACCAGAGCGGCTTGCCGGGCCTTTGGCTGACTTTGTGGAACACAAGTTCGACGCCGAGTTCAGCCAGCACCTGCGGTACGAAATCGGCCTGGCCCATCGAAACGCCGCCGCTCAGGACCAGCACATCGGCTTCCTTCAGTTGGCAGGTGAGGTGCTCACGCAGTGCATCGACATCATCGCTGACGTGAGTGTGTTCGCTGCGCCGATAACCGTGGCTCTCCAGTAACGCCTTGATGGCCGGTCCGTTTGACATCCGGATTTGCTGCGGCTTTATCGGCGCGCCGGCCGGAACGAGCTCGTTCCCGGTGGACACGATGCGAACGACCGGATCTGCGGCTACATCGACTTCGGTCTCGCCGCAGGATGCGATGATCGCGATGTCGAGCGGCGAGACGCGTTTGCCCGGGCGCAACAGGTAGGCACCCTTTGCATAGTCGGAACCCTGCGGGTGCAGGTATCGGTCCCTGGCCACTTCGTAGCCGGCTTCGATTTCCGCAACGCCATCAGAAACCGTGATGTGTTCGACCGGCACGATGCAATCCGCATTCGGCGGCATCGCTGCACCCGTCATTATTTCTATGCAATGGCCTTTGTCGAGCACCTGTATTTCATCACCCGCGCCCTGCATGCCTTGTATCGGAAAGCTACGCAGCCCGCCGTTATAGTCTGACCACGCGAAAGCGATGCCATCCATCATGACGCGATCAAAAGGCGGCTGGTCTCGTTCCGCCCGGACGACCTGGCGAAGCACGCGTCCGCAGGCATCCGCGGTGGCGACGCGAGCCGTGGCAAAGCTCGGCGTCGCTGCCAGCACGGCGTCGAGCGCTTCGGCCGTCGTCAGCATGGCGTCAGTCTTGCTCGCGGGCGATTGCCCGATGGCCGATGTCCCGGCGGTAGTAAACGTCCTGCCAGTGGATCTTGCCGGCCGCATCGTAGGCGGCGGCGGCGGCGGCGGCGACGGAATCTCCAAGGCCAACCACGCACAACACACGGCCACCACTGCTCACGACCTGGCTGCCGTTGCTCATCGTGCCCGCGTGAAACACCTTTTGCGTTTCGCTGTCGGCGCCATCGAGTCCGCTGATGACGCGGCCTTTTTCGTAATTGCCAGGATAACCGCCGGCCGCGAGAACCACGCCCAACGCGGCTCGCGCATCCCATTCCACCGTTTGTTTCGCAAGAGTACCGGCCAGCGCCGCCGAGCAAAGATCGGTAAGACTCGACTTGAGTCGCATCAGGATGGGCTGTGTCTCGGGATCGCCCATGCGGCAATTGAACTCGATGACTTTTGGTGTGCCATCCGCCGTGATCATCAGGCCGGCATACAGGAAACCGAGATACGGGTGACCGTCAGCGCGCATGCCCTCGAGCGTCGGGCGTATGACGTCGTTCATGATACGTGCTTCGATTTCGGGCGTTACGACCGGGGCCGGCGAATAGGCGCCCATGCCGCCGGTATTCGGTCCCGTGTCGCCTTCATCGCGCGCTTTGTGGTCCTGGGAGGTGGCCAGCGGCACGACGGTCATGCCGTCGGTAATGACGATGAAGCTCGCTTCTTCGCCCTCGAGGAATTCCTCGACGACGATGCGCGCGCCGGCATCGCCGAAACCGCCGCCTTTGAGCATGTCGGTGGCAGCGTCGATCGCCTCTTCCAGAGTCTTCGCCACGATGACGCCTTTGCCCGCGGCCAGTCCGTCCGCCTTGATGACGATCGGCGCGCCCTGTGCCCGGATATAGCCGAGGGCGGCATCGAGATCGGTAAAACTCCCGTAGTCGGCGGTTGGAATCCTGTGCCGTGCGAGAAAATCCTTCGTGAACGCTTTCGAGCCTTCAAGCTGTGCAGCGGCGGCCGTCGGACCGAAACACGGCAGTCCCAGGCGGTCGAAATGGTCAACGATACCGGCGACGAGCGGCGCTTCAGGGCCGACGATGGTCAGGCTGACGTTTTCGTTCTGCGCCAGTTTTGCGAGCGCGCCGATATCGGCGGACGAAACGTTGACGTTGCGAACTTTCTTTTCCCGCAGGGTGCCTGCATTGCCGGGCGCGACCAGCACCTCTTCAACATCAGCAGACTGGGCGCACTTCCATGCCAGTGCATGCTCGCGTCCGCCACCGCCAATGATCAGGACTTTCATGGTTGCCTAAATTACCTCAATGGCGGAAGTGGCGCATGCCCGTGAAGACCATCGCAAGGCCGTGCTCGTTTGCCGCCTGGATCACTTCGTCGTCCCGCATGGAACCACCGGGCTGGATGATGGCCGAAATGCCGGTAGCCGCGGCGGCATCGATACCGTCGCGGAAAGGGAAGAACGCATCGGATGCCATGACCGAACCCTTGACGTCGAGTCCTTCGTCGGCCGCCTTGATCGCGGCTATCCGGGTGCTGTACACGCGGCTCATCTGGCCCGCGCCGACGCCGATCGTCATCTTGTCCTTGCAGAATATGATGGCATTCGACTTCACGTACTTCACAACCGTCCACGCGAACAGCATGTCTTCGATTTGCGCGTCGCTCGGCGCGATGGTCGTAACCACCTTCAGGTCTTGCGCCGTGATCACGCCGAGGTCGGTGTTTTGTACGAGCAGTCCACCGGAGACTTTCTTGAAATCGAAGCCGGGAACAGCTGCCGATGGCCACGGCCCGGTTTCGAGTACGCGCACGTTTTTCTTTGCGGCGACAACTTCAGCGGCGTCGGCGTCGATCGACGGTGCCACGATGACCTCGACAAACTGTCGCTCCGCAATCGCCGCCGCGGTCTTCGCGTCCAGCGCGCGATTGAACGCAATGATGCCGCCGAAGGCCGACGTCGGATCGGTCTTAAAAGCCCTGTCATAGGCTTCGAGTATCGTCCCCGCCACCGCAACACCGCAGGGATTGGCGTGTTTCACGATGACACAAGCGGGCTCGCGGAATTGTTTTACGCACTCGAGTGCCGCATCGCTGTCGGCGATATTGTTGTAGGAAAGTGCCTTACCCTGCAGCTGCCTGGCGGTCGCCAGGGATCCTGCCGGCGCCTGCTGGTCGATATAGAACGCCGCCTGCTGGTGCGGGTTTTCACCGTAACGCATGCGCTCGCCCAGCCGGCCCGAATACAGGTAACGCTGACCCAGTGCGTCATCGCCCAGCGAGTTCGACAGGTATTTCGTGATCGCCGTGTCGTAACTCGCTGTGTGTGCATACGCTTTCGCGGCCAGGCGGCGGCGCGCCTCCAGCGACAGCTTGTCGCCTTTCAGGTCTTCGAGGACGGCGTTGTAATCGTCCGGCTCGACGATGACGGCAACGCCATCGTGATTTTTCGATGCGGCACGAATCATCGCGGGACCGCCGATATCGATGTTTTCAATGGCTTCATCGATGGTCGTGCCTTCGCGCGCGATAGTCTGCTCGAAAGGGTAGAGATTGACGACGAGCAGATCGATCGGCTCGATCCCGTGCTCTTCCATGACCGCGTCGTCGGTGCCGCGGCGACCGAGCAGTCCGCCGTGTATGACCGGGTGCAGCGTCTTGACGCGGCCGTCCATGATTTCGGGGAAACCGGTTTTCTCGGCAACTTCGGTCACATCGAGCCCCGCCTCGCGGAGCAGGCGACAGGTACCGCCCGTGGACAGGATTTCCACGCCGAGTTCACGGAGTGCCGATACAAAAGGGATCAATCCGCGCTTGTCAGAGACACTGACCAGCGCGCGTCGTACGTTGAACATCAAGTCACCTGGAGTAGTGGGGAGGTGCCGCGATGGCGCCTACTGGATGAGGGAATAGGTTCTGAGTTTCTTGCGCAAGGTGCCGCGATTCAGGCCCAGTATGCCGGCTGCCTGGCTCTGGTTGCCCTGTGTGTACTCCATGACGGCTTTGAACAGTGGCCGTTCCACTTCACCGATGACGAGGTCGTACAAATCCCCCGGCCGATCGCCGTTGAGCGTATTGAAATATTGGTCCAGTGCGTCTTCAGTGTGTTTGCAGAGCGGCATTTTGCCTTTGCGCGTTGTCAGCGAGCTGTTCTTGTTCTTATTGTCTGCCACGTTGATCCAATCCTGATTACCGGTGCCCCTAAGGGCCAGTCCGAACTTCCCAGCTTCAGGAAAATCATGCCGCCAAAGATGCGCCTCCGTCCTCTCGATCGAAGTAACTCTTTGTTAAGCCAATTTGCTCTGAAGCACTTTCGACGCGCACCACCTGGTGACGAAACGCATCTGCATTTGCCAGGTTGTTGCAATACCAGGTCAGGTGCTTGCGAGCCACTCGAACTCCGATCAGTTCCCCATAGAACCGGTGTAGATCGCTCAAGTGGTCGAGCATAATATCACGCAATTCATATTTATCCAGTTGCGGTCTTTCCGGATGTGCACTTAGAAGTTGTCCAAGGTCGCGAAAAATCCATGGCCGTCCCTGTGCACCGCGACCGATCATCAAGCCGTCGCAATTCGTTAGACGCAATACTTCAAGCGACTTCTCGGGAGTGGTGATGTCGCCATTGGCAATGACGGGTATTGCGACCGACGCTTTCACGCGGGCAATCGTGTCGTATTCGGCCGCTCCCTTGTAGCGACATGCGCGGGTGCGGCCGTGTACTGCGATCGCTACAACGCCTGAATCCTCCGCGATACGCGCAATGTCGACGGCGTTGCGATGATCAGGGTCCCAACCCGTGCGAATTTTGACTGTCACCGGTACCGGAACAGCATTGACCACACTGGTAAGAATTTCGGCGACGAGTTTCACGTCCTGGAGCAGGGCCGAGCCAGCGAGCTTGTTGCAGACCTTTTTGGCCGGGCAGCCCATGTTGACGTCGATAATCTGCGCGCCGCGAGCAACGCAGGCGACGGCCGCCGATGCCAGCTGCGCGGGCTCTGAACCCGCAATCTGGACGGCAACGGGCTGGGCATCGAGATCGAGATCGAGGCGAAACCGGGATTTTGCGGTCTGCCAGAGGCTCGTATCGGCCGTGGTCATTTCAGAGCAGGTCATGCCCGCCCCGAAACGCCGGCACAGGCGCCGAAACGGTGCATCCGTAACGCCCGCCATGGGGGCCAGGACGAACGGATTGGCGAGGGTGTAAGGTCCGATCTGTAAAGGTCTGAGTGTCACTTGAAGTCGTCGATTGCGCAGCGCAGCTGCCCATCCGACAAACGGTAACAGACGTTGAGCTTGAATCCAGTGGCGTTTTCAGTGGCTGAGTCGACAGTGATTACCGCGTTGAAGGTGTTGCCTGGAGGTACGAGCTTGCGCGGATCGAGGTCGGTCGGCAGGTATTCCGCAGGGTCGAGTACGCGGCTGCCTATGGTTTCCTCAAAGCGATCGGTCAGGGAAATGCCGATCAAAGGATAGGGCAGCGGACCGTCCGATTTGTTGCCCAGCCGCGAGTAGATCGTCAGGTCTCCCTGTTCACCGTCGGCATTGCCCTTGGTCGCTTCGAAACGCCAGCCCGTGATGTCCCAGGCCGGCTGCACGGGTTTCCCCAGGAGGCGATAGACCTGCCCGATGGTGTTGCTGAATACCGGCAGAGTGGCGAGGGTTTCGCGGGACTGATGCACCCCCTGCACCATGAGTGCCAGCGCCAGCACGGCTACGCCGGCAGCCATTCCCCAGTGTGTTTTGCCGGCTGGTTGTTTTTCCTCAACCTCGTTGGCGCGCCCGATTTTCGCCAATTTCGCCATGGCCGCCGCATCCGCCTTGAGTTTCTTCGTATCGAAGGCCGAACGAACGAATTCGCCTTCCATGATGATGGTTTCAAACCCAGGCTGCTCCACCACTTCGCTGTCGTCGTCACCAAATTCGAATTCTGTGTCGAGGGGCCCGTCCGCGCGTGTCTTCTTGCCCGCTTTCTTATCTCCCATGACGATCGTGGACGCAAAGCCGTCTTCGTCTTCAACGGCAAACGACATCAGGTCCTGATCGATCATCATATTGACGGTGTGTTCTTCTGCCGTCATTGGCGGCAGGTAGTAGGAATCGGCGGAAGCTTCGGACTCGTCCGCCTCTTCGGTTACTGCCAACTCGTTTTCGATTTCATGTCTCGCGACGATCGGTTCCTCGATGAACTCACTCGGCTCGTCGATCAGGTCCAGCTGCTCGATTTCCCTGTCGAACTCGGCGTCTCTCGAGTCGTAAGGCTTGAAAGGTACATCGTCCTGCTCGTCGTCCAAATCGACTTCCGGTTCGAAGTCCAGTGCATCTTCCAGTACCAGATCGGGTTTGTCGTCAGTGGCCGCTGTGAAACCCGGGCCGAAATCGTCATCCAGCGCATCCTCGATACTGCCTTCGAGCGTAGCATCCAGGTTGTCATCGCGTTCGTGCTCACCGTCGAGCGCCTCGGCGGCTTCGATTTCGTCGATACCGCTCAGATTGATGCCCATGGCTTCTGCCTGGAGCGCGAACTGTGTGTCCATATCGAGGGGCACATCATTACTTGAGTCGTTCGTATCGGCTGCTGCAGGCACATCGATCGGTGTTGAGAGGTCCGGTGCCAGGTCCTGGAATTCGCCGAGTATGTCAGTCCACTCGTCCGGCTCACTGAGTGCGAAGTCTGCCGATACATCCGCGTCGTCGTCGAAGTCGTCCGCGGCGCTCTGTTGCGGGGCAGGCTCCGGGTTCGAAACGCAGGATGCAGCCGCCTCAAGGTCGAAGTCATCCGGCAGTGGTGTGTTGTCGTCGAAGCGTAATTCGTCGACCGGCGCTTTCGCGGCCCCGATCGCCGCCGCGGCAAATATTTCGGGCGCATCGACGACTTCGGGTGTCGCTGTCAGGAATTCATCGATCGGCGTTTCGGTATCGTCGAGGTATTCGTCGACACTCGTGATGCCCGAACCGATATTATGGCCCGCATCAACATCGTCGGCCGCCGCTGCGGCGTCCTCCTCGTCGAGTACCCGCCATTCAAAGCCTGTGTCTTCAATACGAATATTGGAGCCGGCGAGTTCGTCCAGGGTCTTGAGCAGGGCAGCGCTTTGTTCGGCCGAAATCGACTTCGGAAGACCGTCATCCGTATCGATGATTTCAGGTTTCAATTCCGGCAGGGACGCGCTGAGCTGATGAGCCCTGGGTTGTTTCGGCATTTGCTCGGACAGGTAGGCCAGGGCGTTGAAGGCATGACCACAGCTGCCACAGCGAACCATGCCGGCGGCCTGTTTAAGGACCTCAGCAGTTACTCTGAATGCAATTTCGCAATCTGGACACTGGGTATACATCGAACTTTACTTACGGGACGCGTTGAACCGCTAATCCGCTCTCCGTTTGCCACTCAATCTCGACCATATCTGGCCGTCCTGTTCCCGGAACACCGGATCGTCAAAGGCTATCCAGGGCTCATAGGCTGCCATAACTTCGTCGGCTTGTTCACATAATATGCCGGACAAAGCAAGCATACCGTGACCTTTGAGCGTTGATGTGATGGATTCGGCAAACCGGACAAGTGGTGCGGCAAGGATATTGGCAACAATCACGTCGAATGGGCCCCGGATCTCGTCAGATGACCCCAAAACCTCGATGGTATGGGCCACATCGTTGCCGACGGCATTCTGTTGCGTTGCGAGGCAGGCCTGCGGGTCTACGTCCATGGCGACGGCGTGGGCACAGCCGAGCTTCAAGGCGGCGATCGAAAGTATGCCCGACCCACAGCCGTAATCGAGGATGGTTTTGCCGTCCAGCGACAGCCCCTCCAGCCACTCAAGGCACAGCGCCGTCGTGGCGTGCGTGCCGGTACCGAAAGCAAGACCCGGATCGAGGTAGACCACGGCAGCGCGCACCCCAACGGGGTCAGAGCCCATTTGCCCCGAGTCCGCCCCAAAGGGCTCTGACCCCGTTGGGGTGATCCACAGTCTCTGGCCGAATTGCATGGGCCCGAAGTCCTTGAGCCACTCGCGCTCCCAGTCCCGGTCCTCCAGAGCTTCGATGCGGTGCCACGGCAATGCGGCAAGGCCCAGTTCGGCCCGCAAGGCGTCGCAAAGTCCCTTGAGGTCGGCGTCGGGCGAAAACAGGCCCGTAAGGCGGGTGTCTGTCCACAGGGGCGTTTCGCCGGGAGCCGGTTCGAGGACAGGGCGGTCGCCGGCATCGGTGAGTGTCAGCGAACTGGCCCCGAAGCGGGAGAAGATGGCTTCGACCGTCGCAGGGTCCAGCGCGTCGAGATTCATAACAAACTGACGCCATGACACGGTCATTGACTCCGGATCACGTCAGGCCGAGACGTTTCTCGAGATAGTGAATGTCGGTGCCGCCGGCCTGAAACGCCGAATGCTGGAAGATTTCCTGGTGCAGCGGAATGTTGGTCTTGATTCCCTCGATCACCATTTCACCCAGCGCGGTTTTCATGCGGCCAAATGCAGCCGAACGGGACTCGCCGTGCGCGATGAGCTTGCCGATCATGGAGTCGTAATACGGTGGCACCCTGTAACCGCTGTAGATGTGGCTCTCGACGCGAATGCCGGGGCCGCCCGGTGGGTGCCAGAGTGTGATGAGTCCGGGCGAGGGCATGAAGTTTTTCGGATCTTCGGCATTGATGCGGCACTCGATTGCGTGGCCCTGAATCCTGACGTCTTTCTGCGTGAACCGGAGCTTCTCGCCACTCGCAATGCGCAATTGCTCACGCACGATATCGATGCCGGTAATCATCTCGGTGACCGGGTGCTCCACCTGCAGCCGCGTGTTCATTTCGATGAAGTAAAATTCGCCGTTCTCATACAGGAACTCGAAAGTGCCTGCGCTGCGATAACCCATGTCCTTACAGGCCTGGACGCAGCGTTCACCGATGCGATTGCGCTGCTCTTCAGAAATGCCTGGCGCTGGTGCTTCCTCGATGACCTTCTGATGTCGCCGCTGCATGGAACAGTCCCGTTCGCCGAGGTGTATCGCATTGCCGTGGGAGTCGGCCAGCACCTGGAACTCGACATGCCGCGGTGTTTCGAGAAATTTCTCCATGTACACAACATCGTTGTTGAACGCGGCGCGCGCTTCTGACTTCGTCAGGGTTATTGCGGCCAGCAGGGACGCCTCGGCGTGGACGACGCGCATGCCGCGCCCGCCGCCGCCGCCAGATGCCTTGATGATAATGGGGTAACCGATCGACCTCGCCATACGCAGGTTTTCGTCGGCATCGTCGCCGAGCGCCCCATCCGACCCGGGCACGCAGG